>RRZU012709876.1_pt1 | contig 11329 bp, 10 predicted proteins | sample 2165561 | NCBI WGS metagenome assembly RRZU01 (sample SAMN10456909, study PRJNA506462) | wastewater metagenome | isolation source: wastewater sludge | place: USA: Moscow, Idaho | reverse complement strand
TTCCGCTGCATCCAGAAGGTCAGAGGCAGGCGGCTTTCGTCCTGAATCAGCCAGGCGCTCTTGATCTTCGCGGGCCGGCTGGTGATCCGCTCGATCACTCGGACATGCTTGCCGTTGATCTTGATGGCGAGCTTCCTCCCTGTCTTGTTCTGCTTCGGGTGCGGTACTCCGTCCTGGATATCGGCACGGGTCACCCCCCTCGAAACCACCTCAGGTCGCCCCGGAGGACTTCGCTTGCGTGGCATTGATGACTTCAGCCGGCGCTGCATCACGCTCGGCCTCGCCGTTCCTCGATAAACCCAGCGCTGAGGTTTGAAAGCGCGTGGCTTTCCTCTTCCACGATAGCCCTGGGCTTGATCGTGAGGGCGCTTTGTATGGGAGCGGGCTATCAATGCTTTTCCACGATAGGTCTTTCCCTCATTGTGAGGGCACGTAAAAAGGGAAAGATCTATCGTGGAAGACATCAGAGCACACTGAGCCTTGGAACGGGGTCGCAACATCGTGCTTGCTGCGGTTGTTGGTGTTCCCGGGGGAGGCCGGGTGTTGCGAGCTGCCGGCGTTGCCTTGGCGGACATGCGGACATCCCGCTCGGCGAGCAGGGCGGTGTGGTCGGCGGGGGCCGGAGTAAACGTTGCAAGCGGCGCCATCGCGACCGCAGGGTGTGCCCCAGTTGCCGGCGGGCCTTGCGCGTCCTATCCTCCTGCCCCTTGTCGTCACCCTGGCGCCCTGGAGGCGTGAATCGTATGGCTGCACCCGGTTTCTTCAACGTGGACGTGGATCGTCTGGATACCTGGACCCGTTATCGCAGCGGCTTGTGCAACGACTGCGCGGCCAATTGCTGCACGATGCCGGTGGAGGTGCGGCTGGCGGATCTGGTGCGCCTGGAGGTGGTGGATGCCTTCGAGGCGGAGCACGAGGCGCCCAAGCAGATCGCCCGGCGGCTCACCAAGGCGGGGCTGGTGGGGCATTTCAATTTCCGCAACAGCATCTTCACCCTGGCCCGGCGGGCCAGCGGCGACTGTCTGTTCCTCGATGCCGTGACGCGGCGCTGCTCGGTGTACGAGCGGCGCCCCGATACCTGCCGGAAGCATCCGCAGGTGGGGCCGCGGCCGGGCTATTGCGCCTACGGGCCGCGGGCGAAGGGGGCCTGACGGGCGTCGGACGGCGGGTCAGAAGCTCCAGCCGTACCCTGCGTAGGCCAGGGGCTGGATGCGTGTCTCGACGATGGGGCTGTCGGCCTGGGCGCCGCCGAGGCGGGTGATCGTCAGCCCGAACAGCACCGAGCCGTTGCCGCCCGTGCTCCAGGCGCCATTGACGCCGGCCTGGAGCTGCGTGCCCGAGCTGGCGGTGTAGGCGGGGCGGTCGGGGGTGGCTTCGGCGGGGGCGACGCCGAAGTAGTAGTTGTTCATCTTGCGGTTGTTCCAGGTGGCGCCCACCAGGCCATTCACGCGCAGCCCCTGCCCGCGGACGAGGGGCCGCACGAACTGCAGCTGGACGTTCTGGCCATTGCTCGCCGAGGTGGCGTCGAAGCCCCACTGGGCGTTGAGGGTGCCGTAGTCGGTCTGCCAGCGCAGGGTCGGGCCCACGTCGACGGCGAAATCCCGGTCTTCCATGCCCTTGGTGCGCCGGCCGTCCTCGGCTTTCCAGCCGAAACGTGCGTCGGCCGACAGGCCGAAGCGCAGGCGCTTGTCGTCGGAATCGAGCAGCCATACGCCGGCGCGCAGGGCGTTGATGTAGAAGCGGTCGCCATAGCTGGCCTGGATGATGGGCAGCACCCGGGTGCGCAGCTGGTCGGAGCCGGACGTGGCCGGCATGACGCCGACGCCGAAACCATAGAGGTTGCGGACGTGGGGGACGGCGGATTCGGTCTGGTGATCGATCCGGTCGGTGGCAAGGGCGGGGAGGCTGGCGGCCAGGGCGAGGGCGCCGAGTGCGGAGCGGGCTGGATGTCGGAGCATGGCGGTTCGGGTTGATGGGTCGGGATCAGATTGGAGCGTCGGTGGCGGGCGTTGGTTCCCGCCACCGGATGCATCGCGCATGGAGCTTACATCAGCACGAAGCCGTCTGGCCGGAGTGGCTCGGGCAGGGGCGTGATGCCCCGGTAGCTGGCCAGGTCGATCTCGATGGTGCGGGTGATGGCGTCGAGGGGGAGGTCGTTCTGGGCGGTGCCGAAGGGCTCTTCCAGTTCGTCGCCGAGGGCGTCCAGCCCGAAGAAGGTGTAAGCCACCAGGGCGGTGAGCAGCGGGGTGGCGTAACCCAGCGAATGCACCACGCCGAAGGGCAGCAGGAAACAGAAGATGTGCGCCGTGCGGTGCAGCAGCAGGGTGTAGGCGAAGGGCAGCGCCGTGTGGCGGATGCGCTCGCAGGCGCCCTGGATGGCGGTGAGCTGGTTGATGTGCTCGGCCAGCGCGCAGTAGGTGATCGAATCGAGCCGGCCGGCCCGGCGGGCGTCGCACAGCAGGGCAGTCATCAGGCGCAGGATCGCATCGGGCACGTTGTGGCTGGTGGCCACGGCGGTGTGCTCGGCGGCCGTGAGCTGGGGGGCGGCCGCCGCCGCGATGGGGCGGTCGCGCAGGCGGGCGGTGAGGGCGAGGATGAAGGCGGTGGCGAGGCGCAGCAGGGTCTGGCGCTCCTCGCGGCCGGCGTCGTCGGTGGCCAGCAGCGCGCTGTCGCGGGCCAGGCAGCGCATCACCACCAGCAGGTTGCCGTAGTGCTTGCGGGCTTCCCACCAGCGGTCGTAGCAGGCGTTGTTGCGAAAACCCAGGAACAGCGACAGGGACAGGCCCAGGAAGGTGAACGGGCCGGTGGCGAAATCCGGAAAGCGCGGGCCGAGGAATTCGGCGGTGCTGGTGACCACCGCGGCCACCACGGTGACGAACAGCACCTGGGGCAGGATGAGGGGAATGATGGAGCCCTTCCAGATGAAGAAGAGCTCCCGCATGCGCGGGCGGGGGCGGACGATCATGAGCGATGGGGTCTTGCGAGTGATGGGCCCGGCGCGCCGGAGTGGCGGGGGCGAGGCACTACTTTAGCGTGTTGTGGTGCGTTGCAGCACGATGGGCCGGTGCTTCCGACCGGCCCGTTGCGGATCAGTGGGCGCAGGCGCGGGCTTCGGTGCGGCGGAAGACGAGCCCGCCAAAGGCGCCATAGGCCCGGTCGTTGGTGGTGGGGATTTCGGCGACCTGCTCGTAGATGCCGGTGTCGCGGACCGCCGCGAGGAGATCGGGGCCGCCGGGCCAGTCGGTGCGGCTGGTGGTCATCAGCACATCCGGCGGGCAGCGCAGCAGGGCGTCGCGAAGGGCTGGGCCGGAGAGCCCGAGCTTGATGAGGGTCGCGCTCAGGTTGGCGAGTTCGGGCGCCGGTGGCACGTGGCCGGTGAGCGGGTAGAGGGTGAACATGAAGCCGCTGATGGCCACGGTGCCGCCGGGGGGCGTTGCCTGGCGAATCGCCTGGGCAGCCAGCAGGTAGTTGGTCTTGTCGGTGAAGCTTTCCGGCCAGTCGCCCGTCTGGAAGCTCGCCAGGGCCTCCCGGGTCTGGGGCCAGTTGGCGCTGAGGGGGCCGAGGCGCGGGCTCACCCCTGCCAGGAGGGCGATGCCCAGGGCGCCGGCGGCCAGGTTTCGGCGCTGAACCGGGCTGCCCTCGCAGGCGTTGCGCCAGCCCAGGGCGGCAAGGCCCGCCAGGCCCGGCAGGCACACGCCGAAGTGATACGGAAAGCCGATCTTCGATGCGGGCTCGATCAGCGGGATGAGGGCCGCGGCGAGCCAGAAGGCGAGTCTGGGCAGGCTGGTGAGCCAGCTGCCACCCAGGCTGCGGGCCAGGGTGACGACGAGCCCGACGCCCGCCACGATCAGCGCCACCGTGCCTTCGCGCAGGGCCTGGCCGCCGTAGTTGAAGAAGAACTCGACGCGCTTGTCGGCGATGGCTGCATACACGAGGCCAGCGTCCCGGTAGCCCTCGAGGGTGGCGGCAATGCCGCCGCGGGCGGCGAGGATCACCCCGGTGATGAGCAGCCCGGCGCCGGCCGCGCCGGCCACCAGCCGGCCGAAGGCGCGCGGGCCGTGACCGACCAGCACCGCCAGGGCGCCCAGGGCCATCAGCGGCAGGAAGGTTTCCCGCAGCAGCACGGCCACCGACAGCAGCGCGCCGACGCCGAGCCAGCGTCGGGCGGTGGCGTTGGTGGGCGCGGTGAGGCCCAGCCACAGGGCGGCGAAGAGGGGCAGGTAGGCCGCGTGGATGCTGTTCTTGAAGCCGTGCTGGGTGAAGGTCGGGTGGTTCATCGTGAACAGGAAGAGCAGCGCGATGAGCAGCGCGCCCAGCCGGCTGCGGCTTTCCACCTCGATCACCCGGTACAGCGCGTACCCCGCCGTCACCGCCACCAGCATATCCACCAGACGCAGGGCGATCATCGGGTTGGCGCCGAAGGCGAACACCCAGTTGACCAGCAGCGAGTAGAACATCAGGGGCCCGGTGTCGGGCAGCCCGTGCCCGCCCGCCAGGCTGGCGTGCATGATCTGGGCGTAGTAGGCCTGGAAGCCTTCGTCGGTGGTGGGCAGGCCACCGACCACCATCAGCCGGGGCAGCGCCACGGCCAGGAGCGCGACGAGGATGACGACGAGGGCCGGGGTGCGGGGGAAGGCCGGCGACGAGGTGCTGCCGGAAGTCATGCCTGAGTACATAGGATTCCCGAAACGATGAGAAGGGCGCCCACCCAGAAGCGGGGGTGGAGATGTTCGCCGAACAGCCGTCGGCTGCCGAGGGGGACGAGCAGGTAGGCGCCTGCCGCAAAAGGCACCAGCTGCGACAGGGGCAGGGTTTGCAGGGCGAGCACCACGAGCCCGATGGACAGCAGCTGGAGACTACCCGCCGTGCCCAGCCGGAGCAGGCGTTGCAGGCGCCCGCCGGGCAGCGCCGCCCCTTTCATGAAGAGCTGGGAGACGCTGCTGCAGGCCAGGGACGACAGGCACAGACCGAGTTCGGCAGGGCTCACGATCGCGTCACGCTCCGGCTGGTGAGGACCACGCCGGCCAGGATCAGGGCCATCCCGAAGGCGTAGCGGCCGGTGAGCGCCTCGGCAAAGAGCCATGCGCCCGCCAGCGGGGTGAGGACGTAGATCAGCGCCGTCCAGGGATAGGCCGCCGAGAGCGGCATCCGGCGCAGGGTGAGCAGCCAGCAGCCGATGCCGCCGGCCGATGCGCCCAGCGCGGCCCACAGCCACGGATTGCGCATGAAACCGTCCACGGCGCCGGCGTGGGCGGCCGAATGCTGGCCGGCCATCTTGAGCAGGATCTGGGAGATGGTCATGCACAGGATCATCCCCGCGAGGCTGGCGACGGATTTCATTTGCGCGCGACGATGATGCTCTGGCCGCAGGCGATGTCCCGCACCAGGGGCAGGCTTTCGACGAGGGGCTCGACTACGCGCAGGGCGCGGGCCATGGCGTCGGGGCAGAAGAAGGGGACCAGGTTGAGCACGCGGCAGCTGTGCACCCGCAGGCCGGCGGCGGTGAGCCAGTCGCAGATCAGGCCAGGGCGGAAGGAGCGTTCCTCGTGCTCGATGTGGTAGCGGGAGAAGCGCTCCAGCAGCTTGAGCACCGGGTTGTTGCCGTTGGGCTCGAGGACGACCACGCTGCCCTCGAAGGCGGCCAGCCCGGCAAGGGCGCGGGCCGGGTCGGGCAGGTGGTGGAGCACGCCGCGGATCACGATGCAGTCGAAGCGCCCGGGGACGAGGTAGTCGTCGAGGGCGTAGATGTTGCCGACCTCGAAGCTCACCTTGTCGGCAACGCCCATCGCCTGGGCGCGTGCCCGGGCGGCGTCGATGGCCACCGCGGCGGGGTCGAGCCCGACGACCTGACGCACGCCGAGGGTGGGGAATTCGACGGTGTAGGCGCCGTCTCCGCAGCCCAGGTCGAGCACCGAGGCGCCGCGGAAATCGAAGGCCTCGGCGATACTGCGGCTGATCCGCGCGTTGGCCAGGCGCGCCGACAGGCGGTCGCCGGTGTAGGCGTAGGCGCCCTGTTCGCGCACGTCTTCGTCGAAGCGGCGGACGTTCTGCTTGGTGGTGGGGGGCGGGGTGTGGGTCATGGGTTCAGCGGGGCTTGATGCCGACAGCCAGCATGTTGCCGACGTTCATGGCGAGGCTGCGGTCGGCGAGGCCGAGGCGCTGGAGCACGCCGAGGAGGGCGTTCTTGATTGCGGCGGGCAGCGGCGTGAGGCGCAGCCAGTAGCGCAGCGGGTAGGCGTTGCGGATGGGGCGCAGCTCGATGGCCTCGAAGCCGGCCCGCTGGAGCAGCTCGCGCAGCGCCCGGGGGCTGAAGAGCTGCAGGTGCTCCACGTCGATGATCGGCGAGCGCAGGCCGAGCAGCCGGTTGAGGGGCGCGCGCCAGTCGTGGACGACGACGGCCAGCGCGCCGCCGGGCTCCAGCAGGGCGTGGGCGCTGGCGACGAACTCGCCCGGGTCGGGCAGGTGTTCGAGGGTCATGAAGGAGCAGATCAGCGAGGGCGTCTCGCCCGCGAGCAGGTCGGCCGAGAAGATGCCTTCCCGCAGCAGCGGGCGCACGGCGGGCGGGGCAGCGTCGATGGCAGCGCGGGACGGCTCAATGCCGATCACGGGCGCAAAGCCCTGGGCCTGCAGCCACGGCAGCAGCGGCCCGCTGCCGGCACCCACGTCCACCGCCGCGTGGCGGCCTGGGAGGCGCTGGATGTGGGGCGCGAGGGCGTCGGCGTAGGTGCGGGCCGCGGCCTGGGCTTCGGGGCCGGAGTCGAAGCCGGCGTCGGCGTAGGCCGCGTGGAGGCTGTCCGCGGTTGGCGGCGAAGGGGCGTACACGAGATCGCAGGCGGTGCAGCGCACGAGGCGCAGGCACATGAACTCCGGCGGCTTGCGGGAGGCGTAGGTGAGCGCGCCGATGCGCTCGGGGTCGATGCGCTCGTCGGCAAAGGGGGCGTGGCTGCGGCCGTGGCAGACCGGGCAGGCGCGCTCGACGCTCATGGCTGCCCTCGCGGATCGGCGGGGCGGATCTCGCCGCGGACGATCAGGCTGCGCCGGATGAAGGCCGGCCGGGCCTTGGTTTCTTCGAAGATCTTGCCGATGTATTCGCCGAGCAGGCCGATGCCGAGCAGCGTGAAGGAGCCGAAGAACATCACCAGCAGCGACAGGAAGGTGACGCCCTTGGGCACCGAGTCGGCGTCGAAGATGCGCACCAGGATGCTGAAGATGGCCAGCAGCACGGTGGCGAGGCAGGTGATGCCGCCGGCGGCGGTGAGCAGGTGCAGGGGCATCCGGGAGAATGAAAAGATGCCCTTCTTGGCCCAGCCGATGTTCTTGATCCAGTTGTTGGTGCTGACGCCGAACATCCGCTCGGGCCGCAGGTAATCCACCCCTTCCTGGCGGAAGCCCACGTAGGCGCGCAGGCCGCGCAGGAAGGCGTCGCGCTCCTGGCACTGCAGCAGCCAGTAAACCACGCTGCGATCGATCAGCGAGAAATCGCCTGCGTCCTTCGGAACAGGCACCTCGCTCATCGCCGCGAAGAGCCGATAGAAGCCCCGGTAGCAGGCTTCGAGGAGGATCGGCATCTCGCGCTTGATGCGTCGGCCATAGACCACGTCGGCCCCGGCACGCCAGCGCTCCACGAATGCCTCGATGAGTTCGGGCGGATCCTGCAGGTCGCCGTCCATCAGCACCACGGCTTCCTTGCTGGCGATCTCCATCCCGCTGCGGAAGGCCGCCTGGGAGCCGAAGTTGCGCGAGTGGGTGATGCCGATCACGTGGGGGTCACGGGCGCTGATCTCGCGGATCACCTCGGCGGAGTCGTCGGGGGAGTTGTCGTTGACGAAGATGATCTCGTAGTCGAGCCCAAGGCGCTGGCACACCGCCACCAGCCGCTCGTGCATGATCGGGATGGCCTGGCCATCGCGGTAGCAGGCGATCACCGCGGAGATGGAGTTTTTCTCCTTGCGGGGCTGGGTGCGTTTGGTGAGCCGGGTGAAATCCGCCGTGGCGAGGTGGGCCCGCCACCAGTCGCGGGTGCGCGCGAGCCCGTCGGCGAGCCCGACCCTGGCCGACCAGCCGAGCAGGCGCTGCGCCTTGGTGGTGTCGGCGTACCAGTTGTCGGTGTCCCAGGCGCGGCCGGCGGCGGGGTTGAAGCGCGGCTCGGCGGTGAGGCCGAAGCTTGTGCGGGCCAGCTCGGCGAGCGCCGCGAGGGTGGTGGGCTGGCCACTGCCGATGTTGATGGATTCGCCCGCGAGCTCGGGGCCCATCAGGATGGCGGTGTCGGCAAAGGCTTCGACCACGTCATCCACGTGGATGAAGTCGCGGCTCACCTCGGCCCGGGCGAACACCGGGAGCTCGCCCCGCAGGCTGGTTTCGCACAGCACGGGGATGAGGCGCGAGCTGTCCTCGAAGGGGCCATACACCGCGTAGAGGCGCAGATTGACCACCGGCACGCCGCGCACCTTGCCGAAATAGGCGATGGCCGCGCTGGTGGCAGCCTTGCTCACCGCGTAGTGGCTGTTGGGCACGAGGGCGGCGTCTTCGGCAGGTGCGGCCGAGTTGAGCCCGTATTCGGACGAGCTGCCGGCATGGACGAAGGCGGCCAGATCCAGCCCGGCCACTTCTTCCATCAGCCGGATGAAGCTGAGGTAATTGGTGGCGTGGATGCGCTCGTGGTCCTGCTCGAAGGAATAGGCGCCGAAGGACGAGCAGTCGAAGATCGTCCGGGGCGCGACGCGGCGCAGCACGGAGCCAACGCTGATCGGATCCTGCAGGTTGAGGAAGGCGATGTGGGCCGAGGGGATGCCATCGAGTCGCCAGGTGTCGCCGGAAAAGACGGTGCCGGTGACGTCGGTGCGCACGGCCAGCAGGCGACGCAGCAGGTTGGCGCCGATGAAGCCGCTGGCGCCGAGGACCAGCACGGGGCCGGCCAGATTTCTGAGCTTGTCGTCGAGGTTCATCGTGTCAGCCGGTGATCATCGCGCGGATGGAGGGTGCGTCGAGCCCGCACTGGGCCCGGTGGAAGGCCTGGGAGCCGAAACGCCCGGTGGGGTAGCCGAGGGCCGGACGATGGATGAAGCGCCCGGCGCTGACGCCCTGGCTGGCGAGGGCCAGTGTCAGGTGCATCCCGAGCCCGCCCTGGGCCACGTGTTCTTCGAGGACGTAGAGGGGCTGGTCGTTGACCTGCTCGATGAAGCGCGGCGGGATCGCGGCCGCGTCGAACTCGCACACCGCCCACACGGCCGGGCGCTGTTCGACGGGAAGATCGTCCAGGGCCTGCCACGCAAGGCCGGCGAGGGGGCCCAGCGCCGCGATGGCGCCGTGGCGGCCGGGCAGAACCTCCCGCCACGCGGCATAGGCCGGAACGGGCCGGCCCGCCGGGCGGACGTCGTAGCCCAGGCGCAGGTAGGTGGGCGCATCCAGCCGCGAGAGTTGCGCGGGCAGGTCGTCGTCGAAGGCCGGGACGAGCACCCGCACGCCCAGGGCGTTCATCGCCGCGCAGTCTTCGAGGGCGTGATGGGTCGGGCCCATGTGGCCGTAGGCGTAGCCGCCGCCGTTGCCGACCAGGCACACCGGCAGGCCTCCCAGGCACAGGTCGTTGCGGATCTGCTCGAAAGGCCGGGCGTAGCAGAACGGGGCGATGCTGTAGACGATCACCCGCAGGGATTCCCGTGCCAGCCCTGCGGCCACGCCGATCATGTTCTGCTCGGCCACGCCGGCATTGACGAAGCGGCTACCAAAAGCGGTCTGGACTTCCTCCAGGGCCATGAAGCCCAGGTCGCCGGTGAGGAAGAACCAGTCGTCGTGATTGCAGTGGGCCACCACGGCGTCGGCGAAGGCCTTTCTCATCGCGCACCGTCCTGTTCGAGAGTGAGGCGTGCCGCTGCGTACTGGGCCTCGGACAGGGGGAGGTAGTGGGATTCGAGGGAATCCTCGAAATGCAGGCCGCGGCCCTTCACGGTGTCGAGGATCAGCACACGGGGAGCGCTTTCGGCAGGGGCAGCGAGGGCGCTGGCGATCGCATCGGGATCGTGCCCGTCGGCCTGACGCACGTCGGCACCGAAGGCGGCGATGCGCGGGGTGAGGTCGTCGCAGGAGATCACGTCGGCGGTGCGGCCAAAGCCCTGCAGGCCGTTCTGGTCGATGATCAGCGTGAGGTTGGTGAGGCGCTGGTGGACGGCAAAGCTGAGTGCCTCCCAGCAGCTGCCCTCCTGCCACTCCCCGTCGGAGCACAGGCAGAACACCTTGTGGCCGAGCCCGCGGTGCCGGGCGGCGAGGGCCAGACCGGCAGCCAGTGACGGCCCGTGCCCGAGGGAACCCGTTGAGAACAGCAGCCCGGGAATGCCGGTGCCGCTGGGGTGGCCGGGGAGCAGGGTGTCGTCGTGGATGAAGGTGCGCAGTTCGGTCTCGGAGATGCGCCCGAGGCTCCACAGGGTGGCGTACAGGGCGCCTGCGGAGTGACCCTTGGACAGCACGAAGCGGTCGTCCGCGCCCATCACCCGGTGGTGGAGGGTCATCAGCGCGTCGATGCACGAAAAATTGCCGCCCAGGTGCCCGCAGTTTGCATCACGGTGTAGCTGCAACAGGCGGAGCTTGGTTGTCCGAAGGACATCCGGGAAATGGGGCATGGGCGACAAGTTTGGGCAAAGATCGTGAAATTTTAACGTATACCGTCCGAGTTCCTTGCCGCGCTGGCCGTGACGCTCCAGGTAAAACGACGCTGATCCTCCTTCTTTGCGTTAAAAGTCCGGGTGTTATAATCGCCGGCTGAAAAATTCCGCCCGCCCCCGGTGTTGCGCATGCAACTCTTTGCCCTCGGACTCAACCATCACACTGCGCCGCTCTCGATCCGGGAGCAGGTGGCCTTTCGGCCGGAGCTGCTCGGGCAGGCGCTGGGTGATTTCGTGCGGGCAAAACCGGTGAAGGAAGCGGCGATCCTCTCCACCTGCAACCGCACCGAGCTCTACTTCGCCACCCAGCAGCCCCAGCACGCGGCCGACTGGTTTGCCGAATACCACCGGGTGGCGCTGCAGGATCTGTCGCCTTACTTGTATACCTTTCCCCAGCGCGACGCGGTGCGCCACGTGTTCCGCGTGGCCAGCGGGCTCGATTCGATGGTGATCGGCGAGCCGCAGATCCTCGGCCAGGTGAAGGACGCGGTGCGCCACGCCGAAGAGGCCGGCACCCTCGGCTCCACGCTGCACAAGCTGTTCCAGCGCACCTTCTCGGTGGCGAAGGAAGTCCGTTCCACCACGGCCATCGGCGCCAACATCGTGTCGATGGCGGCGGCGGCGGTGCATCTGTCGGAGCGGATCTTCGAGCGGGTCAGCGATCAGCGGGTGCT
>RRZU010115807.1_pt1 | contig 11329 bp, 5 predicted proteins | sample 2165561 | NCBI WGS metagenome assembly RRZU01 (sample SAMN10456909, study PRJNA506462) | wastewater metagenome | isolation source: wastewater sludge | place: USA: Moscow, Idaho | reverse complement strand
AGCCAAGTTTTTAACTTCACCTAAATTTTTAAATGCAGGTGCTGAGTTTTCGATTTCATCAAACGCACAAAAAACAGCGTCAATTTAAGACTAATTAATTGCGGAGCACGCTAATGCCAGACACTTTTTCAGATATCGATAGTTCAAGCGATATAACCTCCACGCTAGCCCCTTCTAATGAAAGTGGTGACGCCTCTGCGAGTATGAAAACCACAGGAGAACTCCTACGTCCTTACCTTATAGGAATTCTCATTACTATTTTGGCAATTGTGTCGCTCCTAATTTATCAAGACAGACGTATCCATATAGGAGGAGCTGCAACCGATGTAGCTCTCCAGTTAGAGCTTAAAGCCGAGCGCTTAGCTAAAGCAGCTCAACTCGCTCTACGTGGCACCACAGAAGCGTTTGACGAAGTTCAGCAAACAGAACGTCTACTCACAGCAGACCTTGAAAAACTCATTAATGGCGGCTCACAACTTAATACAACAATTCCTCCCGCGAAAGGTGAAGTACTAGATAAGCTTAGTAAATTTAAAACAACCTGGGAGAGTTCCTCAGAGGGTGCAAAACGGCTAGTTGAAATGCGTCAAAACCTGGTGGACTTAAAAAAATCTGTGGAATCTATTGATACAGAAAGCCCAAATCTTTTAGAAGAATCTGAGCGCTTACTAAATACAGGCAAAATTAACATAAGCAACGTGCGCGATTTTAATCCCGGTAGATTAATGATGCTTACACAGCGTTTGCCGAAAAATGCAAATAGCATTCTAGCTTCTGAATCTATTGACCCTGATGTAGCATTGACCTTAGGCCGAGATGCTATTACGCTTCAAGAAGTTGCATATCAAATATCACAAATTACAGCAGACGGTGACTTACGTACAATAAGAGACCGCTTTATGAGCTATGCACAAGTGACAATTGATGAGTCAAATTCAATTGTTAACAACATTCAGCCTCTTGTTGAAGCAAAAACTGTGGCTTTTGGTTTGCTGCAAGAAGCATCAAATTTAGGAAAAAATGCTGAGGAAATCTCTCAATACATTATCAAATTTTATGCATGGCAGATATGGGAAATTGCAGCCATTGCAATTCTCAGTATTCTGACAATTCTCATTTCATGGCTTATGTTCCAAGCCTATGCAAAAGATGCTGCTAAACGCCAAGCTGAGGCTGAATTAAACAGGGAAATGGCTGAATCTGAAAAAAATATGACCCAACAGGCTATCCTACGCCTTATGAACGAAATGGGTGATTTAGCTGACGGTGACTTAACCATTCGCACAACAGTATCAGAAGACATTACAGGGGCTATTGCGGACTCGGTTAACTATACAGTTGAAGAATTGGCCATTTTGGTACGACGTATTAATGATGCAGCCAGTCGTGTTGCAGCCAGTTCACAAACAGCACAAAATACATCGCAAGAACTCATTGAAGCCTCTACACGTCAATCGATGCAACTAAAATTAGCAGGAAAAACTGTAGATGAAATGGCTGAGGCAATTACAAAAACATCAAATCACGCTCTAGCTTCAGCTCAAGTGGCTCGTCAGGGTCTCCTAGCTGATCAAAAAGGGCAAGAATCTGTGCAAAACACAATCCGTGGCATGAATGAAATTCGTGAAAAAATTCAAGAAACATCAAAGCGCATTAAACGTCTAGGAGAGTCATCCCAGGAAATTGGTGAGATTGTAGACCTGATTTCAGATATTACAGAACAAACAAACGTACTGGCGCTTAATGCAGCTATTCAGGCAGCTTCTGCAGGTGCTGCAGGCCGAGGTTTTACTGTCGTTGCAGAAGAGGTGCAACGACTCGCTGAGCGCTCAGCAGAAGCAACCAAACAAATTGGTGCAATTGTTAAAACAATTCAAACTGATACACAAGACGCTGTTGGTGCAATGGAATTTGCAACACGAGATGTGGTTGAAGGGGCTCAGCTTTCTGATTCTGCGGGGCAAGCGTTATCTGAAATTAGCCAGATATCACTTGAAACAGCACGTCTAATTGAAGAAATCTCAAAAGAATCTGGTGTCCAAGCAAAAAGTGCAACGCAAATTGCAGGCGCTATGCGTGAGATTTTGACAATTACAGAACAAACGACAGCAGGTACGCAAAAAACTGCGGCATCCGTGGGCGAATTAGCCGATCTAGCCGTAGAACTGAAAGGCTCTGTTTCTGGCTTTAAAGTCTAAATTAACGACAGCCCGGGCGACAATCAGTCACCCGGATGTTGAATTTAACAGCCTGCACTTTGGTATTTAAAATGACAATCGCTTCCTCATTGGATCTTGGCTCTCTTGAGTGGGTAAAACCCGAAATTGATAAATCACTCAAAGAAGCCATTCAAAATTTAGAAATAGCCTCAAGCACTGCAGATGGGCTTGCAAAGATTAAATTCTGCCAAACACACTTACACCAGGCTCGCGGTGCTTTGACGATTATAGGTCTTGATGGGCTACAGGTACTAGGTGCACAACTTGATGCATACTTAGAAAAATTAGGTAGTCAAGAAATTCAATTTGATGAAAAAGCTCGTAAACTGTCCCTTCGAGCCTTAGCCGTTATTGGCAACTACTTATATAACATCTCCCAGGGGCAGTCTGATCAGCCTCTGCGTCTTTTGCCTATTCTTAAAGAACTCGCACAAGAAAATAAAGTACCTCCGCCTGACGCAAGCGATCTTTTTTTTCCAGATCCTGAAGCACCTCTTCCAAAGCGTGAGGAGCCAATTAAAGCTTTGTCTGGTACAGAGCTCATTGAATACCTACGCAAGGTCCGTTCTGTATTTGATACAGGACTGCTTGCCTGGCTCAGACACCCAGGGGATCCTGTTGCCGCTCAACAAATGCAAAGTGCTGCTCAGCAAATAACGGATATTCAGACACCGACAGCTGTTCGAGCTTTATGGCTAAGTGCTCTTGCATTTTTTGATGCTTTAGCAAAAGGGGTTCAGCCTAATAGCAATGTTCAACTTATCTGTGCACAACTCGGCTCACAGCTACGCCATATGGTTTCCGGCAGTCTAAGTGCTCAAGATAAGCTTTTGCGTGCGATTTTATTTCAAGTAGCTCACTTACCGGCAGAAACATCAACACAGAAACTTGTGCGTAAAATATGGGGCCTAGATGATATTGTTCTAGGGCAAGATTTACTCATCCCTGATACGCCTATTGCTCCCATTATTGAACGCGCGCGAATAGACCTTGAAAAAACTGAACAGCTTTGGTCACAATTTGCATCCGGTCAATCTAATGCTCTTTTAGATCTTGAACCATTACTTGAAAACCTTGCTCACGCAACCACTAAAATTGGAAGAGCCTCACTTGTCAGGCTACTAACTGGCTTACAAAAGCTTATAGAACACATCAAATCGCAACCTAATGTACAGTCTGAACGCCTTAATATGGACGTTGCGACGAGTTTAATTCTAATTTCTACAGTCCTTGATCGTCCAGTCAATGAATCAGATCTAAGTCAAAATGTTGACGCACTTCTTATCCGCTTAGAAGCATTTGATAACAGCCTTGATCAAGCCAACTCCCTGAGCAACCAAATTGACGTCGCTCGCAAATCTCAAGAACAAGCAGCTTTACGTCAAATTGTTCAAGAAATTCGTGCTGGACTGACTCCTATTGAACACGCACTAGATGATTTTTTCAGGGGAAGCTCAGATATTGAGCAGCTTCAAAAACTAAACCCCCCCCTAAACCAACTAACTCAAACCATGAGTCTTTTGGGTGATATTGAAGCTCAAACTCTTCTTGCAAAGATCACTCTAACTGTTGAAAGCTTAGCAAATCGACCAACACAGGTAGACTCGGCCACAACTGACGAACTAGCAAAAGAAATTTCTGCGCTGAGCCTTTATCTTGAAGCACTTGAATATGGTCCTGCAAACCTCGCTACAATACTGAACCCCAAGACTGTTTCAATAGAAACAAAAAAAGAAGATACTCAAGAACACCAGTTTACAAAGAATTTTCTTGAGGGTATTCAAACTGCTATCCATACGAAAACAGAACCACTTCAAACTCTAATTCCACCCTCTTCTCACATTGAGACACCAAAAGAACAACCATCATCACAACAAGAGCCTAAAACAACCCATATTCAGCCCCCACAAACTGCGGCAGCTGTTGCGCCTACCCCTGTATCACATACAGAAATTGATGATGAACTGCTTTCAATTTTCCTAGAAGAAGCTCAGGAGGTCATTGAGACAATTCAGAAACATCTTGTTGCACTCAAGGCTAATTGCAGCAACCGTGAAGACTTGGTGACTGTTCGCCGAGGTTTTCATACACTCAAAGGCAGTGGCCGTATGGTAGGTTTAAGTGCTTTTGGTGAAGCTGCATGGGAAATCGAACAAACACTGAATAAATGGATGCAATTAGAATGGGTACCGACACCAGCCTTGCTCACTTTGATTGAAGTTAGCAAGACTCAACTCAAGACATGGATCGAGCGATTAACACAAAAAGATTACTCACCTCTAGATGTTATTGCTTTGACGCAAGAATCTGAGCGTTTACGTTCATCTGACTCACCTATTTCTTTGTCCAATTTAAATCAATCCTCTTCCACTCCTAACACAGAAACGCTTTCCAAAGAAGAGACAATACAAGCGGAGTTCACAGAAACTATTCCTAATACGAGCATTCTAGAACAACACCCAAATGAAACCGCAGCGTCAGATCTTACGGCGACAATTCCAAATCAGAACATTCTGGCCCTATTTGACTCAGTTCCGACGAATCTACTTGACTTAGAAGAAGCTCAAGAATTTAATACTACTAGTTCTATCGATGCTGTTTCCCCAGAATCCCATAATAAAGAGAAATCTGGTGACAATGACAACGAGAATGCTCAGTCATTAACACTGCCCAATAGCAGTGTTAACGAACAATTTGAAGATATTTTCATAGGACCAGATACATTTCTTCAAACTGAGAATCAAAGCGACGAACTGAGCCCCCCTGTACATCATTCTCTGCTCAAAGAAACAGAAATTCAAAAAACCTCCGAAATTATAGACCAGACAGTAGAATTCACTTCGCACAAAGAACCAGAACTGCCTATCAAAGAATCTTCTCAAGTTGACCAATTTGTTCGCATAGGATCCTCAGAGATCTCCAAGGGACTTTATGATCTTTATGCTGCTGAAGCACGCCAACACTTAGATCTTATTGCAAAACATCAGGCAATGCTAAGTGCAACGCCAACATCCTTACCTGATCCTACGTTTATTCGTTCAGTGCATACCTTAGCAGGCATTTCGGGCACGGCAGGCATTCCTGCTATGTTAGGTTTAGCCCGTGCACTTGAAAACGCTCTCATGCGACTTGTAGATGCCAATCGCGCAATTAGTGCTTTTGATAATGAACTTTTACAAATCGTTCAACGTCAACTTGAAAACATGTTCGAGCAAGTTATTGAATTTCACCGACAGCCAGAAACAATGCCAGAGCTTGAAAGTCAACTTGATCACATGTCCTCATCCCCTAGCACTGAACACATAGAAGTGGATAGAACAACGAGCACAGAGAGGCAAACGGAAGATACGGATAATTCAGAGAATGAAAATAATGAATCCGAAATTCCAGCTGTTTTTGATGACATTGACGTACAGCTACTACCATTAGTTCTCGAAGAAAGCAGAGAACTTCTTTCTAATTTAAGAGCTACGCTACGCCAATGGCGGGAGCAGCCTCAAAATGACAACCATCCAAAGCTCATTGCACGTATCTTGCATACTCTAAAAGGTGGTGCAAGAATGGCTGGCGCAATGACTTTGGGTGAACAGCTTCATGGACTAGAGTCTCGTCTAAATATTTCTAACACACTTGAACCTGATACTTGCTCAATGCTCATCGATTCCTTTGAGCAAGAGGTAGACAATCTTGAAGAGGCCTATAGCAGGCTTTCACATGAAAACTCATCCTTACCCCCAATTCCAAAGCCAACAAATGAACAGCCCGAAGAGCCCACTACTGCGCAGCCAACTCCCGCAGCACTACCTGCTATTGAACCTGTAGAGTCTGCAACTGCTTCGCTGGGTGGAACACTTAAGATAAAAGCAGATACCATTGACCAATGGGTAAGTGAGGCAGGTGAAATTGGTATTTCACGTACCCGTATCGAAGGAGAACTACGTGTATTACGTAGATCTCTACTAGATTTAACCGAAAACGTTATTCGCTTACGCAATCAGCTACGCGAAATAGAAATTCAAGCAGAAGTTCAAATGCATAACCGGGTTGCACACAGTGGCCAAGGACATGAAGCATTTGATCCATTAGAAATGGACCGCTTTACCCGTTTACAAGAACTCACTCGGATGATGGCAGAGAGTGTCAACGACGTAACGACAGTTCAGCAGAACTTACTCCGTAGTCTGGATGGTGCCGATGCAGCATTAAATGCTCAGGCTAGAATGACACGCGACTTACAACAAGTGCTCATGCGAGCACGCATGTTGCCTTTTGACCGCCTAGCAGATCGCCTACATCGCGTAGTGCGCCAAAGTGCAAAAGATCTTGGAAAACGAGCTAACCTTGACTTGATTGGTGGACGCATTGAGGTCGATCGCAGTTTACTTGACGGCATCATTTCTCCATTGGAACATATGCTGCGTAATGCTCTTGCACACGGCATTGAAACACCGGAAGAACGCATAGCAAAAGGCAAACCCGCATTAGGCCAGGTTACTCTTGCACTAAAACAGGAAGGCAATGAAATCGTTCTTGAACTCTCCGATGATGGAGCCGGTCTCAACTATGAACGTATTCGCGAAAAAGCAACTGCCGCAGGCTTTATCCGCGAGGATGAACCCGTAGACACGCACCGTCTCGCTAATTTAATCTTTTTGCCTGGTTTCTCCACGGCGGAAGTCGTTTCAGCAGTCTCTGGCCGCGGTGTAGGAATGGACGTTGTCCGTACAGATATTTCAGGTCTAGGTGGCCGGATAGAGTTAAGCAGCAATGCACAAAAAGGCACCCGTTTTTCAATTCATCTACCATTAACACTCATCTCAACTCAAGCACTCTTGGTTCAAGCAAATCAGCGCTCTTACGCTATTCCTGCCAGTATGGTTGCCCAGGTTCTAGAAGTAAGGACAGAAGCCCTTGAAGCAATACGCGAACGAGGAGAAGTTGAGTGGCAAGGTAGACCTTATGCCTACCATTATTTGCCTCGTCTGCTGGGAGATCAAGAAACTCAACCAGATCAAAGTCGTTTTAGCTGGATCATGCTTCTGCATGCAGGTAGCCAAACAATTGCACTACATGTCGATCAGCTGCGTAGTACTCAAGAAATTATTATTAAACGCGCAGGACCTCAACTTGCAAGGATGATCGGCATTTCCGGTGCAACCGTAATGGGTGATGGTGAAATCGTCCTTATTATTAATCCCATTGCACTTACCTCACGCATCTCCGATACCCCACTCTTCAAGCAGGCCACGAAACTAAAACAACCTGAAAAACATCAAGACACAGTCATGGTTGTTGATGACTCGTTAACTGTTCGAAAAATCACAGGACGCATGCTTGAACGAGAAGGCTTTAAGGTTCTGACTGCAAAAGATGGTATAGATGCGCTAGAACAACTTAGAGAGGCCTCTCCTGATATCATATTATCTGATATCGAAATGCCACGAATGGACGGTTTTGACTTGCTACGCAGTGTTCGTGCAGACAATCGGATTGGTGAGGTACCGATAATTATGATTACCTCACGACTGGCTGACAAACATCGTAACTACGCCTCAGAACTAGGTGCAGACCATTACCTTGGTAAACCCTATCAAGAAGATGAACTACTTGAACTGATCAGGCACTATATTAAACAAAGTAAAGAGGTTCAAAAGAGTATTTAACCTCCACCTCAATGCGCTATTCACTTAGCGCTAGAAAAACATCGTTAAAATTTCAACCTGATAAATCCCACCTAAATTAATTTTTAGGTGGGATTTGTACGTAGACTTCATCAGCCTTTGTAAGCCCTAACTCGAACCGAGCACGCTCTTCAATAGCACCATAACCAGTTTTAAGATCTCTAACCTCTGCCTCTAGTCCTGCATTACGCTGTTCGAGCTTACTGTTATCTTCCTTTTGCTTAGCAAGCTGCTCCTGGTTTTTACGCACATTCAAATGACCGCTATGAGTAAACCAAAGCTGATATTGCAGTCCTAAGCCAAGTGATAACAATAATACTAAAGTCCAGCGCATGGGCACGATATCCAAAAGTCAAAAAAAAACCAGCGTATATAATACGCTGGCTCTATCAGTCTTGTCAGTTACACGTTTATTGAGCGTGGATTACTGACAGTTATTTACAACATTTTTAGCATTTACGCAAATTATAAAAAGCGGCCAAACCAGGGTAGGTAGCAACATCACCTAATTCCTCTTCAATACGCAGTAGCTGATTATATTTTGCAATACGATCAGAACGTGACAAAGAACCTGTTTTAATTTGACCAGCATTCAAGCCCACTGAAATATCTGCAATAGTAGAATCTTCTGTTTCACCAGAGCGATGAGAAATAACAGCAGTATAACCAGCACGCTTAGCCATTTCTACAGCAGCAAATGTTTCCGTTAAAGTACCAATTTGATTAACTTTAATCAGAATAGAATTACAAATACCCCGGCTAATACCCTGCTCTAGGATTTTTGTATTCGTTACAAACAAATCATCCCCTACCAATTGGACTTTTTTACCTAAGCGCTCAGTTAATAATTTCCAACCATCCCAATCACCCTCTGCCATTGCATCTTCAATTGAAATAATAGGGAAGGTATCAACCAATTTTGCTAAAAATTCTACATTCTCAGCAGCTGTCATGGAAAGCTTTTCACCAACCATTTCATATTTGCCGTTTTTGTAGTATTCAGAAGCAGCGCAGTCCAGCCCCAACATTACATCACGCCCAGGCTCGTAACCTGCTTTCGTAATAGCTTCCATGATCAGTTCCAAAGCTTCTTTCGCACCAGAAACATTGGGAGCAAATCCGCCCTCATCACCAACGGAGGTAGGATAACCTTTCTTATCTAAAATCTTCTTCAGATTATGAAAAACCTCTGCACCACAACGCAATGCTTCATGAAAGCTCTTGGCACCTACCGGCAGAATCATGCACTCTTGAAAATCCAAGCTATTATTTGCATGCTCACCGCCGTTGATAATATTCATCATTGGAACGGGCAAACTCATTGCACCGGAACCGCCGAAATAGCGATACAACGGCAAGCCAGCTTCCTCAGCTGCTGCACGTGCAACGGCCATAGAAACAGCCAGGATTGCGTTAGCACCCAAGCGTGACTTATTTTCTGTACCATCTAAATCAATCATTGTTTTATCAATGAAAGCTTGGTCTTCTGCATCTAATCCCACAATTGCTTCGCAAATTTCAGTATTGATGTGAGAAACAGCCTTTTGCACGCCCTTACCCAAATAACGTGCAGCATCACCATCGCGCAGTTCAATGGCTTCACGTGAACCTGTTGAAGCGCCAGAAGGCACTGCAGCACGTCCCATGACTCCGGACTCTAACAGCACATCGGCCTCTACAGTAGGATTGCCACGTGAATCTAAAATCTCACGTGCAACAACGTCAACAATAGCACTCATAAATACTCCTTTTCTTGATTAAAAAACAAACTAAACATAAAAATTTTCGACCTACATCATACGTTATTTTTTAACACACCTATGCAATAGGATCAAAAGCTCTAAAACCTTGCTTTTTAACGGTACTATCCAATTCAGCCAATACACTCAATAGTGCTTTCATTTTATTTAAAGGCCAAGCATTAGGACCATCTGACAGTGCTTTATCTGGATCAGGGTGGGTTTCCATGAACAAACCAGAAATACCGGCTGCAACAGCTGCACGAGCTAAAACAGGCACAAATTCGCGCTGTCCTCCACTTCTGTCCCCCTGCCCCCCGGGCTGCTGAACAGAATGCGTTGCATCAAAAACAACTGGACACCCGGTTTCACGCATAATCACCAAACCGCGCATGTCTGAAATCAGAGTATTGTAACCAAACGAAACTCCTCGGTCACACACCATCAAGGTATCTGAGCCCGCGTTCGCCTGACGCGCTTTAGCAATAACATGCTTCATATCACCCGGCGCTAAAAACTGCCCTTTTTTGATATTGACGGGTTTACCTGACGCAGCACAAGCTTGGATAAAATCCGTTTGACGGCATAAAAACGCCGGTGTCTGCAACACATCTACAACCGAAGCAACCTCTTTAATCTGCTGAATATCATGCACATCGGTTACAACAGGCACACCTATTTCTTGACGCACATCCGCCAAAATAGCAAGTCCCTTCTCCATCCCTAAACCACGAAATGAACTAGCCGCACTGCGATTAGCTTTATCAAAAGAGGACTTATATATAAATGGAATTTTGAGCTCAGAACAAATTTCTTTGAGCATACCCGCCGTGTCCAACGCCATTTGGCGTGACTCTATTACACAAGGACCGGCCAGTAGAAATAACGGTTGATCTAGCCCGATATTAAAACCACATAGTTTCATACCCAAGCTCCCTTAGTTTTTTAAATGTGCGATAGCAGCTTGGACATATGCAATGAAAAGCGGATGCCCTTTTCGAGGGTTAGAGGTAAACTCCGGATGAAACTGTACACCCACAAACCACGGGTGCGCATGAGGGCCGGACTGAGGCAATTCCATAATCTCCGGTAAATCTTCAGTCGGAGTACGTGCACTGATAACAAGACCCGCTGCCTCTAATTTTGGAACATAAACATTATTGACTTCGTAGCGGTGACGATGGCGCTCAAACACCTTTTCACCGTAAATCTGTGCCGCAAGCGTACCACTTTGAATTGGGCAGCGTTGAGCCCCCAACCGCATCGTACCACCTAGATCAGATCGTTCACTTCGGCGCTCAATCTTACCCTCTCGATCCATCCACTCTGTGATAAGTGCTACAACTGGGTGTGGCGTATCAGGATCAAATTCAGTACTATTTGCCCCCTTTAATTCAGCAACATTGCGTGCGAACTCAATCGTTGCCAATTGCATACCCAAACAGATACCCAAATACGGTACTTTATTTTCTCGGGCATAGCGAATAGCGGCAATTTTTCCTTCCGTGCCTCTTTTGCCAAAACCGCCGGGCACCAAAATTGCGTTCATGTTCTTAAGTGCACCGCAACCTTTTTGTTCAATTTCTTCAGAATCTAAATAATGAATATTCACCTTGCTACGCGTATGCATCCCGGCATGGTTAATAGCTTCAATCAGTGACTTATAAGACTCCGTTAAATCAACATACTT
>RRZU012821766.1_pt1 | contig 11330 bp, 8 predicted proteins | sample 2165561 | NCBI WGS metagenome assembly RRZU01 (sample SAMN10456909, study PRJNA506462) | wastewater metagenome | isolation source: wastewater sludge | place: USA: Moscow, Idaho | reverse complement strand
GATGTCGGTGCGGGCCAGGTAGTCGAGCAGCCGACGGCGACGGCCCACGAGCAGCAGCAGTCCGCGGCGGCTGTGGTGGTCGTGCTTGTGCTCTTTCAGGTGCTCGGTGAGGTGGGAGATGCGGTGGCTCAGCAGAGCGACCTGCACCTCGGGGCTTCCGGTGTCGCCGTCAGCCGTGGCGTACTCACCGATGATCTTCTGCTTGGTGGCAGTGTCCATTGGGTACTTCCGATTCCTACGCGGACGCAACAACAAGGGCGGTCTACCGAGCGTCCGTTCAGTAGCCGTGGTTCCAGTGTAGCGGGTGGGTGATTCGGGCCGGATTCGCGTCGCAGGTGCCGCGCCGGCACGCGCGTCAGAACGGATGCGTTCAGGGTGGGCCGACGCGCCGCGCCTCAGCCGCCCGAGCCCTTGAAGACCTTCGGCACCGTCTTAAGGATGATCTTGATGTCCGACCACAGGCTCCAGTGGTCCTCGTAGCGGTTGTCGAACCGCGCGCGGTCGTCGATGGAGGTGTCACCGCGCAGGTCGTGGATCTGCGCCAGGCCGGTCAGACCCGCGGGCATCCGCATGCGGTCCTCGTAGTGGGCGTACTGCTCGGAGAACTGCTCCACGAAGAACGGCCGCTCCGGACGGGGCCCGACGAAGGACATGTCGCCGCGCAGAATGTTCCACAACTGGGGGAGTTCGTCGATCGAGGTCTTGCGCAGGAACGACCCGACCCGGCCGAGGCGGTCGCTGTCCGGGGTCACGCTCCACGTCGTGTCGGAGGTCGTGGCCGCCACTGGCTTCATGGTCTGCAGCTTGAGCAGCTCGAACGCCTTGCCGCCCATGCCGATGCGGGTCTGCCTGAAGAGCAGGTCGCCACCGGTCTCCCGCTTCACGAGGAAGCCGGCCACCGCCAGCAGCGGACTGAGCAGAACCAGCGCCGTCGCCGCGAGCAGGATGTCCATTCCGCGCTTGATCGCCAGGCCGATGGTGGGATGTCCAGCACCGAGCCGCAGCACCGGAACGCCGAAGACCTCGTCATCCGCGCGATCCTCGCCGATGAGGTCGAAGTACCGGGGCACTGCCATGATCGTGAGCCCAACGGCCAGCCCACGCCGGATCTCGAACACCTCGCGCGCCTCGGAGGCTCGCGAGAAGGCGACGAGCACGGTGCTCGAGTTCGTGTCGATGGCCGCCTGCTCGAGATCGACATCCAGCAGGTCGGGCACACGGCCGGCGAGGTCGAGCCCGTAGTCGGGGTTGTCCTCCGCCATGTCGGCGATGGCGTCGGCCACGAGCCCGCCGCCCACGAGCAGCATCCGCTCCCGAGCGAGGTCGTTGCGTCGCAGGTCACGCAGTATCACGTACAGGGGAACCCGCAGGAGGGCCAGTGCGACACCGGTGGCCGTGAGCCATGCGATGTCGGGGAGAGTGACGTTGAACTGGCTGATCAGACCGAACAGTGCATAGATCCCGGCAGCCAGTAAGCCAGCCTCGATCGCCCGGGGGAACTCGTCGAGCGCGCTCAGGTGGAACCGTGCCCGGTAGAGGCCCAGTCGCCAGCGGATGATCACCAGCAACGCCAGACCGAGGATGTCGAGGGCGAACGCAGGCGGGTGCCACAAGAAGACAACGGCGGCCATGGTGACAACATCCACCGCGGCGAGCGAGAAGGTCTGCCGTCGTGCGGACAGGTGGAAACGCTGTCTCAACGGCATCCCGCTGATCGTGGCTGCGCCCATCGCTTGCTTCACCTCCGGAACCGCCGATCCAGCGACCCGACTCCGACTCGCAGTGCGGACCGCCTCCTGTAGATGCATCGGCATGATCGGAGTTCGCTTGATCGAGCACCCCGGAATTCACCCTTTGGAGTCTGCCCACCCTGCGCCCGACCGGGCTTGCGCTCGTTCACGCTGCGCGAGTGGCATGCCCAAGGACACACTGAGTCGCGTGGGAGTCACAGAGAGTAGTCCACCCGGAGTCTGCAGCTTACTGGTCGTTAACGCGCATCCCGACGACGAGTCAATCTCAACTGGTCTGATCTTGAGCCATTACGCGGGCCGCGGCATCCGGGTCACATCAGTCACATGCACCCTCGGGGAACACGCCGGCCTGCTTCGAGCGGGTCGTACGGGGGAACCCACGGCGGATGTGAGGTACGCGGAGTTGCGCAGAGCCATGGCGGCTCTTGGTGTGAAGGACTGGCGTCTGCTGGGCGGCCGAGGGAAATACAGCGACAGTGGCCCGCCACGCGTCGGGCACACCCCCGCGGGTGCGGAGTTCTCCCGCGCCGACCTAGGCGAGGCATCCGACGATCTTGTTCGAGTCATCCTGGAAGTCCGCCCTCAGGTCGTGGTCACCTACGACCCTGCCGGTGGGTACGGACACCCGGACCACATCATGGCGCACACCGTGACCATGGCTGCCGTGAAAGAGGCCGCGAGCGCTACCCCGGTGCCGTGGAACGTCCAGAAGGTCTACTGGATCGCCTCGCCAGCGGGAAATGCGCCGCGAGGGTGGCGACGCAGGAGGATCGCGTTGCTGCGCAGGCTCATTCCGGGCGCCCCTGCAGTCCAACCGCCCACTCCTGACTCGCAGATAACCACAAGGATCTCCAGTCCGGAAGCTGGAACCGCCAAGGCTAAGGCCCTCTCATTTCACGCTTCGCAACTGCCACGGCCCAAGCCATGGTTCACCCTCGGTGACATCACGGGATTCAAGGATCTGGCCGTCGAGCACTTCCGCCTAGCCAGCGGTCTGGCCGCACCCCCCTTCGATTCCCAAGGCTTCGAGACGGACCTGTTCAACGGGGTGACTGGGTGCACGAGTTCGGGCGTAGACCACCCGACTCCCGATAGAGTCCCCCCTGATGACTGATGAGCGAGAGGCACCCGCCGCCCGCACAGGCGGAGAATGGGCGTGGTCACGTGCGTGGCTGGTGCTTGGTTTGGGGGCGGCCCTCGGGCTCGCAGTCGGACTGGTTCTTGGGGCGCTAAGGGGCGGGGGGTACTCAGCAGCAACGCTGGTGGACGGCGGGCCGGGAGGGACTGTCAACGCTCTCGACATCTCGACCGATGCCGCGAATCGATACGTTCAGACCGAGTTGATCTACATAGAGATCCTTCAGCCCAAGTTCCGCGAATCGATACAGGCCGCCGGGCTTCCAGATCCGGGCAAGGACCCAGTGGCCAGCAGTCAGGTTGCCCTGACAAACGTGGTCCGTCTGTCCGCGGAAGGAGCTACCAAGGAGGATTCGGTCCAGGCCTCCAGAATCGCTGCTGAGGTCTACGCGCAGGACTGGAAGGCACGCACGTCGCAGGACCTCGATAGCCGCCGACAGAACGTCACGGAACAGATCTCGAACATTCGCAGCCAACTCTCGTCTCTGGACACGACACCCGCCGACCTACCGGAACGCCGCGGGCTGAGCAAGCAACTGACTCGCTTGGTGCAAGAACGCGAGTCGATAGCAACATCCCTTGGCGAGGTCGCTGCGGTCGACCGCCTCGTGCAGGAATCCACGCCTGCCCTAGCCGTACGCCAATTGCTTTCCCTGCCCCTGGGAGGTGCAGGGATGCTCCTGGGCCTGCTCGTGGCAACCGGGATTCTGATCCGGCACCGGTCCCGCGTCAGGCAGTAGCCCATGGTCATGCGGTTCGCCAAGCCCCAGCTGGATTCAACCTCCCGGGTCGCCAGAGGTGTGTGGTGGCTTTCGCCGGCAGGGGGCATTCTCGTTATCACGGTGCCAATGCTCTTGTTGGCACTTGCCCTCACGGATTCCCAATACCGGTCGGCATGGGGGACGCCAAAGTACTTGGACATCAATGCCGTCGCCCTGCTGTCGGCGGGGGCAGGCCTTTTCATGCTCACCAGCATGTTGTGGCTGCTTGCACCCCGGGCGCCGCGCAGCGAGATCTGGCCCCGTGTCTCCGCCGCAACACGACACGATCTCGGGCGCGCGGCAAGAATCCTCCTCGGCGTCACGATGTTCGGCTACGCGGCAATGTTCGCAGCTGGCTTTGCCCGAGGCGCCAGTGCAACTCAACTACTCAAGGTGCTCGTCACGCTCAACAACTCCGACGGCCAGATCAAGGAACTGTTCGCCCCCATTGCCGGCATCACAACCTTCACACAAATGGGCATCGCCTACGCCGTGATCGCTGGCCTGCTCATGGTGCGACAACCAGGCTCCGAACTCCTTGTCGGGATGTTCCTCGTTCTTGGGGGTGCCGCATTGCGGGGCTATTTTCTGAGGGAGCGTCTGGCGCTGCTGGAAGTCATCCTGCCGTTCATGGCAGTCGTCCTGATGGCTTGGTCTGCCGACAAACGCAAGCGCATCAGGATGACCATCGGGCTAGGCCCTGCGTTGTTGGTACCTGTTCTCATTCTGGTGTTCGGGCTGTTCGAGTACTCCCGGAGTTGGCAGTTCTACCGCCTGAGAACTGGGGGTGGCTTCTTCGAGTTCGCCACCGAGCGACTGGCGGGCTACTACGTCACCGCATTCAACAACGGTCAGATAGCTCTACTGTTTGAACGGGCGGCCGGACGTCTGCCCTTGGACACACTGGAGTTCTTCTGGACAGCCCCTGGTATTCAGCAGGCGAACCTCTACGACCGGTTATCCACCGTGCCGGCTTCCCGGTTCTGGGATCTCCTCGGGCAGAAGGGTACGGAGGAACTCAACAGCCCGTGCGGTCTGTGTGCGCCCTTCATCGACTGGGGCACGATCGGTGGGCTCGTGTGGTGGGCGGCAGCGGGCCTACTCCTGGGGTGGCTCTACCGGGAGTTCTGCAACTCAAGACACCTGGCCCTATTGGTCTACCCGCCACTGGTGACGGGACTCTACGAAATGCCGCGGTACGTCTACTGGGTTAAGGGCAGGCTGTTCCCAGCTCTGGTGGCACTGATAATCATCGCGGTCTGGCTGAGACGGCGGCAGCAAGCCGAGTCCGGCGACAGTGGCTCGGTAGGTCTGGCCGAAGTCCGATGAAGCGGATCTGCATCGCCACAGACGAGAGGGTTGGGTTGCTGGCTGCACAGACCCTGGGATCCGAGACTGTACTCACGGGTCCGTTCCGTCACTTGATCCGGGAGGAAGCATGCACACTCATAGGGCGCGCGCCCATGGATGCTCCTGCCCACCGCATCACCGTCAACGAAGCCTTCGAACTGGCTCCAGTCGGCAGTTGGCGGGGACGACCCCACGTCAGCCATCTCATTCGAGTCTGTCTCGGCCCAGGCCCTGAGCCTGACTGGACCCTCTTCGCGACCGGACGCGGCGTGGTCGGTCCGGCCACGATGCTCAAATGGCGCCACAGCGCCGCCCGACAAGGGATTCGGGCACCTGTGATCGGTCTGGTACGCGATGATCAGACCCTCGGCATCACTTGGCGCACGCGCGTCCCGGCCATCCCCCTGCGCGCCTACGAACGAGTCAGTCGGTGGCTCTTTGCACAAGCGATGCGGCGTGCCGATGTTCGAATTGCCGTGTCGGAGCACGTTGCACGGAACAACCAGGTGGAGGCCGCGGTAATCGCGCCGGAGATCGACTGGGAGAGACTGCGTACCCCCTGGAGCGAACCAGTAGGCCACGATCTAGGAACGCCGCTATTCATAGGACGGCTGGAATTGGAGAAGGGGTGCGACACCGCGATCCGGGCGGCGGCAGCCTCGACGAATTGTCAAAGGCTCGAGGTGATCGGTGATGGATCACAGCGCTCGACCTTGGAAGGCCTTGCGCAATCCCTTTCCGATGACGTGATCGTCGATTTCAAGGGTCGCGTCCCCCATGACGAAACACTCGGAATGATTCGGCGAGCCCGCATGGTCCTGGTGCCATCGCGCAGCGAAGGCTTCGGTCTAGCCGCATTCGAAGCAGCGGCGATGAACACTCCAGTTCTCGCGAGTCGCACGGGCGGACTGCCTGAGGCCTGCAGTTGGTACAAAGGCGCCCGACTCCTTCCAGCGGGCGACGAACGTGGCTGGGCTGACGCCATCGACTCGGCATTCCACGACAAGCGCCCCGACTCTCGCAGTGAAACAGAGTTCGATGACTGGCTGCGTCAAACGTTGCTCACGACAGGCTGGCATCGCATCGAGGACGTCGTGTGCGCCGTACGCGACGGGGCGTGGAACTGACCTGCAATGAGTGACCCCCTGACCTTCAACCGCTCCGTAGCGGTCGTCCTCTTGAAGGTCGGTCGCTACCCGTTCGCCAACGGGCTCCTCGGAGCCATACGATCCTTGGGCCAAGTGGGTGTGCCTGTCTGGGCGCTCTGCGATGATGCGTGGGTCCCATACCGGTTCTCTCGGTACCTGACCCATCCCGTTGTCCGCCTGATCTCCCCCGAGACGCCGACGGAAGTCATCGCGGACTTCCTGAATCACCTCGGGCAGCAGACGGCTTCGCGTCCGATCCTCTTGGCCACGGACGATGAGGCCGCGTGCATCATTTCCGAGAGCCGTGCGGACCTCTGCGACACTTTTCGTCTCCCCGTCGGTGATCCCGGATTGGCCCGCCGACTCAGTTCAAAGACCAGCCTCAGTGAGCTATGCGCGGAACACCGGGTACCTACCCCGACTGTCTTCCGGCCGTCGAACCGTACTGAACTCGTGGACTTGGCTGCGAACAGCACCTTTCCGTTGATCGCCAAGAGCAGCGATGCGTTCGGGCGGCTTTCCTCGCCGCTAGCGCGGCCCACACAAATCCTGTCAACGCCAGATGAGCTGCTAGAGCTGACTCAGAACTGGACCGGTCCCATGGGTGTGGTCTTTCAGGAGTACATCCCGGCCCAGAACGGCCAGGACTGGATCTTCAGTGGCTACTTCGACGAGTCCACCGCGCCGCTGGTCGCCCTGACCGCACGGAAGTATCGCAGTTGGCCACCGCTCAACGGACCTGCCTCAGCTGCCCGGTCCGAACCAAACGAAGCCGTACGCAAGGCCTCAATCGCCTTCGCGGCGTCTGTTGGCTATCACGGACCGGTGGACATGGACTGGCGACTAGACCCACGCGACGGCCAGTACAAGTTGGTCGACTGCAATCCGCGGCTGGGCGCCGCGTTCGCTGTGATGCGCACTACCGAGGGCATGGATATTGTGCGCGCGGCACATCTGCATCTAACCGGACGCAAGGTCCCCCGTGGCGATCAAGCGGGAGGCCGGAAACTCATCGTCGAGAATGCCGACCTGCTGGCTCGAACCCTTGGGCGAAGGGACCAACAGGCCCTGCCTCACACGCGCGACCACCGTCTGTATGCCTGGTTCGATCCAGCAGACATCAATCCGTTCCCGGCCATGGTGGTGAGGCAGGCCGCGAAGTGGATCGGATCGGCGCTCCATTTCTCGGTTGTCCGAGTACGCGATCGCGTTACCCCGATGATCGGACACGTCCGGAGGCGCACAACGACTTCCCGGTCTGCTCGATCGAGGCTGAGATCACGCAGCGACTCCTGAGACCCCAGCGTCCCCGGAGTGGTAGACGTCGGCGCGATCTGCGGTCGAGCTAGTCGAGTGCAGACATGACTTTCTGTTTGATCTCGCGCCGGAAGCGCTCTGGGGAGAATTTCTGCGCATGGTCATGAATGAGTGCCGGGTCAAGGCGAGGAGGATCCGCCATCGCTGTCGCCAATTGCTCGATGCGTTCGTTGTCAGATTCTCCACCAGTGAGGAGGCCCGTTACCCCCGGTACCACTGTGTCGAGTGCCCCGCCTCTGCCGTAGGCGATGACGGGGGCTCCGCACGCCTGTGCCTCGACAGGGACGATGCCGAAGTCTTCCTCGCCAGGCATGACAAGTGCCCGACAACGGCGGAAGAGTTCCCGCTGCTCGGAACGGGTCACGCGGCCGAGGAAGCGCACGTCAGTTCCGGCGAGGTTCTCACAGGCGTGCAGCGCTCTTCCGTCCCCGGTGACCACGAGTGGCACACCGGCACGCTTGGCCGCAGCGACTGCGAGCTCCGGACGCTTGTACGGCACGAGTCGGCCCGCGACCAGAAAGAACTCTTCCCGCGCCGTCCCTGGAGACGGACGGTAGTAGTCGACATCGACCGGCGGGTGCACGACATGAGATTCCCTGCCCCACCATGCACGTATTCGTTCAGCCACGGCTGAGGAGTTGGCCAGCAGCAGCCGCACTCGTTGCGCAGCCCGCCGATCGCGAGGGCGTTCCAATGATGAGAACGCTGTCAGTGCGTAGCGACCCAGAGCCCCGCCCGGCTCTCCCAGCCTCATGTCCGACTGCCACATCCACCGCGCCGGGGTATGGACATAGCTCACGACCGGGGCTTCCGTGGCCCAGACCACCTGGTTGGCGAAGGCGTGATGGCTCACCAGCACGGCATCCACACGTTCGATCCGCATATGGCGCATCGCCACGGGCAGGAGCGGCAGCAAGTACGAGTACGAGCTCCCACCTCGGTACAGCGAGTTGAGCCGGGTCGCTTGGACTTCGAATCCCGGCGGTAGAACAGACGTGTCAACGATCGGCGCGTGTACGCGGGCGTCAGGCCATATCTGCCGGAATTGGTCGAGCACGGCCTCAGATCCGGTGAAGTCTGTGAACCGTTCGTGGACCAGGGCCAATCTCACAGACAGAGTCTTCCACGTCGCGCTCCCGGACCGTCAGTTGAGCGAAAGGGTACTTGCCGGGCAAGATGGCACTCTGTCGAGTGACCGTAGGGCTGACTTCTCAAGGTCCACGCCGACTGCGACGATCTGAAGGACATGAGGCGGATGGCTAGCGTGATTGTGAGCGTGCTTGCGCTGATCGGCGCCTTCATAGCGCCCGCTTGGTCAGAATCCCGCATCATCGACCCCCGAGACTACGGGGCCGTCGGCGACGGACGCACCGACGACACCGTGGCCCTGAAGAAGAGCCTGACAGCACTCAAGCCTGGCGGGACTCTGTGGATCGCACCCGAGACCGTGTTTACTCACAGTGACGTACTCGTCGTCGATGTCCCGGGAGCCACAATCACGGGGGGAGGCACGCTACTGGCCACGCGAGAAGAACGGTCATCCATCTGGCTGGCTGCCGACGACATCCACATTGAGTCGGTTACCCTCCGCCTCGACGACTCCTCCAAGCGCTGGACGGCCTACGAACAGATGAAGTTGCGGCTAATGCCGGTAAGGGGTGTCGTGGTATCCGACGTGGCCATCGTCGGCGCTGCAGCAGCTGGGGTCTACGTAGGAGGTGCCTCGGATTTCGTCCTCTCGGACCTGACTGTGGAGGGAACCCGAGCGGATGGGATCCACGTCACCGAAGGCGCCTCCGACGGACGAGTGAGTAACGCGTACGTGAGGGACTCCGGCGACGACGGCATCGCGGTCGTTTCCTACGCGCGGCGACAACCCTGTAGGAATATCCTCGTCGACGGCCCCCGAGTCACTGATCAGAGGTTCGGTCGCGGACTGACCGTAGTGGGAGGCTCCGACATCACCTTCTCAGACGTTTTCGTCAAGCGTTCCTGGGGCGCAGGAATCTACATCGCCGCAGAGCAGGAATCGAACACGCACGGTATCCGCAATGTGAGGATCCAAGGCGGCCTCATCATTTCGGCGAACAGCGGCGAGGTCGTACACGGAGCTTTGGTGGTCTACAACAGCCAAAGTCAGAAGTCGATCGAGGGAGTCTCTGTCACGGACCTGGCCATCCGCAAGACACAGGCGAACGGAGACACCGACATCCGAGTCACCAATTACGGCGGGGGGGTCTTTGATGTGGCATTCGACCGCATCAAGATAGCCCAGGGTCCGAAGTGGTCCGTCTTCACTACTCCGGACATCACCAAGCGCGCACTGTCACTGGCACGTGTGACCAAGCGCGGGGTCCGTGTGCAGTGGAAAGACGTAGCCGTCGAAGCCTAGCGGTTCCTGCCGGCGAACAACGGCAGCGCTCGTGCCAACGATCCGGGGACCGATGCCCGCAACCACTGGCCGTCTTTGGAGTCCACGTATCCGACGAACAGGCCAAACAAGGCCATGACGACGACGAGGACCGATGATGCCAGGAGTAGACCCGCCCAGTCGGCGATCCGGGATGCCAACAAAGACGCGGACAGACCTCCCAGTCCGCAGACCGCGCCAGCGGCGATGACTCTGCGCCACGCGATCCGGATTCTCGGGAATCGACGAACCGTCACGAGCACTAGGAGGATCGCCGCCGCACCCTGGCCGACTATGTTGGCGAACGCGGCTCCGTAGGCATCGAATCGCGGAATGAGCACGACGCAGGCAATCAGGTCGATCACCCCGCCGACGGCAGCTGTTTTCAGCACCAAGTCCATTCGGTCGGCGCCACTCCAGAACGTCTCGAACAAGGCGGCAACGGGAAGGACCAGTACCAATGGGGCCATGAGCCGCGCCAAGTCGCCGGCTTGCTGGAAGTCTGATCCGTATAGAACCTGGACTGCAGCAGGGCCGAGAGCTGCCAGGACGGTAGCCAGTGGAATCGAAGCCGCAACCGTGACCCGAGTTGCCGCGCGGAGGTGCGATTCAAGGCCCGACTCGTCGCCCGTGCCCAGGCGCTCCGCCACCGACTGCATACCCACGCCAAGCAGCGACCGCGGGATCATCACCACTGAGGTGACGGCCATGAAGGCGACCGAGTACATGGCCACCTGCTCAGTACCCGACCATGCAGCCAGAAATATCAACTCGATGCGCTGGGCAACCACCTGCATGAGCAGTTCACGTGTGGCGAATGTGACCCATAGCCGACGCAGAGCGCCCGGGAAGTGGCGAGAGCGTGCCGCTCGTGTCGGGTCCGAGCGCCAAACACCGTACGTGAACCAGATTGAACCCATAAGCGCGGCCAGGAAAAGTGCCTCGATACCCAGACCTGCCAGGGGCAGGACGATACCGGCGGCCTGAGTAGCGAACTCCTGCACAAGGCGTCGCCGCGATACCGAGATCCAGTTACCGTGCGCGACGTTGACTCGTGCGGAGTAGCCGTATCCCACGGCGTCGACCAAGCCGATCAATGCCGCCAGGAACCAGGCCCAGCGATACTCACTGTCACTCAGGGAGCCCGTCGCAGTCAGTACTAGGGCGATGAGAATGCCGTTTGCCCACTGTGCACGGATCGACCATCCCGCCAGGTCCTTGAGCGACGCGTTGCTGCCTGCGCCACGCGAGGCAGCCAAGGCTTGCATGCTGGCCCAGTACAACGCGATCACGGTGGGCCCGCGAAGAATAGCCAGCGAGTAGGCAACCAGCGATTGGTAGCCGAGGGCCTCAGCCCCGAGCAGACGCCCGATCAGCACACTTATCGCGGCAGTGGCGAGCAGCGGCAGGACTGCCTGTGCGGCGTTCCACATTCCCCCCGAAACGGTTGCCTGTC
>RRZU011062614.1_pt1 | contig 11330 bp, 9 predicted proteins | sample 2165561 | NCBI WGS metagenome assembly RRZU01 (sample SAMN10456909, study PRJNA506462) | wastewater metagenome | isolation source: wastewater sludge | place: USA: Moscow, Idaho | reverse complement strand
GGTCAGACCTTGGCGGCGAGGGAGTCGCGGGTGAACTTCTTGGCGCCGCGGGCGATGAGCCAGACGGCCAGCACCCAGAGGACGGCGCCGATGCCGAGGGCCACGGCCAGGTCGACCAGGAGGAGGCCGGTGGCCTGACCCATGGCCAGGAAGATGAGGGGCAGGATCACGGCGCCGCCGAGCTGGTTGGCCTCCTGCGCCGTCCGGGCCCGGGCCGACACCCGCACCATCACGCCGAGACCGAGGGCGGCCACCGCCGGCGCCACCCAGAGGATCATCACCATCCACAGCTGGGTGGGCAGGAACAGCCGGTGCATGACCGGCCACGCCACCGTGTTGGCGACCGTGGCGAAGCACAGGAACCCGATCCACGACACCGCCAGGGCGGGGATGAAGGCGCTGGCGAGCTTGGCCAGGAAGAGGTCCCGGTCGGGCAGGGGCAGGTGCAGCAGCGACTCGAGGGTCTTGCGCTCCTTCTCGCCGGCGAAGGCGTCGGCGGCCAGCACGGCGGAGATCATCAGCGGCACGATCAGGAACAGCGGCGCCAGCAGGTAGCCGTTGACCAGCACCACCATCTGCTCCTCCTGGGGGAGGGAGGTGATGGGGTCGGCCACGCCGGCGGGCAAACGGGTGAGGAAGTCGCTCACCTCGACCGCCTGGGAGTGCGAGGCGATCAGCCCGATGATCAGCGGCAGCACGATCAGCAACAGGACGGGCACGAAGAGCATGGGCAGGACGACGGCCTTCGAGCGCTTCACCGCGGTGAGGTCCTTGGCCACGACCGCCCGCATGGCGTCGAAGCGAGCGCGGCGGTCGCCGACGGGGCGGTCGGCCACGAGTGCCGGCGCGGTCATCGGGCGGGGGGCCGGCGCCATTTCGGCGGTCGTGGAGGTCACGCGGCCCTCTCGGGAGCGGCCTCGCCGGCCTCACGGCGGGCCTCGAGCTCGAAGTAGACGTCCTCGAGGGTGGGGGGCCGGGGCGTTGCGCCGTAGACCCGCACGTCGGCGTGGACGAGGGCGGCCACGACCTCGGGCAGCACCTCGCGGTCGCGTACGAGGAGGCAAGCCCCGATGTCGGCGGCGGTCACCTCGTGGACGCCGTCGACGCGCTCGACGCGGGCAAGCGTCTCGGTGCCGGCCGGACCGCCGAGATCGAGGTCGGCATAGAGGCCGCTCCACAGGTCGGCGGCGATCACCTCGGGAGCTCCGAAGGCCTCGAGGCGGCCGTGGTGCAGCACCGCCATGCGGTCGGCGAGCTTGCCCGCCTCGCCGAGGAAGTGGGTGCACAGGATCACCGTGCGGCCGTGCTCGGTGGCCAGCGCCCCGATGTGGGCGACCACGTCGCGGGTGGCGGCGGGGTCGAGCCCCGAGGTGGGCTCGTCGAGGAAGAGGACCTCGGGGTCGTGGAGGAGGGCTCGGGCGAGAGCGACGCGCTTGCGCTGCCCGGTCGAGAAGCCGGCGATCTGGCGGTCGGCGTCGTCGCTCATGCCGAAACGCTCGAGCAGCACGCCCGCCCGCTCGGCGGCCGCCGCGGTGGGGAGGCCCCGGATGCGGGCGGCGAAGGCCAGGTTCTCGCGGGCGGTGAGACGCTCGTCCAACCCGGCGTTCTCGGTGAGGACCCCGGTCCGGCGGCGCACGGCGTCGCCGTCGGCGGCGGGGTCCATGCCGAGTACCCGGGACGTCCCTCCGTCGGGGCGCAGCACGCCGTTGAGCATGCGGATGGTGGTGGTCTTGCCCGCACCGTTGGGGCCGAGCAGGGCCAGGACCTCGCCAGGTCGCACGTCGAAGGTGAGGCAGTCGACCGCACGGCCGCTCGGAAAGGCGCGCGTGAGGTCGTGGGTCTCGATCGCCATCGACATCGCCATGGAAGTGCTATCGGCAGCGGAATCTGGTGGACTGAGGGCGTGAACCTGGCAAGCCTGATCGAGTCGCACCCCGCCGACGCCGTCGCGCTGATCAGCCGGGGCGAGCAGACCACCTATGGCCAGCTGCGCGAGCAGGTCGCCGGCTTCCGTGGCGGGCTCATCGGCCTCGGGCTCGAGCCGGGCGACCGGGTGGCGCTGCTGTGCGCGAACAACTGGTACTTCGTGGTCTCCTACCTGGCCACCCTCGGTGCCGGCCTCGTGGCCGTGCCCCTCAACCCCGCGAGCCCCCACCGCGAGATCGAGCGCGAGCTCGCCGCCATCGGCGCCCGAGCCCTCGTGGTCGGCCCCTCGGGTCGCAACGCATTCGCATCGGTCGACCGCGCTGCCACTCCCGCCCTCGAGTACGTCGTCGGGCCCGCCGGCGCCGGCGTGGGCGAGTCCGCCACCTTCGACCAGCTCCTCGGCGCGGATCGGGTCCCCCTCGTCGAGCGGGACGCCGACGACCTCGCCGTGTTGATGTTCACGAGCGGCACCGCGGGCTCGCCGAAGGCCGCCATGCTCACCCATGGCAACCTCCTGGCGAACCTCGAGCAGGTGCAGGCCAGCCCCGGCCGGGCCCAGGAGGCCGGCGACGTCAGCCTCGGGGTCATCCCCCTGTTCCACATCTTCGGCCTGAACGTGGTTCTCGGCGGCGCCATCCACGCCGGCGGATCCGTCTTGCTCATCGAGCGCTTCGACCCGTCCTCGGCCCTCGAGGCCATCCAGCGTCACGGCGCCACCCTCGTCTCGGGGCCCCCGACGATGTGGGCCGCGCTGGCTGATCAACCCGATGCCGATCCGGCCGCCTTCGCCTCGGTGCGCCTCGCCACCTCCGGCGCCGCGAAGCTGCCCGACGAGGTGCCCCGCCGGCTCCAGGAGCGCTTCGGGCTGCGCCTCGTCGAGGGCTACGGCCTCACCGAGACGTCCCCCGTGGTGGCCACCGCCAACGGGCTGCCGGACGCCCCCCTCGGATCGATCGGCCGACCGATCCGCGGCGTCGAGATGCGCCTCGTCGGCCTCGATGAGGACGACGTCCTCATCGGCGACGAGGGTGAGGTGTGGGTCCGCGGCCCCAACGTCTTCCACGGCTACTGGAACGACCCCGAGGCCACCGCAGCGGCACTCACGCCGGATGGTTGGCTGCGCACCGGCGACCTCGCCGTCGTCAACGACGACGGCTACCTCTTCCTGGTCGACCGGGTCAAGGACCTCATCATCGTGTCGGGATTCAACGTGTACCCCGCAGAGGTCGAGGAGGTCCTCGTCGAGCACCCTGCGGTCGATGCTGCTGCCGTCGTCGGCGTGGCCCACCCCCACTCGGGCGAGGCCATCAAGGCCTTCGTCGTGGTGGCCGACGGCTTCGCCGTGGAGGAGGACGACCTCATCGCCTGGTGTGCCGAGCAGCTCGCCCGTTACAAGTGCCCTTCCAAGGTGATGTTCGTCGACAAACTCCCCCAGAACGTGTCGGGCAAGGTTCTCCGCCGCACCCTGAAGTAGGGCGGTCCGCGCCCCGCTCCGGGGCTTTGTGAACGAACGCACGAGCGCGGTACCGTCGGCCGCCATGGAGGGTCGCGCGTCTCGGCCGAAGAAGGGGTCGGCGCGCCACATCCCCGAGGCCACGGTCGCCCGTCTGCCGGTCTACGTGCGCACGCTGCTGGGCCTCGCCGAGGACAAGATCACCACCATCTCCTCGGAGCGCCTGGCCGAGCTCGCAGGTGTCAACGCCGCACAGGTGCGCAAGGACCTCTCCTATCTCGGCTCCTACGGCACGCGGGGCGTGGGCTACGACGTCGAGTACCTGCTGTTCCAGATGAGCCGCGAGTTGGGCCTCACCCACGATTGGCCCGTCGTCATCGCCGGCGTCGGCAACCTGGGACGCGCCCTCGCCAACTATGGCGGCTTCGGTGACCGGGGCTTCCCGGTGGCGGCGCTGGTGGACGCGGATGCCAGGAAGGTGGGCAAGAACATCGGTGGCATCGAGGTGCGCCACATCGACGACCTGCCCGCCATCGTCGCCGAGCACAAAGCCGCCATCGGCATCATCGCCACTCCGGCGGTGGCGGCCCAGGATGTGGCCGACCGCATGGTGGCCGCCGGCGTGAGCTCGATCCTGAACTTCGCCCCCGCCATCGTGACGGTGCCCGACGGCATGTCGCTGCGCAAGGTCGATCTCGCCGTCGAGCTGCAGATCCTGAGCTTCTACCAGCAGCGCCGAGCGGACCCCTCCGCCGACAAGCGCGCCGTCGGCGACGGGTAGATCCGCGCGTGCCGGTCGACGAGCCCCTCTACCCCGTCAACCTGCGGGTGGCGGATCGCCGGTGCCTCGTGGTGGGCGGCGGCCGGGTGGCCGCCGACAAGGTCGCCGGCCTGCTCGAGTGCGAGGCCCTCGTCCACCTGGTCGCGCCGGCGCTGGGCGAGCTGCTGGCCGAGATGGTGGCGGCGGAGGTCGCGGCGCCCGAGGGTGGCGCACGCCTCAGTTGGGACCAACGTCCCTATCGGATCGGCGACCTCGATGGTCGAATGCTCGTCATCACCGCCACCGACGTCGCCGCGACCAACCACCAGGTCTTCCTCGACGCCCAACGCGCCGGGGTCCTCGTCAACAGCGCCGACGACCCGGGCAACTGCACGTTCACACTGCCGTCGCGGGTTCGCCGGGGCCACTTGCTCGTCACCTTCTCCACGGGGGGCCACAGCCCCGCGCTGGCGACGTGGCTGCGGCGGCGCTTCGAGTCGGAGTTCGGCGCCGAGTACGACACACTGATCGACGTGCTCGCTGACACCCGGGAGTCGATTCGGGCCGAGGGGCGCTCGACGGAGGGCCTCGACTGGCAAGAGGCGCTCGACTCGGGAATGCTGGAGCTGATCCGCGAGGGTCGTGTCGCCGAAGCCAAGGAGCGCCTGCAGGCGTGTCTGTCGTCGTAGTCGGGCTGAACCACCGCACGGTCCCCCTGGACCTGTTGGAGCGCATGACGGTCAGCGACGCGCGCCTGCCCAAGGCGCTGCACGACCTCTGCTCGCGCGACGAGATCGGCGAGGCGGTGCTGCTCTCGACCTGCAACCGCACCGAGGTCTACGCGGTCGTCGAGCGCTTCCACCCTGCGTACCAGGACATCCGCAACTTCCTGTCCGAGATGGCCTACCTGCCGCCCGAGGCCTTCAGCGACCACCTCTACACCCACTACGACGACGAGGCCGTCGAGCACCTCTTCGGGGTCGCCGCCGGCCTCGACTCGGCCGTCCTCGGTGAGAGCGAGATCCTCGGCCAGGTGAAGTCGGCGTGGGAGCTGGCCCAGAGCGAGCAGGCCGCCGGCCCGTCGCTCAACATGTTGTTCCGTCACGCCCTCGAGGTGGGCAAGCGGGCCCGCACCGAGACCGCCATCGCCCGTCACATCACCTCGGTGGCGCAGGCTGCGGTGGCCATGGCCACCGACCGCCTCGGCACCCTCGGCGGCAAGGGCATCCTCGTGCTCGGCGCCGGCGACATGGGCCGAGGCATGGTGGCCTCGCTGGCCGAGGCCGACACGGACGACCCGCCTCAGCTCCTCGTGGCGAACCGCACCTGGTCCAAGGCTCAGGAGGTGGCCGCCAGCGTCGGGGGTCGCGCGGTGCACGTCGATGACGTGCCTTCGGTGCTGGCCGACGTGGATGTGCTGCTGACCTCGACCGGTGCCTCCTCGATCATGTTCGAAGAGGCCGACTTCGCCCCGGCCCTCTCCCGGCGCGACGGCCGACCGCTGCTCATCGTGGACATCGCCGTGCCCCGCGACATCGATCCGGCCGTCGGTGAGCTCGACGGTGTGACGCTGCTGGACATGGACGACCTGCGCGTCTTCGCGGAGGCCGGTATCGAGCAGCGTCGGCGTGAGGTCAGCGCAGTCGACGGCATCGTCACCGACGAGGTCGAGCGCTATCTGGCGGTGAGCACCGCCCGCGAGGTCGCCCCGCTGGTCACCGCGGTGCGTGACCGGGCCGAGGAGATCCGCCTCGCGGAGCTCGAGCGCCACCGGGCCAAGCTCGAAGGCCTCGACGAGCGTGAGCGCGAAGCCATCGAGGCCCTCACCCGGGGCATCCTGGCCAAGCTGCTCCACGAGCCCACCGTGCGCCTCAAGAACGCGGCAGGCACCCCCCGTGGCGATCGCCTGGCCGAGTCGCTGCGTACCCTCTTCGACCTGTGAGTGCCGCGGCGCCGCGCTGGGGCGTGCCGCTGGCCCTCTTTGGAGGAAATCGCAGTCACATGTGGCAGCTATTTCCTCCAGCTCGGCTCGTGAGCGGCTGCGCCCGTGGGTGATGGCAGCGTCGAGCTGCGGGCGGCCACGCGGGGGAGCCCGCTCGCCCTCTGGCAGGTCGAGCACGTCTCGTCCCTGCTGGCGCCGACCGGCGTCGAGGTCGAGCCCGTGGTGGTCGAGACCGCCGGCGACGTCGTGCTCGACCGTCCCATCTGGGAGATCGGGGGCAAGGGCGTCTTCGTGAAGGAGGTCCAGGCCGCGGTGCTCGACGGTCGCGCCGACTTCGCGGTGCACTCGGCCAAGGACCTGCCCTCGGTGGAGGTGCCCGGCCTCGTCCTGGCCTGCGTCCCCGAGCGGGGCGAGCCTCGCGACGCCCTCGTCGGCTCCACCCTCGCCGGCCTACCCACGGGCGCGCTCGTGGCCACGGGTTCGGTGCGCCGGCGGGCCCAGCTGGCCTGGCTGCGGCCCGACCTCACCTTCACGGGGCTGCGGGGCAACATCGCCACCCGCCTCGCCAAGGCCCCCGACTTCGGTGCCATCGTCATGGCCGCCGCCGCCCTCGAGCGCCTGGGGCTCGCCGACCGGGCCGCCGAGGTGCTCGAGCCGTCGGTGATGCTGCCGCAGGTGGGCCAGGGCGCCCTCGCCATCGAGGCCCGCGACGGCGACACCGCGGTGCTCGAGGCGCTCGCCGCCATCGAGCACCGCCCGAGCCGCGTCGCGGTCGACGCCGAGCGGGGCTTCCTGGCCGAGCTGGGCGGCGACTGCGACCTGCCCGCCGGTGCCCACGCCACCGTCGCCGGCGACGGCTCGCTGGTGCTGGAGGGCCTGCTGGCATCGCTCGACGGCCACGTGGTGCTGCGGGAGACCCGCACCGGCGCTTCGTCCGACGCCGCCGCGGTCGGTCACGCCCTGGCCCGGGCCCTGCTCGACGACCACGGCGGCGCCGCCCTCCTCGCCTGACCCGCGGTCGTCCTGACCCACCTTCGGTTCTGGGTAGCCTGAAGCCGCCGGCGCGGCGTGTGGGTTCCCGGTCCGGTGGGCCCGGGGTTCCGGCGCCGGCGGACGCGGCCGGGTTTCTGGGAAGCGTGGAGCCGCCGGCGGCGGTCAGCGGCCTCCGAGTTCGGTGGGGTCTGGGGTGACTCGCGTGCGTGGGCTGGTTCCGGGCAGGGTGAGGCCGCTGGCGGCGGTGTTTGCCTTCCGAGTTCGTCGGAGACGTGCACGATCGGGTGTCGGGCGTGGTGGACTGGCGCCATGACCGTGTACCTCGTCGGCGCCGGCCCCGGTGACCCCGGGCTCCTGACGGTGCGCGGGGCCGAGGTGCTGGCTGCCGCCGACGTGGTGATCTACGACCGACTCTCGCTCGACGGCCTCCTCGCCCTGGCGCCGGCCGGCGCCGAACGCATCAGCGTGGCCAAGGTGCCCGGCGGGTTGTCGACGCCGCAGGACGAGATCAACGCCCTCCTGGTCGAGCGGGGGCGGGCGGGCCAGACCGTGGTGCGCCTGAAGGGCGGAGACCCGTTCGTCTTCGCCCGGGGCGGCGAGGAGGCGGCGGCGCTGCTGGCGGCGGAGGTGCCCTTCGAGGTCGTCCCCGGGGTGACGTCGGCCATCGCCGTGCCCGCCTACGCCGGCATCCCCGTCACCCTGCGCCACTCATCGACGTCGTTCACCGTGGTCACCGGCCACGAGGATCCGGCCCGGCCCGAGTCGTCGGTGAACTGGGAGGCCGTCGCCCGGGTGGGCGGCACCGTCGTCGTGCTCATGGGAGTCGGGCGCATCCGGGCCATCGCCGATCGGCTGATGGCCGGCGGGCTGTCGGCGGACACGCCGGCGGCGTCGGTGCAGTGGGGCACGCGTCCCGAGCAGCGGACCATCCGCGCCACCCTCGGGACCCTGGCCGACCAGCCCCTCGCGTCCCCCTCGACCATCGTCATCGGCGAGGTGGCGGCGCAGGACCTCTCGTGGTTCGAGTCCCGCCCCCTGTTCGGCAAGCGGGTGGTGGTGACCCGGGCCCGTGACCAGGCCTCGGCGTTGGTGAAGGCCCTGGAGTGGGCCGGCGCCACGACGGTCCAGCTCGCCGCCATCGAGATCACCGACCCCGCCGACGGCGGGGCCGCGCTGCGGGCAGCGGCGGCCTCCGCCGCGGCGCGGGACTACGACTGGGTCGTCCTCACCTCGGTGAACGGCGCCACCCGCTTCCTCGACGAGCTGCGCGACGCCCGGGCGCTCGGCGGCGTCTCGGTGGCGGCCATCGGCCCGGGCACCGCCGGCGCCCTCGCCGCCCGCAACATCGTCGCCGACCTCCTGCCCGAGGAGTACGTGGCCGAGTCGCTCCTCGCCGCCTTCCCGGCGCCGCCGGCGGGTCGGCCGGGGCGGGTGTTGTTGCCCCGGGCGGCGGTGGCCCGCGACGTCCTGCCCGAGGGGCTGCGGGCCGCCGGATGGCAAGTCGACGTGGTCGAGGCCTACCGCACGGTGACGGCGGCGCCCACCCCCGCCGAGCGCGAGGCGGCGGCCACCGCCGACGTCATCACCTTCACGGCGTCGTCCACCGTCGAGCGCTACCTCGAGATCAAGGGCGACGACCCCGTCCCACCCCTCGTCGCCTGCATCGGCCCCATCACCGCCGACACCGCACGCGCCCACGGCCTCCACGTCGACGTCGTCGCCGCGGAGCACACCATCCCCGGCCTCGTGGCGGCCCTGGCAGCGCACGTCGCCCGCTGACCGCCGGCGGCGGCCTGGCGGCGCTCGTCCTACCAACCGACCGACGGATCGGTTGGCCACCGCGTTGAACCGGCGCTCGGACACTGCGCACGCTCGGTGCCACAAGGCGAAAGGCCGCGAGGGAGGGGGTGCCGGGGACCACTCGGCGATCACTCGACCGTCTGCTTGCCACCATGCGTGGTCGACTCTCGAGGGGCACTCGTTCTCGACGCAATAGCTGTCGTTTTCGAGGGCTATTGCGTCGAGTTCGGCGGAACCGGGACCCGGCGCTGCGATCCGACCACGGTGGGTGCCGCCACCGGCGTGAGGTGTCCGCCGGCGGGAGCAGCGGCCCCCTTCTTCGCGGCCTTTCGCCCGTGCTGGCACCCGGCGCACGGTGGCGGAGGGTCCGAGCGAGCCGCCCTCCGCCCGTCTCGGGCAGCGACGAACGTGCTTGGCCGGTGCCTGCTCGGCCTCCGCCCGCCGCCGCCCGTCGCCGCCGCCCCCGCCGCCGATCGATCAGCCGGTGGGGAGGACGATGAGCTTGGGGCGGGTGAGCTCGTGGACGGTGGAGGACATGCCGCCCATGCCGAGGCCGGACGGCCCGCGGCCGCCGAAGGGCATCCAGTCGACCCGGAAGGCGGTGTGGTCGTTCACCATCACCGACGAAGCGTTCAGACGGGTGGCGGCGCGCAGGGCGGCGTCGACGTCCTGGGCCAGGACCGCCGACTGGAAGGCCCACGGCAGCGAGTTGGCCCGCGCGATGGCGTCGTCCAGCCCCGAGGTGCGGGTGACGTTGACCAGCGGCCCGAAGACCTCGTCGGTCATCACCTTGGCGTCGGCGGGCGGGTCGACGAGCAGCGTCGGCGCGTAGCACTGGTGGTCGAGAGGCTCGCCGCCGGCGACCACCGCGGCGCCGGCCGCTTCGGCCTCGCGTACCCACTCCTCGACCCGGTCCACCTCGCCCTGGCGGATGAGCGGACCCACCTGCGTCGCCGCGTCGAGGGGGTCGCCCACCACCAGGTCGGCCACGCCGGCCACCAGCCGCTCGATCAGCTCGTCGGCCACCGAAGCATCGGCGAAGACCCGCTGCACCGACACGCACACCTGGCCGGCGTGGTAGTAGCCGCCCTTCAAGATGGCGGGGACGGCCTTGTCCAGGTCGGCAGAGGCGTCGACGATGAGGGGGGCCACGCCGCCGTGCTCGAGGGCCGCCCGCACCCCCGGCGCCAGCTTCGAGCGCAGCATCCAGCCCACCCGGGCCGACCCGATGAAGCTGAAGAAGCCGATGCGGTCGCTGGTGACGGCCCGCTCGGCCACGTCGTTGTCGCAGGGGGCGATGACGCACCAGTCGTCGGGCAGGCCCGCCTCCCGGTAGATGCCGCCGAGGGCCAGGGCCGACAGCGGCGTCGGGCCGGCGGGCTTCACGAGGACAGGGCAACCGGCGGCGATGGCCGGGCCGGTCTGGTGCACGATCAGGTTGAGGGGGTGGTTGAAGGCGCTCACCGCCACGACCGCGCCGATGGGCTCACGGGTGGTGAAGGCGAGGCGCCCGACCGACGCCGGCGTGAGCCCCATGGGGATCTCCTCGCCGGCTTGGTGGCCTACCTCCTCGGCGCACAGGTCGAGCCCGTTGGCGGCCCGGTCGACCTCGACGAGTGCGTCGGTGAGCGGCTTGCCGCCCTCCGAGGCGATGAGGCGGGCCAACTCCTCACGACGTGAAGCGACGAGCGCGGCGGCGTCCTTCAGCACCTCGATGCGCTGGTGCGCCGGGAGCCACCGGTCCCGGTCTGCGACCATCGCCGCCTGACGCTCCAGGGTGGCGTCCACCACGTCGGCCGGCGTCAGTTCGACCTCGCCCACCACCTCCCCCGAGTACGGCGACCGCACCTCGACCGAGCTCATCGCCACCACCGCTCGCCGGTCCCGAACTGGCGCCTGATGTGCGGGCCAGAGCCAGTCGATCGGGCGCCAGAACTGGGCAGGTGTGAGTCCATCAGCGGGCGAGGATCTGGCCGCAGCGCTCGGTGAGGAGCATGTTCTCGCGGTAGTCGACGGGGACGATGATGAGCGACGGGCGGTCCGTCTGAGCGAAGGCCTCGCGCAGCGCCGGCCGGAAGTCGTCGGCGGCCTCGATGCGGCGCACGAAGCAGCCGAAGGCCTCACCCAGCTTCACGAAGTCGGGGTTCTCGAACTTCGTGTGCGAGCTCTGGCCGAAGCCGATGGTCTGCTTCCACTTGATGAGGCCGTACTCGCCGTCCTCCCACACCACCTGCACGCAGGGCACGTCGTACATGGCCGCGGTGGCGAGCTCCTGCACGTTCATCATGAAGCCGCCGTCGCCCTGCACCGCGACGACGTTGCGGTCGGGGTGGACCATCTTCGCCGAGATCGATCCGGGGAGGGACCCGGCCATCGAGCAGAAGCCGTTGGAGATGATGCAGGTGTTGGGCTCGTAGGTCGGGTAGTGGCGGGCCGTCCACATCTTGTGGGCGCCG
>RRZU010702539.1_pt1 | contig 11331 bp, 7 predicted proteins | sample 2165561 | NCBI WGS metagenome assembly RRZU01 (sample SAMN10456909, study PRJNA506462) | wastewater metagenome | isolation source: wastewater sludge | place: USA: Moscow, Idaho | reverse complement strand
CGCTTCAAATTTTAGTATAATTTAAAAATAATTTATAAATTTGTTGCAGAATAAACCTATTTATTAATCTCAAAACCAAACAATTATGGCACACATTTCTGAAACCGGTTACGCCAAAAACGTAGCAAACTTCAATGAATTAATAGCATTCATTACAGGCTACGGCGCAACTTACAATCCCACAAAATCATCCATCAAATTAACAGCCCTACAAGACCTCGCATTAGAAGCAAAAGCCTCTATAGACACGGTAAATTCCGCCCTGCCCGCTTACAGCAACGCCGTTTCGGCACGCGAAGCCGCCTTTGAACCGTTAAGCAAACTTACCACCAGAGTAATGAACGCCGTTAAAGCCACCGACACCACCCAGCAAGTGGACGAAAGCGCAAGAACATTGGTTAGAAAAATACAAGGAAAAAGAGCCACAGCCAAAACCACAGAAGCAGAAAAAGCGGCAGCCACAGCCGAAGGAAAAGACATCAAAGAAAAATCTTCCTCACAAATGAGCTACGACAACAGGCTGGATAACCTCGACAAACTCATTCAACTTTTAAGCAGTATTCCACTTTACACACCAAACGAAGCCGAACTAAAAGTTGCGTCATTAAAAAATCTTTACACCGACTTAAAAACTAAAAACACAGCCGTTATAAACGCCACCACACCACTGAGCAACGCCCGAATATCCCGTAACGAAACCCTTTACAAAGCAGACATTGGATTAGTAGATACTGCCCTTGATGTCAAAACCTATATCAAATCCCTATTTGGCGCAACAAGTCCGCAATACAAACAAATATCAAAATTAGAATTTAAAGTAAGAAAAATATAATCGTAAAAAGCCAATGTCAATTAAGAAACAACCTCCCGCTTTTTAGATTATTTCAATGGCGGTTAAGAAAATAGAAATGGCGGATTAGAAAATATCTTTGGCGCACATAAAAGACTTAATGGAAAAATAGAATAAACGAACGGCTACTTGGTAAAAACAAATGGAAAAAAGGAATAAATCAGTGGCTTTTTAGAAAAAGACAATGGCGGAAAGGAATAAATCAATGGCGGAGAAGAACAAGCCAACTGCTAAACAGAATAATGCATTTACAACAATAAAACAACAAGGTACTAAAACGAAAAAAAGAACGTCCTGCTGCCAACATAGGCTATAAGTAATGGCGGGTTGAAGTGCAATTAAGAAACATCGTATCCCGCTCATACATTTACCTCATTCCGACAGCAAAGTAGCCCGCACTCCGCCACTACTTATAGCCTCACTCGTTATGCACAATAGTAAAAAAAATAAAAAAACAACACAACGAATTCATATGAAGACATTTATCTCGACAATTTTCCTTTTGACAAGTCTTTTGACTTTTGGACAGGATCTGACTATAAAAGACTTATGGAATCAATATCAATCTGGGAACTATGATAAAGTTATTGAGAATTCTAAACCATTTCTCGACACTGACTCGCTAAAACCTGATTTGAATTTATTATTAGGAAGAACATACACGGACAAGAAAGACTATTCAAAAGCGATTCCGTATCTTGAATACACAATAAAAAACGAACCTAACAATTCATGGAGAAAAGTCTGGGCTTCTGCATATTTAGGGACATGCTACTTTATGCAACAAGATTACGAAAATTCAAGAAAAGCGACAAAAGAATGCATTGATTTAAACGTAACAAAGAATGCAACAAATTACGCATATAGTCGCCTTCTATTATTTGGTTTTGATGACTTCTATAAAAACTGGAAAATTGTTGATTCAGAAAATTTTAGATTTCATTTTCAAAACATGAGTGATTCTGAAATAAAAAGCTACATAGCGATTCGAGAAAACGCCTTTCGAGACATAAACAAATTCTTTAATAGTCGCTTGCCGAAAAAGATTGATTTCTTTGTTTGGGACTCCAGAGAAGATGCAAAAGAAATTTTAAAAGCAAATTTAGGATTTGCAAGACCTGAATTTTGTGTTGTCCATTCACACTCTCGACAAACTGTGGGACATGAAATGACTCATGTGATTTCAAATTACACAGCTGAAATTTCAAATAAAACCAGATTCATTAATGAAGGAACTTCAGTATATTTTGACCAATCGAATCAAGATAGACTAAAGCAAACAAAAGACTGGAAAGCCAAAAACAACACGAAAATCGTAATAAAAGATTGCTGGATAAACGGAGAAAAATATAGTGAAGAAATTCTTTATCCTTTGGCTTGCGTATTTACAAAAGAACTTATCGACAATTTTGGGAAAGACAAATTTCTGGAATTTTTCAAAAATCAAACATACGACAATGCAAAAATAGTATTTGGCGACAAACTTGACAGACTGATTGAAAAGACAGAAAATGAGATAAATAAGTGAAAACTACTGTGCATAACACACGCCTATGTTCATTGGCTGGCTGACGTGCACTTAGCGGGTTTTGCGCCCGCATTCACTTTGTCGTTTCACGACAGCGAATGCTCCCGCAAACCGCCAATGCCCATAGCCTCAGTCGTTATGCACAAGCGTGAAATGCCATGCTAATTTGATAATCACAACTATAATTGTAGGCATTACTTGTTTTGGTTTAATATATTGTAAATTTGTTTCTAAATTTTAAACGAAAGAATGATGAAAAAAAATATTACATTAATCTCAGCATTAATTCTATTGTTTGTAAACTTTGCATACAGCCAAAGACCTTCTGGAATAAAGAATTCGCAGGTTAAAGGCATGTATCTTTCACATGAAGGCTTTAAAAACAATACATTTAGCTGCTCTATAGATACTCTTCAAAAAGATATTAAGGTTAAACTCAATCAGTTTTTTATTTCTCCTGAAATTACATGTGTGAATCTGGATAAGGAAACGACATTTCATAAAGACAGCATTTTTGCTATACAGATAAGTAACGGTGAGAATTTTCGATTTATTAACCGAAATCCTTGCCTTATAGCAGATACTTCGTTTTTGTATATCTACACATATAAAACTATTAAAACAGAATACAAACTAACAGGTCCAACACGTAGGGCAAAAGAAATACCTATAACATATTATTACTTTTCATCAGGAGAGCATAAAGAAGTTTATTCTCTATTGTCTGACAATCTTTGTAAGTATATATCTGTGGATTTAGATATCAAAGTAACAATTAAACAGAAATTCAGCAATGATGAAATGCTATATTCCATAAATCAAAAAACAGGTCTTTTTGTATTGAACGAGTTTCTACTTGAATCTTCCAAGAAAAAGTAAATAAATATCTTATAATGTATGCAATCAATTCACTATGTTAGAAAAAATAATTGACTTTAGTGTAAAGAATAAGCTTATAGTTATTCTTTTTACGCTTAGCATTGCTGCCTTTGGGTTATATGCTGTTTTACATATTCCGGTAGGTGCAGTGCCCGATATTACGAATAATCAGATTCAGGTAATAACTACTTCCGGCAATTTATCAACTCAAGAGATTGAGCAATTTATTACCACACCTGTTGAAATGGAAATGGCAAATTTACCGGGTGTGAAGGAAATTCGTTCAATATCAAAATTTGGCATTTCGGTGGTTACGGTTGTTTTTGCCGAAAACATGGGAACTTACTTACCACGGCAACTAATTGCTGAAAAAATTAAAACGGCATCGGCCAACATTCCCGAAGCATATGGCTCGCCCGAAATGGGCCCGATAACCACCGGATTAGGTGAAATTTACCAGTATATTGTTGATGTAAAGCCTGAATTCAGGGATAAATACTCCGCCATGGAGTTACGAACTATTCAGGACTGGGTTATAAAAAGACGATTATCAGGGATAAACGGTGTGGTTGAAATTAACAGCTGGGGTGGTTATTTAAAACAATATGAAGTGGCAATTATTCCCGAAAGGATTAAAAGCCTTAGCATAAGTTTAATGGACATTTTTACTGCACTCGAAAACAACAATGGTATTTCGGGGGGTTCCTATATCGAAAAAACAAACCAAAGTTATTTTATACGGGGCGATGGTCAGGCAAGGTCATTAGAAGATATAGAAAATATTGTCGTAAAAAACAGTGCCGGTGCGCCTATACTTATAAAAGATGTGGCAAACGTAAAGTTTGGTTTTGCTAACCGTTTTGGGGCAATTACAGCCAATGGCAAGGGCGAAACGGTGCTTGGTCAGATTATGATGCTAAAAAATGCCAATTCAAAAGTTGTTATCAATGAAGTAAAATCCAGAGTAGCCGAAATTCAGAAAAACTTACCCGAAGGCGTTTTTATCAATCCTATTCTCGAACGGAGCGAACTTATCGCTAAAACCACTTTTACGGTAATTGAGAACCTTATACTCGGAGCTATCATTGTGCTGCTTATTGTAGTATTGCTGCTCGGAAACATTCGGTCGGCATTGGTTATTGCTTCTATGATACCCTTGGCATTATTGTTTACAATTGGTATGATGTATATTTTTGGGATTGATGCCAATTTAATGAGCCTTGGTGCACTCGACTTTGGAATAATAATAGATGGTGCTGTAATAATTGTGGAGTTTATTGTTATACGAATGAGCTTGCAAAAAACAGAAATTTTAGCTGCTAAAGGCGATGACCGTCAAACGTTGATGGATAGAATTTCAATTTCTGGAGCTTCGAAAATGATGCAATCAGCTATTTTTGGGCAAGTAATCATTCTTATCGTTTTCATACCAATTTTGTCGTTAAGTGGTGTCGAAGGCAAAATGTTCCGCCCTATGGCACTCTCATTTTCTTTTGCTATTATTGGTGCTATGATATTAGGGCTAACATGGTTGCCAGTTGCGGCTTCGCTCTTTTTAAAACCAGATAAAAATCAAAAACGAACTGTTTCCGACTGGATTATGGATAAAATTCATCAATCGTATTACCCGGTGATTAAATGGTCGTGCGGTCATAAACGTTGGGTGCTTGGAGCAGCAGTTCTATCATTGCTAATTACAGGAATATTGTTTACTCGTATTGGCGGCGAATTTGTGCCAACACTCGACGAAGGCGATTTCGTAATACAACCGGTTCTAAAAACAGGAACTTCACTCTCAAAAACAGTGGAAATGACCACTCAGATGGAAAACATTTTAATAAAAAAATTTCCAAACGAAGTGGACCAAATTGTTTCACGTATTGGTGCTGCCGAAGTTCCCACAGACCCAATGTCGATGGAAGAAATTGATATGATTATTAAGCTAAAACCCAAGAAAAATTGGACGGCTGCAAATAATAAAGAAGAACTCGCTGATAAATTCAAGGAAGTGCTTTCGGTAATTCCGGGGGTGGAATATGAATTTACGCAACCCATTGAAATGAGGTTCAACGAATTAATTACAGGAGTTCGTTCCGACATTGCCATAAAAATTTTCGGGGAAGACCTCGAATATATTAACCAAAAAGCACAGGAAGTAAAAAACCTTATTGCCGATGTGCCGGGAGCAAGTGACATAATTATGGAAAAAACTGCTGGTTTGCCACAAATAAAAGTGAATTTCAATAGAAGCAAAATTGCATACTACGGCGTTGACATTAGTACCTTGAACACCTATTTGTCGGCAGCATTTGGCGGAAAAACAGCAGGTGTAATTTTCGAGGGCGAAAAACGCTTCGATATGGTTATGCGCTTCGACAACCAAAACCGAACCGATATTGAAGATATTCGTCAGCTACAAGTGCCTGTTTCGACTGGACAAATGATACCTTTAAGCGAGCTTGCCGAAATTGAATACACAAAAGGTCCAGCAAAAATTTCGCACGATAATGCACACCGTAGGGTAGTTGTAAGCGTTAATGTACGCAATCGTGATTTGCAATCGGTTATTGTTGATATTCAACAAAAAATTGATAAAAACATCAAGCTTAAAGCAGGCAATTATATTGAATATGGCGGACAATTCGAAAATTTACAAAATGCTACCAATCGCTTAATGATAGCCGTTCCGGTTGCTTTGTTGTTGATTTTTGTTTTCCTTCATTTTGCATTTAAATCGATTAAAGATGCCGTAATGATTTTTACTGCAATACCTTTAGCCACGGTGGGAGGTGTTTTACTCCTGTGGATGAGAGGTATGCCTTTCAGCGTATCGGCAGGTATAGGTTTTATTGCGCTCTTTGGTATTGCTGTGCTCAATGGCATTGTACTCATTGAACATTTAAAAGAACTACAACATCAAGGAATTACAAGTATGCGCGAATTAATACTTACTGGAACCAAAAATCGTTTGCGTCCTGTATTGCTTACCGCTGGAGCTGCTGCTATGGGCTTTTTGCCAATGGCTATTTCTACCGGTGCAGGTGCCGAAGTTCAACGTCCCCTTGCCACTGTTGTAATTGGTGGATTAATAACTTCTACCATGCTTACAATGATTGCGTTACCTCTACTCTTTGAAGTATTTTATAACGTGAAAAGTATAAAGTTTTTTCCGCTACGCTTTATACGTTCCAATACTGTTATTACATTGCTTTTGCTTTGTATTCCGGCAATTTCTTCTTTTGGGCAAAATTCTAAAATGGAACTAAATGGTGTAATTGAAATTGCGTTTCAAAATAATAAGCAAATTGCAGCTTATAAGTTGAATGTGGAAGAAAGTAAAGCTTTAAAAAAGACTGCTTTTGCCCCTGGAAAAACAGTATTTAGCTATGGTTCTGATCAAAACAATATTGCCGAAAACGGTTTCCCCTTAAAAGTTTGGGGGGCAGAACAAAGTTTCAGTTTCCCAACACTTTATTCGGCAGAAAGCAATGCGTTGCAAATACAGATAAAAATAGCGGAAGCAAATTTGAACAATCAAAAAAATGCATTAATAAAAAAAGTTTCTTTTGCTTTTTTCGATTATCAAACGCTTTTGAACAAACAAAAATTGTATCAAAAACTTGATAGTCTTTATGTTGTATTGTTTGCTAATTCTGAAAAAAGAGCTTTAAGAGGCGATATTACAGGTCTTGAGGTATTAAATATAAAAGCAAAAAGGAATCAAACTTCCATTCAGTTGAATACCTTGAAAGTTGATGCTGAAAATGCTTATCAGCGCTTAAAAGTTCTGATGAATTATGAGGGCGATTTTTCTGTCCCTTCAAACATTGAGCCATTGGCTGAAATAAACGAAATACCCAATACTTTGCCTGTCTTTGATGTATTGCACAGTGAGTCGGAATATTATAAATCGCTGGTTCGCATTGAAAAAAACAATGTACTTCCCGATTTTTCGATAAGTTATTTTATAGGTTCTAATAGGCAACCCAATAATAAGTATTATCATGGTTTTCAAGTTGGTGTGGCTTTGCCCTTGTTTTATGGCAGCTCAAGAGCCAAAATTAAAGCATCAAAAATTTCAGCAAACGCCAAACAATTATCCACAGATAACGAAATAAACCTTTTAAATAATGAATTGAACCAATTGTTAAGTGAAAAGCTTAAATATAAAGCCTTGCTCGATGATTTTAAAACATCGGGAGAGCCTTTAATGAATGCAATAATGGAAACAGCATTAAAATCGTATGAATTGGGAGAAATTAATTATTATCAATTTGTAAGTAGTTATGAATCAGCCATTCAAATAAAACTCGAACAATTGGAGAATGTACTGAAATACAATCAAACAACTTCGGAAATAAAATATTTTTCAAAATAAACGGAATCGGTATGAAAACGAAAATAATTACAGCATTAATTCTTAGCGTGTTAGTAATATCATGCAAAAATAAAACTGAGCAAAACGCAGAAATAGATTCAGGCTTGGTCGAAATAACCAAAGCACAATTTGAAGCGGAAAAAATGACGATAGGGGATCCTGAGTTATACCCTTTTGCCGATAAGGTTCATTTTACAGGTACAATTATTCCAACCGTAAATGGGCAAGCGCAAATAAGTTTACCCATTCCCGGAATAATAGAAAATATTCGGTGTAAACCTGCTCAGATGATAAACAAAGGTTCTTTATTATTTGAAATTTCAGGTCATTGGTTTATCGACTTGCAAAAAGATTTCTCTGAATCGTCGGCTATACTTGTGAAATTAAAAAGCGAATATCAAAGAGCAAAGGAGTTGTACAACGAAAATATTAGTACGCAAAAAGACCTGACGGCTGTCGAAAGTAGCTATTATGCTGAAAATGCGAAGTATAAGGCATTGAAATCGAAACTTGAAAGCATGGGGCTTAACGTGGCAAAAATTGAAAAGGGAGATTTTTATCCCTCTTTTCCCGTAAAATCGCCCATTAATGGTTTTGTTTCAAGTATCACAGCCTCATTAGGACAATATATTGAGCCTCAGCAAACAATAGCACAAATCATCGACAACAACTCTTTCCAATTAAAAATAAACATTTTTGAGAAAGATATTGATAAAATTGGTAATGGTCAAACAGTTGAATTTTATTTAAACGCTACTAAAGCACAAAAGTACGCTGCAACTATAAATGCAATTGGAAAAACTATTATGCCCGATACTAAATCCATTGAGTGCTATGCCACTATAAATAAATCTGAAAACATCAATTTAGTAAGCAATCAATTTGTTGAAGGCGAAATATTTGCAACGCTCGATTCGGTTTTAGCAGTTCCTGAAACTGCAATTATCAATTCAGAAAATGAAAAGTATGTGCTCATGTTTGAAAAAGAAGAAAACGCAATATTTTATTTTAAGAAAATAAAAGTAAGTAATGGTCGCAAAGCCAATAATTACATTGAATTGACAGGCAAGAAACCATTAAAAAAGTTATTATTAACAGGGACTTATAATATTGTTATTGAATAGTATAATGACTTATATTATATATTTGAAACCGCCAGTGCATAACAACGGGTATAAAACATAGCGGTTGCAGGGGTTTGCGAGGGTTTAAGCCCGTAATAAACTTTGTAACGGTGGATAAGGAAGCAGCTCCGCAATCCGCTACATTTCATACCCGAACCGTTAGCAACAAGGTTGAAAGACAACCCTTCTGACGCACAAAAATTATTTTGTTATATTTGAAGAGTATAAAATAACATATTATGGATTACAGAGATTCCGTGTTTATGTCTGTCGCAGAAAAACTGAGTTTTTCAAAAGCAGCAAATGACCTCAATATAAGTCAACCTGCTGTTACGCGACATATTAAGGAGTTGGAAGAACGCTACAAAACAACTCTTTTAGAACGAAAAGGCAATAAAATTTACCTAACCAAGGCTGGCGAAAAAGTGTATAATGCTTTTAAAGAAATTGCACAACAATACCGCAATCTCGATTTTGAAATCGGACAATTGCACAGCAGCATTTCAGGCGAGTTTAAAATTGGTGCCAGTTCAACCATTTCACAATATGTGATTCCTAAGGTAATCGCATCGTTTCATAAGCGGTATCCGAAAATCCAAATTTACCTGATGAACGGCAATTCGTTTGAGATGGAAAAATTGCTGTTGGATAATCAGGTAGATATAGCTTTGGTCGAAAACAATTCGACGCAATCGGGCATCCGGTACAAAGATTTTCTTGATGATGAGTTGATTGTTGTAACCGGTAAAAACAGTGTTTATGCTAAACGAGAAATCATTAGCAAAGACGATTTGATGCAGATACCCATAGTGTTGCGCGAACAAGGTTCGGGAACGTTGGAAGTGATAAAGCAAAAGCTATCACAACAAAATATCAACTTTGAGAATCTCAATACGCTCATTCATTTGGGAAGTACCGAGTCGATTAAAAATTTCTTGCAAGATTTCGACGGATTGGCCATTGTATCGGAAAAGGCTGTCCGGAACGAACTGTACATGAAAACACTTGTCAAACTTAAAGTAACAGGATTTACCATTCCACGAAAATTCCGCTTAGCTTACAAACAAGGACATAAAAGCCAACAGGTTGAGTTGTTTGAAAATTTCTTGTTGTGTTATAACATGTAGTTATCGAATATAAGTATTTGGTATTTGCATTAACTATAATACACCTGTACCTTTGTAAGCAAAAAGTATGAGTATGAAAAACGTAAAAGTATTTAATGGCTTAATTGGTATTGGGAAGAAGTTTAAAAGTTACAACTGGCTCTATTCAATTATTATTTGTGCCTGTTTTTTGCCGTTTGTGTCTCCGGCAATTGCATTATTCATTGGGTTAGTGCTTTCCATTATCGGGTTTAGGCACGAAAACATCCATAAGTACACTTCAAAAATCCTTCAGGCTTCCATTGTTTTAATGGGTTTTGGAATGAGCCTTAGTGCCGTAATTTCAGCCTCAAAGACTGGTTTTCTTGAGACCATAGTTTCTGTAATTACAGTGATGACGCTCGGTATCTTGCTTGGAAAACTCCTTAAAGTTGAGAAAAATATTTCAGTGCTTATTGCTTCCGGAACAGCAATTTGTGGAGGAAGTGCCATTGCAGCAATTGCCCCAATCCTTAATAGTAAAAACTATCAAAATTCATTTGCACTTATCGTGGTTTTTGTGCTAAATGCCGTTGCCCTGTTTTTGTTCCCTTTTATCGGGCATAAATTAGGACTAAGTCAGGAAACATTTGGAAACTGGGCTGCCATAGCCATTCACGATACCAGTTCGGTTGTTGGTGCAGGGGCTATTTATGGCGAAAAAGCATTGCAGGTGGCTACAACTGTAAAACTTATCCGGGCTTTGTGGATTATCCCATTATCGTTGGTGATTGCATTTATGAATAAAGGCGGTGAAAAAAAATCAATTAAATTTCCCTGGTTTATTTTGTTTTTCGTGCTTGCCATTGTATTTGCCAATATATTCCCCGTATTTCAGACAAGTTACGATCATTTTAACTGGTTAGGCAAACGCGGAATGGTAATTGCTTTGTTCCTGATTGGCTCAAATATCACCGTAAGTGAAATTAAAAAATCAGGCCCAAAAAGTTTTGCACTTGGAATTATTTTATGGGCTGTGATTGCTATTGGTTCATTGTTTTTTTTAACACGATAAGCGATGCCAAACATTTGGGTGTTATTAATTATTACCTTTTCGAGCCTGATAAAAGGGATTACAGGCTTCGGTTTTGCCCTTGTTTCGTTTCCGCTGCTCTTAATGTGGTATGAACCAAAAGAAATTATTCCCAGACTCCCCCTCGTTTGCAACGAGGGGTTTATGGTTATTTGTTTATAACAAAGAGATATGTAATCCTACGATAACATATTATGGTTTTTTACTTACAAAACTATCTTTTTTGCGTTGAAAACGCTCAACCATTTACCCCTCGTTGCAAACGAGGGGGAGTATGAAAAATATTTTTATATTCATAAAACGTATACTCCTACATGCAACAAACATTATTACTTTTGCATCTTTAAACCAAAACACATTGCTTATGAAAAAAATTATGTTTGTTCTTTTTCTG
>RRZU010635204.1_pt1 | contig 11331 bp, 8 predicted proteins | sample 2165561 | NCBI WGS metagenome assembly RRZU01 (sample SAMN10456909, study PRJNA506462) | wastewater metagenome | isolation source: wastewater sludge | place: USA: Moscow, Idaho | reverse complement strand
TCATAAAAATTGTGGCAGTGAAGCGCATAATCTGTCATCACATATGTGCTTTCTGAATAGCCAAATGAAACAAGATCGGTATTGATATGTGCCGTTGAATCCATATGATCAGAACCTTTCTTTACTTTTTTGTGCTCTGCAAAACAGGATACCATATGATCGCTATATATGCAATGTTTTGTTTCCTTTTTGCAATGGATTTTTTGAGTTAAAAGAAGTATAGTAGACATAGAAACCTAGAAAAAACGAAACAAACTTGATAAAAACCAACAAAAAATAAAATTAAAAAGGAGATTTATTATGAAAACAGGTGCACAGCTTTATACGATTAAATCGTATACTCAGAATGTAAAGGATTTCGCATGCTCTATGAAAAAAATTGCAGAAATGGGCTATAAGACTGTCCAGATTTCCGCAGTAGGAAAGGATCTTAAGCCAGAGCAGATTAGAGAAATCTGTGATGCAAATGGTCTTGAGATTGCATTGACACACAGTGATCCTAATCGAATCCTCTATGATACTGAAGCACTTATTAAGGAGCATGATATCATGGGATGCCGCTATATTGGACTTGGAATGATGCCGGAGCGCTATCGTACAAAGGAGTTGCTGAGCCATTTCATGGATGATTTTAAGGAGCCGGCAAAAAAGATTGCTGCATCAGGAAAGCTTTTGATGTACCACAATCACAATACTGAGTTTGAGGCATTTGAGGCAGAAAATCTACCAAATGCAAATTCGAAAAAACGCATGATTGAGTATCTTATGGAAGGATTTGCACCAGATGAGATGGGAATTACTCTGGATACCTATTGGGTAGCAGCAGCGGGTGCTGATGTATGCGAGTGGATTCGTCTGTTAAAGGATCGTATTCCGTGCGTTCATTTAAAAGATATGCAGATTAAGGGTTGGAACCAGATCATGGCACCAGTTATGGAGGGTAATTTAAACTTCCCGGCAATCTTTAAGGAACTTGAGAACAGTTGTTGTGAATATATGTTGGTAGAGCAGGATGTCTGCACACAGGGCAGCCCATTTGAGTGTTTGAAGACAAGTTATGATAATCTTGCAAAGGCTGGATATCGTTAATCTTTTATGATAGTGAATATAAGAAGGAGAAAAAAGATAGATGGAACAGGTAAGACTTGGAATTATTGGTGTTGGTAACATGGGAAGTGGCCACACCGCCAATATCATGGCAGGAAAAGTGCCGGAAGTGCGTATTACGGCAGCGGCAGATCTTCGTGAGAGCAGAAGAGAGTGGGCAAAGGAAAATATGCCGGAAGGCACAGCAATTTTCGAGGATGGCGACAGCTTAATCAAATCAGGTACATGTGATGCTGTATTGATCGCAGTACCGCATTATGATCATCCGCGTTTGACAATACTTGCACTTGAAAATGGACTTCATGTTATGTGCGAGAAGCCGGCAGGTGTTTATACAAAGCAGGTAAGAGAAATGAACGAGGTCGCAGAGAAGAGCGATCGCGTATTTGGTATGATGTTCAACCAGAGAACAAATTGTATCTATAAAAAGATGCATGACATGGTACAGAGCGGTGATTACGGAAAATTAAAGCGTGTGAATTGGATCATCACAGACTGGTACCGCACACAGGCATATTATAATTCAGGCGGCTGGAGAGCAACATGGGACGGCGAAGGCGGCGGCGTTTTATTAAATCAGTGTCCGCACAATCTGGATTTGCTGCAGTGGATCTGCGGAATGCCGTCAAAGGTACGTGCATTCTGTCATAACGGAAAGTGGCATGATATCGAGGTTGAGGATGATGTAACTGCATATCTGGAGTTCCCAAATGGCGCAACTGGCGTATTTGTTACTACAACAGCTGATGCACCTGGAACAAACCGTCTTGAGGTAACACTCGAAAAAGGAAAGCTTGTTGCAGAAAAAGATGAGCTTAAGTTCTATGAGCTTGAAATTAATGAGAGAGAGTATTGCTATCAGGCAACAGAAGGATTTGCAAAGCCACCGTGTCATGAGACGACATTAGAGCTTGACGGAAAGAATCCTCAGCATATTGGTGTATTAAATGCGTTTGCTGCTGCTATTCTTCGCGGTGAGCCATTAGTGGCAGATGGCGTTGAAGGTATTCATGGACTTGAGCTGTCTAATGCAATGCATTTGTCTTCATGGCTTGAAAAGCCGGTTAGTCTGCCAATTGACGAGGATCTCTTCCTTGAAAAATTGAATGAGCATCGTGCAAATTCCAAGAAAAAGGAAAATGTACAGGATATTACTTTTGATACAACAGGAAGTTACGGAAGCAAGACTAAGGAATAAGTAGGAGGTGCTTCTATGAAACGTGCAGTGATTGTTGGCTGCGGCAATATCGCCGCAGTCCATGCTGCCGTACTGACTGCTCAAAAAGATACAGAGCTTGTCGGTGTGGCAGATATTCATTTTGAGAAAGCCCAGGATTATGCCGAAAGATTTCATACAAAGCCATATGCCTCACTAGAGGAAATGATTGAAAAAGAGCAGCCTGATGTGCTTCATGTTTGTACGCCGCATTATCTTCATGTACCTATGACACAGTATGCACTAGAGCGCGGCATAAATGTGTTTATGGAAAAACCACCGGCAATCACATTTGCGCAGCTGGATCAGTTAAAGCAGGCAGTTTATGCGTCAAAGGCAAAGCTGGGATTATGCTATCAGAATCGTTATAATCCAAGCTATCGCGCAGCAAAAGAATTTATTGCATCAGGCGCGGCAGGAAAGGTGTTAGGCGCACGCGGACTTGTCACTTGGAATCGTCCGGCACCATATTATACGCAGAGTGAGTGGAGAGGAAAGCTTGCAACAGAGGGCGGAGGTGTATTGATTAATCAGGCTGTACATACATTAGATCTTCTTTCTGATTTATTAGGAAAGCCAGATTGGATTGATGCTTCACTTTCAAATCATCATTTAAAAGGGCTTATCGAGGTTGAAGATACGCTGGAGGCATATATTAGATTTGGTGAAAAAGTTGCATGTTTTTATGCAACGAATGCATATTGTGCAGATGTTCCGCCGTTAATTGAGATTTCCTGCGAGAAGGTAACAGTTCGCATTGAGGATTTGGATGTTTCTTATCGTTATCCGGATGGAACAATTACAAAGCCAGACGTGGAGCGCCCTGTCCCAATTGGAAAAAGTTACTGGGGAAGCGGTCATACAGCATGTATTGGTGATTTTTATAAGGCATTGGAAAATAATACCGACTTTGCGTTGGAGCTTCCAGTGTTAGAAAATAGTATTCGTTTGATGCTTGGTGCATATGAGTCAGCGCGTGAGCATCATGTTGTGGAATTTTCGTAACTATTCAGAGTTATGTAAAATTACTTGCTGTGAATGTAGTTTTGAATAGTTAAGTTTTGTGACTAAGAAGGAGAAAACATGAGAAAAATACTTTCAAACTGTCCAGTCAGCTGTTTTGCTGATGAAATCAGTGTATCACTTGACAGACAGATTCAGGTATTAAATGAGCTTGGAATTAAATTTGTGGAGTTTAGAAGTGCTGATGGCACTGGCGTAGCAGATTTTACCGATGAGCAGGCAAAGGAAGCAAAAAAACGTCTTGACGCTGCTGGAATCCGTGTATCCGCAGTTGGTTCTCCAATTGGAAAAATTGGCATTGAGGATGATTTTGAAGCTCATATGAAAAAGCTGCAGCGTATTGAGCGCATAGCTGATATCTTTGAGACACCATATATTCGTATGTTCAGTTTTTATCTGCCAGAAAATGCCGATCCGAAGGATTCTCGTGACGCAGTTATGAAACGTATGGATCGCATGGTGCAGGAGGCAAAGGCTAGTCGTCTTGTATTGCTGCATGAAAATGAGAAAGGTATTTATGGTGACAACGCAGCACGCTGTCTTGATCTGATGAAAGAATTTTATGGAGATCATTTTAAAGCGACCTTTGATTTTGCAAATTTCATTCAATGCGGACAAAATACAGCAGATGCTTACGAAATGTTAAAGCCATATATTGAGTATGTTCACGTAAAAGATGCACGTATGGCAGACGGAGAGGTTGTTCCGCCAGGAACAGGAGATGGCCAGTTAGCCGCAATCTTTGACAAACTTGACCAGTCCGGCTACAAGGGCTATTTGAGTCTTGAACCGCATCTGGCAAACTTTGCAGGATTAGGAAGTCTTGAAAAGGATGCCGCAGTGCGTGCTGAAAATGATACTGAGAAGGCATTCTGCATTGCATACCGTGCACTAGAAGGACTTCTTGGAAAATAATTAAACTTGTAAACCCTATAAACCTATAAACCTAGATAAGATTCCGAGATATCTGTGGCAACGCAGGTGTTTTCGGAATCTTTTACTGAATGAAAAATTATCTTTACGAAAGCAGAAAGAACAGGATAAAATAAAGGCAGTTAGAGTATTACATGAACGAGAGAAAAGGCGGAAAAATAATGAAAACAATTGAAGCGTTTTTTCAGAGGTTGAAGATACAGTAAAATTTCGCGTAAAGAGTAACGTTTTGCTATAAAAACCTTTCTAAAAATAAAGAAAAAGAGAGACATTTTGATAGCAATGATGTATAATCGCGGTAGACACAATTTGATTCTTAGAGTCAATAAATATACATAATCAGACCGTGTCAAGCTGCTGTGTAAGTAAAAATATACAACAGCTAAAAATAAGAATCTCTAATATTGAAAGGAAAAAATGATATGGATATTTATGTTGATGTCCGTGCAGGACGTGATGGAAACGGAAGCAAGGAAATGCCATTTCGCCGTATTAATGAGGCTGCAAAGGTCGCAAAGCCAGGTGATACAGTGCTTGTAGCACCTGGTGTATATCGTGAGTATGTGGATCCTATTTTTGCAGGAGAGCCAGATGCACGTATTACATATAAGAGTACAGAGCCATTAGCAGCAGTTATTACAGGAGCAGAGCGTATCACCAGTTGGAAGCATTATCAGGATAATGTATGGGTGTGCCGAGTGCCAAACAGTACCTTTGGTGCATATAATCCGTATACTACATTTGTATATGGCGATTGGTATTTTGCCAAGGCAGACAAGCATACTGGATGTGTTTATTTAAATGACAGAGCATTGTATGAGACAGCTTCGCTTGAGGATTGTATTAAGGGCGAAGTTTATGAGTGCAGCTGGGTTCCAGAGGAATCTGTTTACAAGTGGTATACAGAACAGGATCAGGAAACAGATGAGACTATTATTTATGCGAATTTTAAGGGAGCAGATCCGAACAAGGAAAATGTGGAAATTAATGTAAGACGTGAGTGCTTTATGCCGTCAAAGACAGGTGTTGGCTATATTACAGTAAGCGGGTTTACTGTGACAAAGGCTGCAACAACATGGGCACCGCCTGCTGCATATCAGGATGGAATGATTGGACCACATTGGAGCAAGGGTTGGATCATCGAGGACTGCGAGATCTCAAACAGCAAGTGTGCAGGAATTTCGCTTGGCAAATATCTTGATCCAGAGAATGACCATTACTTTACTACAAAATATGTAAAGAGCCCGACACAGATGGAGCGTGATGCTGTATGTCGTGGTCAGTATCATGGCTGGCTGAAAGAAAAAGTTGGAAGCCATATCATTCGCCGAAACAACATTCATCATTGCGAGCAGGGCGGAATCATAGGCCGTATGGGTGGTGTGTTCAGTATTATTGAGGATAACCATATTCATCATATCAACAACATGATGGAGTTAGGCGGTGCTGAGATTGCTGGAATTAAGATGCATGCTGCAATCGATGTGACAATGCGCCGCAATCACATTCATCATTGTACAATGGGTATTTGGTGTGACTGGGAAGCACAGGGAACAAGACTGAGCCAGAACCTGCTGCATGATAATCAGCGTCCGCCGTTTGCGTCTGTATTAAAGGGCGGCATGATGTCACAGGATATCTTTGTTGAAGTTGGACATGGCCCGACATTGATTGATAATAACATTATGCTTTCCGATGCAAGTCTTCGTTTTGCAACAGAGGGTGTAGCACTTGTCCACAATTTGATCTGTGGTGCACTTACTTGTGTGGGCGGAGGAACAGGACCGCGTTATACACCGTATCATATGCCGCATCGTACTGAGGTAATGGGCTTTATGACCGTACTTCATGGTGATGATCGTTTCTATAATAATATCTTTGTACAGAAATGGCCATCAGATGATATTATAACGATGCACGATTCAGATGATGGATTTGACACAGAAAATCGTGCAGCAGGTACCTGGATGTTTGATGAGTATCCGACATATGATGAGTGGATTTCTCAGTTTGATTTTAGTAAGCCTGCTGATATGGCAAAACTTTATGGCGCACACGAAGGAAAATTGCCAGTATGGATTGAAGGCAACGCTTATCTTGGTGGTGCAAAGCCAAGTAAGAAGGATGTCAATGCTCTGATATCAGATGTCGCACGTGAGGATGTGCGCGTAGAGCTTGTTCAGAAAGAGGACGGTTATTATCTGGATACAAACGTATACGAACTGATCGAAGGCTTTAAAAATAGAATGATTGATTCAGATGTGCTCGGAAAGGCATTTGAGCCAGAGGAACGCTTTGAAAATCCTGATGGAACAGCAATCCGATTTGACAGTGACTATTTTGGAACGCATCGTGGTGTCGATGTCATCCCAGGACCGTTTGCGGGGGCCGAAGAAGCGGCGAAAGTGCTTTATTGATTGACAACCCGGGAGATGGTGCAACCCGCAAGTTTTACGAGGGGCACTTCGATGAGTGACTTTGTCGACGGGCCCAATTCCGCGGGCGCCTGTTACATTTTTTATTATCATACTGTATTTTGAAAGCCCCGCTACAACGTCCCGTCTCGTAAAGCACATCATCTCAGCGCCGTTTATGTAACGAAGGTGTAAACTGAACGGTTTTGACTCATTAAAAGGAATCTATAAACGGTAGTAAATCAAGCAAATAAATTTAACAGGAGTCTGCCCTTTGCGGCAGGCTCTTTTCATACTATAATATAAACAACTGACTATACAAAAGGAGACGTTGTATGACACAAACAAATTTAAAAAAGAATGGTAAAAGCAATAAGACAACACTAAGCAAGGTATTAGGAAAGTCTGGGAACAAAAAGCCGTCAAAAGCACCAGCATCCAAACCAGTCAAAAAGCCAACGGCACCAAAGATGCCGGGAGAATGGCTGTACTTAAACAAAGAAGAGCTGTCTCTTCGCAAAATCTATGAGCTGTTTAATGAAGCGCAGAATGCTGAGTATTGGGAGGCAGCAGGTGTACTTGAAATTTCATTGCCAGAGAGCGGTACACTGGATATGGAAGATTTAGAGGGCACGCTTGGCGATGAAGAAGGTGATGCATATCTGAAGGAAAATGAGATTCATACAGTAGCTGCTGTTACGATTCGCCCGGAGGACTATGAGAAAGCAAAAGAGGTGATGCTGTATATAATCGAGAAGCTTGGCGGGTACTTCTGTGGCGATACAGCGGATTTTACGCCTGTTGTTGCAGCAAAGAAGAATTGATTCGTATTAATTTGTTTGCGTAATCTTAAGGAGAAAAGATAAGACTTGTGGGAAAATATCTGTCCTATTGCAATGGGGCAGATATTTTTTAAAAACCGGGTTGACAAGTGTATACCACTATGCTATCATAGGGTTGACACAAGTAAACCGGAATAAACTACAGAAGGGAGTAGAAAATGGCAAAGCATATTGTTTTATCTGACGGTGAATGGAAACTGATGAAACTTTTGTGGGAGAATTATCCGATGACACTCGGAGATATGGTAGAAGCGATGCAGGATGATACGGCATGGAGCAAAGGAACGATTTTTACAATGCTTCGCCGAATGAACACGAAGGGTGTTATTCGTATGGATGATAGCGGAAGGTATCAGCAGTATTATCCAGTATTACAGAAAGAAGAAGCAGAGCAGGCTGAGACGCGCAGCTTTTTGGAACGTGTATATGATGGCAGCGTGGGAATGATGTTGTCAGCAATGGCACATGATCGGAAGTTATCGAAATCCGAGATTGATGAGCTGTATAAGATCATTCAGGAGGCTAGAGAGGAGGGAAAATGACAGACTGGATCATTGGCTCCTGTGTTCTGATCGTGGCGGTCTTTGCAATCCGCAAAGTATTTGGAACGAGAATTAGTAGTCGGTTTCGATATGCACTCTGGGCAGTTGTGATGGTTCGTTTGATTTGTCCGGCGGCATTTTGGAATAATCAGCAGTTGACGCAGAATATTACAAAGGTATCCGAGCAGCTATTTCAAAGTGTAACCCAGCAAAGAAATGAGTTAGATAAGGCAGATTCAAATGCAGAATTCGGAATGGAAAATGGACAGGATACAGGCAATACAAACAGAGCTGGTATAGAAGATACGAATAGTGCAGATCGTACCCCAAATAACGATACCGATAACGTGAAGAATCAAAGTACCAATATCGGACAGCAAAATGGACAGGTAATCAGTCAGGCAGAAAATATCGACAAGAACGGTTTTTATCAGACAGGGAAGGAGGCATTACCACAACTCGAAGAATACACACAATCAAAAAATAGCAATTCTAATGTATTTCACCGTATAATAGCGCAACTAATAAGTATGGTTCCAGCCATCTGGCTTTGCGGCAGTATTGTCGTAGGACTTTGGTTTATCGGAATCAATCTTCGCTTCCGTCACATGTTAATGCGAAGCAGAAAACAAATAGATAACAGCGAAAAGCCACCGATTTATCAGGTAAAGGGATTATCCTCTCCGTGTTTGTTTGGGGTGATTCATCCGGCGATTTATCTGAAAGAGGAGACGAACTTGAAGGATGATCAGCTTTTGATGATTCTTCAGCATGAGAGGTGCCATTACCAGCACAAAGATCATATCTGGTCTGTGATGAGAAGTCTTTGTATGATTATTTGGTGGTGGAATCCACTAGTGTGGGCCGCAGCAGTAGCATCCAAAAGAGACTGTGAAATGGCGTGTGATGAAGGCACACTGGAAACAATTGGGTGGGAAAATAAATTTTTGTATGCAAAGACATTAGTTGATGCTGTGTCGGATAAAAAAACTTTTGGTATGACAGCGGCATCAACAATGGTATCAGGAAAATCTGATACAGAAAGGAGACTGCGTATGATGCTAAACAAAAAGAAAACAAAAATGGCAAGCGTGGTACTTGCGGCGGGACTTATGTTAAATGCAGCAGCATTGTGTTTCGGAGGAGAAAGTACGGCACAAAGTCAGAGTGAAACGCAGATAAATCAAGCAGGTCAGACAGATCAGACCACACTTCCGGTGCTTTCAGCAGTGGATGTGTATGAGCAGATACCAATAACGGATGGCGTGGAGGAGTTTTGTGAGACATTTGGGCTGCTTGATAAAGAATATGTTGCGCAGATTACGCCGGAATGGATGAAGGATAGTGGTATTGCACTGTTTCGTGATGCGTTGAATGAACGAGTATACATAACCTGGCAGGATCAGCTGATAGCAGTTCCACAGCTGGCTCAGGGAAAACTTACAACCGTATCGGATGTAAAAGTATTAAGTGTGGCTGCGGCAGATCTGGATGAAGATGGCGTTTATGAAGTCTATTTCACCGCAAGAGTGTATATTGGAGGAAGCAGCACGCACACAAATATGATCGGTATGGCAAAACTTACAGATGGGTCATTTAGCTGGGATTTTGGTGTAGATGATCAGATGAACAATAAATCCAATGTGCTGATGCTGACACAGAATGAAAATGGCGAGCTTGTTTGGAGTGAGGCACAATATAAAAAGACAAGTGATAGCAATCTTCGTGAGTCAACTGATAAGGGACCGGGGGCATTTTCACTGACACAAACAGATGAGAAAAATGAGCAGATGATTACTTTGATAGAAGGATATCTGACAGGTCAGTTTGCAACAGGCACAGCATCAGAATACCTGCTTAGCCCAGTTTTTGGTCAGTCAACAGATCTTGATAACTTGAACTGGCTGATTCCACAGGGCAGACTTCGCTGGGGAATGACGTTAGATGAATTGAAGGTATGGTATGGAGATACACTTGAAATTGTTTCGAAGGAAGACGATATAACGACTGTACAGATTTCAGATGCATATATTTTGGGGTGCAATGCAGCGATCACTGCGACAGTGGACAAAAAAGCAGGTGTGACCAAACTTCAGTATGAATTTGCAAAGGAAGATAAAGATGTTGTTGTCGCCAATGCAAATAAAGGATTGCTGACAAATCAGACAGTCAGTGCGGCAGAGGGCATAAACGTAATCTATAACTGTGTAGGAATATCGCCCGCAAATTTGGAACTCGATTCCCAGAAGCGTTTTCGTGAAATCTGCGAGCAGCGGGGCACCTGGTCTGATACCGAAGAAATGCGATACGATGCCAAAGTAAGAGGACAGCTGGCGGTAACAGAGGATGCCTGCGAGTTGTCATTTGAGGCAGAACCAGAAATGGCAATTTTATATCGAGAGCTTTTAACTGCGGCAAGCAGCGAAATGAGTGGAATAAGAACTCAGTGGCAGCAACTGGACAAAGAAAATTTGACATTTTCGTGGACTCCAAGCCTTGAAACAACCAATGATTCAAAATGGGTTATGCTTGAAGGAGATAACGCAAATCAGCTTTCTACAATGGCACAGGCACTTCTTGGAGTGGCACAGCCGTATCTATTTGGTGGATTTTCGGAAAAGCTTATAAGTAGTGCGGCATATGCATTGGATGCGCTTAAACAGAGTGAGGACGATGTAATTTGCAGAATTACAGATAGTGATGGAAATCGTGATGCTGTATTTCTTATAAATGAGAATGGAAGTGGATATTGTTTTGTAGCAGTATCCGATGATATCATTGCACAGGTTGGACTATTCTCATTTACACCATGTGACACTGGAAAGGAATTATATCGAAGGATGTGGGAAGAAATCAATAAGTACGATACGATCGTTGCGCAGTGAGTGTGATTTAAATCAGTGATGAGACGAGCACTTTTCCCTGAGATGATCGTTAGCATGGATTCAACGTTACGTAAATGGGGGCGAGGCGAATGTGATTTACGAGGCGGAACGTTGAAGCGAGCTGCTCAAAATAATGTATGATAAAAAGGTACATAGTGGGCATCGCTGAACAGTGACGCCGACAAACACTTCGCCGAGTCACCCTTCGTAAGCCTACCGGGTTGTATTACTGTTCACAAAATCTTCACAAAAAAACTCTTGCATTTTTGAGTTTGTGGTGTTATATTACATACCGAACAAAGGAAATGACCAGACAGGTCAGTTTCTTAACAAAACCTCTTGTCGAAGGCTGCTAAGGAATCAGATTTT
>RRZU010631296.1_pt1 | contig 11333 bp, 11 predicted proteins | sample 2165561 | NCBI WGS metagenome assembly RRZU01 (sample SAMN10456909, study PRJNA506462) | wastewater metagenome | isolation source: wastewater sludge | place: USA: Moscow, Idaho | reverse complement strand
TATGATTAGAATAATAAATCTCCGCGTGGCTGTTACGGTTAAGTCGGATATCAAAAGTATTGTGATATGCTGTCGGAGGAAATAGCCCGCATAAAAGGCAAATTAAGAACTACGGCTGAGGTTCAAATAGACTTTCCTGCGACAATCCCCTCTGACTATTTGCCTCAAGAGAATTTGCGCGTGACTCTTTATCGTCGGCTGCTGAAAACGCAATACCCGCAGGAGGTAACGGAACTCAGAAAAGAGACGATAGACAGATTTGGAGAATTACCGCCGAGTCTCAAGTTCCTGCTGGATATGGCATATGTACGCTCCCTTGCTTCGGAGTTAAATATCACCAAAATAGTTTCCAGCCGTTATGAGACTATCATTTGTGCTGATACGGAGGGCGCTTGGAGAGAACTTGTCTTGCAGGGTAAATGGATGAGGCGTCTTGACGGTCTAATCGGACCTGGTGGTTTTGACGGAATGAGCTCTCTTTGTGAGATAATAGAGAGGCATTATTCTACAAATCTGATAAAATAGAAGCCACATGAGGAGGCGTGAATATTGTCCGATTTTCAATCTTCAGCATCAAAATTTACAAAACTTATAGAAATTATGAAACGCCTCAGAGCTCCAAGAGGGTGTCCGTGGGACAGAGAGCAGACATACCTTTCTCTGCGTAGGTATATCGTTGAAGAAGCTTATGAACTTATTGAAGCGGTTGAAAACGAAGATATCTCCAATATGAAAGAAGAGTGCGGAGATCTGCTTCTTCAGGTGGTGTTTATTTCCTGTATAGCCGAAGAACGTGGGGAGTTTGAAATAGGCGGTGTACTTGACACACTGATAGAGAAGTTAATAAGGCGTCATCCGCATGTTTTTGGTGATGTCTGTGCGGAAACATCAGAGCAGGTATTAAAGAATTGGGAACAAATTAAAGTCAGCGAACGCAAAGAACGCAAAGAGGATTCCTCTGTTATAGCAGGTATTCCCAGAGGATTGCCTGCGCTTTTGAGGTCGTACCGTATACAGGAACGTGCGGCGAAAGTTGGCTTTGACTGGCCCCAAAATGATTTACAGCCGGTGCTGGACAAAGTTGAGGAGGAGCTATGCGAACTAAAAGAAGCAATAAAAAAAAGTGACAGCGAAAACATCTCAGAAGAACTTGGTGATCTGTTATTTGCCACGGTAAATTTATCGAGACATTTAAAAGAAGACCCTGAGATAACGCTTCACAAGGCATGCCATAAATTTTCCGCACGCTTTCGCAATGTTGAAAATTCTGTCATAGAGTCAGGAAGAGAGTGGAGTACTTTTTCTCTTGATGAACTGGAAGTGCTGTGGCAAAAAGCTAAAACAAAAGAGATACAGACACATTAAAATAACAGGAGGAGTCATAATGACAACCAAAGAGAAAATTATGCAGGTTATCGAAACAAGAATTTCGCCCGTGCTGCAGTCACACGGAGGAGACGTTTCCTTTGTTAACTTCGATGAGGTTTCAGGCACTTTATATGTTGAATTGGTGGGCGCTTGCGGTACCTGAGCATATGCACAGGAGACTCTCAGGATGACAGTCGAAGGCGCAATCAAAGAAGAAGTACCGGAAGTAAAGGCAGTAGTCGGCGCTTAATTTGAACGAAGATAAAGCAAAAATGCCAGATACAGAAATAGAAACAAAAGACTATTCCCCGCTGAAGCCTATGCTTCAGCGGGACGAATCTATTGTTCGCCTTCTTGCGGGGCACGAAGAGATCCTCCGTCTTGTGGAGCAAACCTTTCCCGTAAAGATATATGCGAGAGGGGAGAAGCTCTCGATCAAAGGCGAGGACGAAAGCCTAGTGTCACGTATTGAAAATCTGCTAATGCAGTTTGCAGACCTCTCTTTACGCGGACAAAAGCTCAGCAGTGCAGAGGTTCGCTACGGACTGCACCAGATTTCTGAGGGCGAAGAGGTAAACCTGAAATCCCTATATGACGAGGTCCTCTGCGTAAGCAACAGAGGGAAGCCCATACGGCCTTTTACCAACGGACAGAAGGAATACGCTAAAGCAATTAGGGATAACGACATAACCTTTGCAATAGGCCCGGCTGGGACCGGAAAAACATACTTGGCTGTCGCTCAGGCTGTGGCATACCTAAAATCTGCAAAGGTCAGCCGTATTGTCCTGGTCAGACCGGTTGTAGAGGCCGGAGAGCGGCTTGGATATCTGCCTGGTGATTTGATGGATAAGGTTGAGCCGTATTTGAGGCCTTTGTACGATGCTTTTTATGACCTTTTACCGGCGGAAAAATTTAACCGATATTTTGAAAAAGGAGTCATAGAGCTTGCCCCTTTGGCTTACATGAGGGGACGTACATTAAACGACAGTTTTATAATTTTGGACGAAGCGCAAAACACAACCGCGGAGCAGATGAAGATGTTCCTTACTAGGCTTGGTTTTGGCTCAAAAGCTGTTGTCACCGGAGATGTAACTCAAGTGGATTTGCCAGGAAACAAAGAATCCGGTTTGATTCTTGTACAGAAAATATTGAAGGATATACCTGGTATTGCTTTTGCAAAATTGAGCAATCATGACGTTGTCCGCCATGAAATAGTCCAGCGTATTGTGAGGGCCTACGAAGAATATGACCATAGGGGAAAAGAATAAAAACCAGATTGCCAAATTTTTCTCCACTGTCGCGACAAAAATTACTCTTAATCCGGAAAACAGACCTTACATTTTTTTCCGCTCGATTTTACTTGTCGCGGCCATCCTGCTTGTTTGTGTCAACTGGTACATCTCTGATAGAAGAGAGAACTACCAAATCGGCACCCCATCAGCAAAAACATATTTTGCCCTCACTACAGCCCGCTATGAAGATAGGGCTGCGACTTTAGAGCTGCGGCAGCGAGCTGCGGCTCGTATCGTTGATGTGATGGTTCAGGACGAAAAGATTGCCGCCGAGGTCAATAAGCGTCTTGAGACACTTAGCGCAGGCGATTATGCAAGTATATTCAATAAGCCTCTGCTGGAACTCTTTAAAAGCCTCAGTGACCAAGAGCGTGTGCGTATCATCGCCTCTGTTTTGGAAATAGGAGGGAGAATACGTGATGAGGCTCAGACAAGGGAGCAGCAGGCTTCGCTGATCTGGAAATATCTGAAACAATCGCAGTTGTCGCAGGCGGACAGAAATGTTGCCTTTCAAATTCTGGACTTGGTGCTCAACCCGTCATTGCAATCTGATTTAGAAATGACGGCTAGGCTTCGGGAAGATGTATCACTGCAAATTCCGGCTGTAGTAAGAGAAATACGCCCGGGGGCGGTTCTTGTACAAAAAGGTCAGGTAATAACTCCTGCTTTAGCAAAATTGCTGCAATCACAAGGATATCCTGACGCTGCTTTTCCGCTAAAACATTTGGCATTTATTCTAATTGTTGTTTTTGCTTGGAGCTTTTGGCCCATTTGGATTGAGAATGGTTTGAGGGAAAAATTATCACTGCGCGAATGGATATATGTTGCCGTTGTTCTTTCACTGGTTTGGTCACTAGAACTTTTATTCACCAAACTGGGCGGCAGTTATTCCATGGCAGTGCTGGGATTAACCGGTTGGCTCTGTCTCACCATTCCTGTATCCCTTTCATACCACATTATTTTCGGCGGAGGCATAATCAGTGTGATGATTACTTACGGCACAAATCCGGGCATCGTCGCCTTAGGATGCGTGCTGGCTTCCTTTGCCGCAGGAATAGGGCGAATGCTCTTTATAGACCCGCCTAACCATCGTATGACAATATGGAAGAACTTATTCTTTCTTGGCATCTGTCTCAGTATTGTCTCCGTGATCATGCACTGGGGAATGGGCTTGTACTTCACATACAAACTGATTATCTCATCTCTGCTCTTCAGTGCTTTATGGGGGGCCATTGTAGTGGCAATGCTGCCTATGTGGGAGAATATCTTTGATGTTATCTCTCCACTGCGTCTTTTGGAGCTCAGCCATCCTTCACAGCCTTTGATTAAGCGTCTGCAGATGGAAGCGCCAGGTACATATCACCACACTCTGATGGTTGGCACACTTGCTGAAGCTGCTGCTGACAGTCTCAAGATGAATGGGCTTTTGGTTAAAGCAGGAGCCTACTACCACGATATCGGTAAATTGAAAAACCCGCGTTATTTTGTCGAGAACCAGCTGCACGGCGATAATATACATGATTCACTATCTCCTTCACTATCGGGACTGGTTCTGATCTCACACGTTCGCGATGGATTGGAAATAGCTGAAGAGACGAAACTTCCTAAAAGTCTGTGGAAATTTATTGCAGAGCATCATGGGACTACTGTACAGAAATATTTTTACGAAAAAGCGCTGGCGATGGGAGAAAACGTTACCGAAGAGCAGTTCCGCTACCCCGGACCCAAACCGCAGTCTAGGGAAACGGCGATTGTTATGCTGGCGGATTCAGTTGAAGCTGCGGTTAAAGCGAGAAACAAACCATTTGAAACGATACGTGATCTGCGGCTCTTGGTTGAAAATGTCATCAGGTCTAAGGTCGAAGCGGGGCAGCTGGACAATGTTGACTTCACGATGAATGATATGAATATCATCAAAACTTGTTTTGTTGACATACTGAGATCGACATACCATTCAAGGGAAGTACGTGATGTAAAAGTTGTTGTTGACGAGCTTCAGGCCTCAATTAAGAAAGAACAGGGTGTAAAAAAATGAGCGTACTAATCTATACAGGTGAACTGGATTCTGCCAATATACAAAGCAGCGGAGCAGATAAAGCTTTTTTATCCCGACTTGAAGAGATTTATGATAAAGTGTTAAGAGATAAAGGATGCGTCACCGATTTGACAAAAGACATTGAAATATCCCTGACGTTTTTGGATTCTCAAAAAATGAGGGAAATCAATAATGAATATCGAAACGTGGACGAACCAACAGATGTTCTCTCTTTTCCTCTTTGGGAGTCGGAGGATGGACTCTTTACCCCTCCGGATGATTGGGAGGTCCTTCCCATTGGCGACATAATGGTCTGCCCTGAAATTGTCAAAAAAAATGCTGCTGAAAACGGGCGGACACATCTGCAAGAGACGGTGCTTGTTATCTCGCATGGTTTACTGCACCTCATCGGCTATGACCACGATACTGAAGAACGGCAAGTTACAATGTGGCGGGAGCAGGACGATTTGGTAAGAGAATTTTTTGCGGGATATTCCCATAACGACATAAAAGCATAGAATAGGATGAATAATATGTCTGTACAAAAAACAGAAGAAAACGGATTCAGAGCAGGATATGTGGCCTTATTGGGACGCCCTAATGTTGGTAAATCTTCAATTATTAACGCTTTGCTTAAAGAGAAAGTTGCTGCCGTCTCACCCAAACCGCAGACTACGCGTAATGCCGTGCGATGCATTTACAGTACTGAAAAAGAGCAGATTGTCTTTGTTGATACCCCCGGGATTCACAAGCCGCAGCATGCTCTTGGTGATTTTATGATGCAGGAGGCGACAGACGCTCTCGGTCAAGTTGATTTAATCTGTTATGTTGTAGAGGCGACAGACCGATCCATAGGTGAAAAAGACGAAATGATTCTCTCCGTTCTCAGGGAAATAAAACTACCGATAATACTGATTGTCAATAAAATAGACCAACTTTCTGACCCTGAGCATTATGTGAAAACCGCAAAGATCTACGAAGAACGGGTGTCACCAATAGCTGTCATTCCTATCTCTGCAAAAAAATCGCTCAATCTAGAAATCATGGCAAGCGAGATCAGTTCATATCTGCCTATTCAAGAAGCCATTTATCCACAGGACATGCTTATGGACAGCACTGAGAGATTTTTGGCTGCAGAAGTGATCAGAGAAAAGATTTTTTACTTTACAGAAGAAGAAGTCCCTCACGGAGTCGCGGTATTGGTGGAAGAGTTTAAGAGCCCTGAAGAATTTCCCGAATTAAAGACATGTGAAATAAGGGCCACGATAATTGTTGACAGACCTGGACAGAAAGGGATTATCATCGGGAAGGCCGGCTCGAAGCTTAAGATTATCGGTACTGCCGCACGCAGAGATTTAGAAGAAAAGTTTGGACATCAGGTCTTTCTTCAGCTATGGGTAAAGGTGAAACCAGGTTGGAGGAAGTCACAGGAAGAACTCCGAAGACTGGGGTATAGTTTTTGATTCCAGGAGCAGAAACAGATAGACTGGACCAAGGATATTATCGCCAGTCAGGGACAGTCATACAGAGAAGGGATTCCGTGAAAAGCGGCAATTCCCTTCTGCTTTTTTTACGCGATCTTGGCCCTAGGTGGGTTTGCGCTCCTGGATCTTCAGCGAAAAGCAGATTTTGCGGAGCTATTGAACCTCTCGTATGGGGGACATATGACCTTTACCAAAGCCCGACAAGGCTCTACTTGAAAAGTGCGGAAGTAAAAGAAGATTTTCTCTCATTGCGTACAAATCGATCGCAGCTAATGGCGGCGATTCGGTTTTATAAAAATGTTACAAAATTAACAATGACAACGCATGAAAGCAACAAAATATTAAATGTCCTGTGGAGTGCCATGGTTCTTCTAAAAGAAGACTGTCCCATTGAGCTTACAGAGTTTAGGTACATTTGGAAGTTGCTAAACTCAGCAGGGCTTGCTCCATCTCTCTCGCGCTGCGTCATCTGCGGATCTGTGATAAATAACTGCGCGACGTGGACAGAAGACGGTTTTTGCTGTGATAAATGTAATAATAAAGATAATAGCAGCCTGTCAGCAGAGGAGATAGCAATACTGCAGCATGCGGCATTACTTGAACACGATAAATTTATCAGATGGTCTAAGCAACATGGTGATACCGCTGTATGTAACAATTATATTGGGAAACTTCTTACATTTTTTTGACATATCTTTGAAATGTAGGATAGAATGTTATTGTATATGCGACACCAAAGGAGGGCAATAGGAGTGAATTTTCAAGAAATCATAATGCGCCTGGAAAATTTCTGGGCATCACAGGGATGTGTCATACAGCAGCCATACGATATTGAAGTCGGTGCCGGGACAATGAACCCCGCGACTACGTTACGCGTGCTTGGTCCGGAACCTTGGCGTGTGGCCTATGTTGAGCCATCCAGAAGACCCACCGACGGCAGATATGGGGAAAACCCTAACAGACTGCAGCACTATTACCAGTACCAGGTTATAATACAGCCTGCTCCCGACAATATCCAAGAAATGTATATTGAAAGTCTCAAAGTTCTCGGTATTGACCCTTCCGAACACGACATTCGCTTCGTTGAAGACGACTGGGAAAATCCAACCACAGGAGCTTGGGGGCTTGGATGGGAAGTTTGGTTGGATGGTATGGAAGTCACGCAGTTCACTTATTTTCAGCAAATGGGCTCTCTGGATATGGATGTTGTTCCCTCCGAAATAACCTATGGATTAGAACGCATTGCCATGTTTGTACAAAAAGTCGATAATGTTTACGATCTTAGCTGGGTAGACGGCGTTAAGTACGGCGACGTTCACCACAAGGGCGAGGTGGAACACTCAACATACAATTTTGAAGTAGCCAGCACAGATATGCTCTTTCAGCTTTTTTCAATGTATGAGGCGGAATCCAAAAAGACACTTGAAAGAGGACTTGTGCTTCCTGCATATGACTATGTCCTTAAATGTTCACACTCTTTCAACCTTCTTGATGCCAGAAACGCTATCAGCGTAACGGAACGAACCGGCTACATTGGAAGGGTACGAGCTCTGGCCAGTGCTTGCTGTCAGGCGTATGTCGAACAGCGTGAATCTATGGGACACCCTTTGATGGGAAAATTTGACAAACACGTTTCCGCAAAGGAAGGTGCGAAATAATGTCAGTAAGAGACTTGCTCTTTGAAATAGGAACGGAAGAAATACCGGCTCGCTTCATGCCTAAGGCGATACAAGACATAAGTGCTTATGCCGCAGAAGAGTTTAACGCAGCTCACATAGATTTTGGTAAGGTTAAAGTTTTTGCCACACCGCGGCGAATCGCTCTCTACGTAGAAGACCTTGCGGAATCTCAGCAGGACAGTGTGGAAATCGCTAAGGGACCGATGAAAACACAGGCGTTCGATGCAGACGGCAGACCGACAAAGGCTGCAGAAGGATTTGCCAGAAGCAGGGGAGTCGATGTCGAAGATTTAAAATTTCAGACGATTGGCAATACCGAGTACATCATTGCAGAAAAACGTGAGGCCGGTAAGCCCACTATAGATGTGCTTTCCTCTATTTTAGAAAAAATACTTAAACGTCTCTCATTTCAAAAAAGCATGTATTGGTCTGATAAGAACACTAGATTTGCAAGGCCTGTACGCTGGATTGTTGCTCTTTTTGGTAAAGACATTATCAACATTTCTTTTGGTAATGTCCAAAGCGGAAATTCTACGAGAGGGCATCGTTTTATGGGAGCGGACTCAATCACCATTACTAAGCCTTCTGAGTACACAAATTTGATGGCTCAAAACGCAGTTATCATTGAGCCGGAGACGCGTAAAGAAATGATTTTATCTGGTATTGCCTCTATAGAAAAAGAGCTTGGCGCGAGCGTGGAGGTTGACCCTGAGCTTCTAGAAGAGAATGTCCACCTTAACGAATACCCAGTTGTTTTCTACGGCAGCTTTGACAAAGAGTTCTTGGAAATACCGGAAGAAGTACTCACCCTATCTATGGCGAAGAATCAAAGATATTTCCCTGTAAGGGACAGCTCAGGCAAACTAATGCCCAACTTTATCGGTGTCAGCAACAACAAAGCTAAAGACATGAAAGTTGTGCGCGAAGGGAACGAAAGAGTACTGCGCGCTAGGTTGTATGACGCCGCCTTCTTCTGGAAAGAAGACCAGCTGAAAACACTTGATCAAAGAGCTGAAGAGCTGAAGGCAGTAACATACCAGGAGCAGCTTGGTTCTGTTTATGACAAAGTTCAGCGAATTAAAAAATTAGCGCTTTGGATGACCGATCTGCTGGATTGCGAAGAAATAAAACCGCAGGTTTCCCGCGCAGCGGACCTCGCTAAAGCTGACCTGGTTACAAACATGGTTTACGAATTCTCTGATGTCCAAGGAGTAATGGGCAGAGAGTACGCCAGAAAAGCAGGTGAACCAGAAGAGATAGCATTGGCACTTTACGAACAGTATCTCCCGCGTTTTGCAGGAGATGAGCTTCCCTCAGGCATCATTGGCGCCATACTTGGACTCTCTGAACGAGCTGACACGATCGCAGCTATTTACAAAATAGGGCTTGAACCGACGTCTTCACAGGACCCATACGGACTCAGACGTGCCGCTAGATGTATAAACGAAACAATCTGGGGGCTTGGGCTTGATATAGATATAGACGAGTTAATCGCCTTTGCCGGCGAATCTCTCAGTTTGGACAGCGTTGCTATGGAAAAAATATCTCTATTCCTAAAACAGCGTCTGCAAGTCCAAATAAGAGAAAAAGGGTTCAGACATGAGGTCGTTGCGCTCGCACTGCAAACAACGCCATCGCGTCCGCTTCAGGTCTGCCGTATGTGTGAAGCACTCCAGAAATCCAGTGACGAAGCCTGGTTTGCTGAGCTTATAACCGCAGCGGTAAGAGTTAAAAATTTACTTGCAAAAGCTGGTGAAGTGAAGTATGAGGTAAACGAGTCAATTTTTGTATCCGATTCGGAAAGAGAACTTTATGAGGATTTGCAGTCACTGACATCACTAGCTGCAAAGTCTGTCGCCGAAAAAGACTGGGAAAAAATGGCGTCTTTACTATCTGAGCTTGCTCCTGTTATCGCCAAGTTCTTTAATGATGTTTTAGTCATGGACCCGGATCCGAAAATCAAAGAGAACAGACTGGCCCTTTTGCAGAAATGCCAGGAATTTTTTATGCAGGTAGGAGATTTTAGCCTGCTCAAGTAGCAAAAGAATATTATCAATCGTTATCTATACTGTCGTGCAGCAGAGTCGCACGAACCAATTATTAGGGGGCTGTGTTATGAGCGAAACGAAAAAGTACATTTATGATTTCAGCGAAGGCGATGCCTCGATGAGGACGCTGCTGGGTGGCAAAGGTGCAAACCTTGCACAGATGTGGAAGATAGGCCTTCCTGTCCCGCCGGGATTTATTCTTACAACTGAAGCTTGCCATAAATATTGGCAGGAACAGGATTTCATTACTAGCATATGGTCTGATGTTATGTCGGCGATTGAAAGAGTTGAGAAAACCACCGGTAAAAAGTTTGGTGGGACAACTAACCCTTTGCTTGTCTCTGTAAGATCAGGCGCGCCTGTCTCGATGCCGGGAATGATGGATACAATACTTAACCTCGGACTAAATGATGATACGGTAAAAGCTCTTGCTGAGGCAGCCGGAGACGAAAGATTCGCCTATGACAGCTACCGTAGATTCATTCAGATGTTCTCTGATGTAGTTCTTGGCGTGGATCTTGCTAAGTTTGAAAAACGACTAGAAAAAACCAAGAAAATCGTTGGAGTACAGGAAGATTACAAAATTCCCGCCGAAGCACTGAAGGTACTGGTCAAAGATTACAAAGAGATTGTCAGAGCCGCTGGTTTTGATTTCCCGGTAGACCCGTGGAAACAGCTTCGCCTCGCGATTGATGCGGTATTCAGAAGCTGGAATACACCGCGTGCGATCACCTATCGTAAAATCAACGACATACCTGAATCATATGGTACCGCGGTCAGCATCGTCACAATGGTATTTGGAAATCTTGGCGATGATTGCGGCACCGGCGTATGCTTCACAAGGAGCCCGTCTACCGGTGAAAACAAACTATTTGGAGAATATCTGATAAACGCTCAGGGTGAGGACGTCGTCGCAGGTATCAGGACCCCCGTGCCAATAGCTTCCCTCGAAAAAGAAATGCCGGATATCTACAAAGAATTCTGCGATATAAGCAAGTTGCTCGAAGACCACTATAAAGACGCGCAGGACATTGAGTTTACCGTAGAAAAAGGCAAACTTTACATTTTACAGACAAGAAACGGAAAACGCACCGCAAATGCCGCAGTAAAAGTAGCTGTGGATATGTATAAAGAAGGCGTTATTGATGAAAAAACGCTTGTATCAAGAGTTGCTCCTGAGCAAGTAGAGCAGCTTCTTCATCCTCAAATTGACCCCAAAGCTGTGTAGAAAAAATTGGTAAGAGGTCTTCCTGCCTCTCCTGGAGCTGCTGTCGGAGTTGTCGTCTTTGATGCGGACGAAGCTGTTGAAAGGGGACAGAAAGGCGAAGCTGTTATCCTCGTAAGACCGGAAACGACGCCGGACGACATTCACGGACTTTTCGCATCACAAGGCGTTCTTACCAGCCACGGCGGCATGACCAGCCATG
>RRZU012091610.1_pt1 | contig 11334 bp, 9 predicted proteins | sample 2165561 | NCBI WGS metagenome assembly RRZU01 (sample SAMN10456909, study PRJNA506462) | wastewater metagenome | isolation source: wastewater sludge | place: USA: Moscow, Idaho | reverse complement strand
TCAATAACAAATTCAGTACTTAGAGCACCACTAACAAACTCTATTCTTTCAATTAATCCTGCAAAAAGAAGAGTTGAATTAAAAGTTCCAAGTTCATAAGATTTAATTCTGATTTCTTTTCCAATTTTACCTTTTAGTGCTGTTTTTCCAAGTTCATCTAATGTTCCAGTTATTTTCATAGATGAATGACTATTTATTTTTCTTTCTACTTCAACATTTTTTATGCTTAAACAGCTTAAAATTCCACCAGAAATTTCAATACTTCTTGTTTTATCCATTACATGCTCTGTTTTGTTTAATATTGTATTTACTGTATCGTCTATGATATTTCCCATTTATATCTCCCTTTTATTAAAATATTTGACATTCTTCAATTATTGATGCATCATCATTACCTATTATTAAAAATGGATATTCCCAAAATACTTTTATTTTAATCCCTAAAGGCAAAAACAATTGTTCTAAAATCCTTACTTTCTCTTTATTAACATTAGTTTCTTTATTTGTTAGATAAATTAATAAGTTTTCATTTTGATTTTTACAATTATAAATCATACTGTTTTTAAATATTTTTGAAATAGATTCACAAAAATGTTCAATCATATTTCCATCTCTATATAAATTTAAAATTACTTGATAGAGTTTATTTCTTTCCCTTTCATTAAAAGTTTTATTAAAATCTATTCCCAATGTTTTTCCAAATTTACCATTATCTATATCTTTCTTAATAAAACTTAAATAGTAATCCTCCATAGTAAGCCCTTTTTTTATTTCTATCTCTGCCAAAAGATGACAAATACAGTTAAATAAAATTTCTTTTGTTTCTTCATAGTGATTTTCGTTAACATCAATCATTCTAAAGAAAATCTCAAAATACCTAAAATATGGATTAACCTCTATAATATTTAATTCATTATCTTTAAAATTAATATAATTAAGATTTTCAAAGTTTAATTCCATGTATGGAGAAATATTCCCGCTATTTGTGTATTTAATAAATTTAGGATTTATCCTATTCTCTCTTGAAGAATATGCAATATTCCAAAGTTTTCCGCCAATCATACAAGGACTCCTATACAGTTGAAATCAACTATTCGATTTTGAGTTTCAGCAACAATGAAACTAAGAATATCTTTTGTCAAATAATCCTCTTCATTTACATGAAACTTTAAAATTATACTTTTAGATAATTCTCTGATTCTAATTTCATCTCTAACAAAAGGATTAATATCATAAGTATCATTGCTTCTTTCGTAATAGTCAGATATTTCCATATCAATTAGCTTTAAATTATATTTACTACCATAAAGTTCAGCTATTCTCATTATCTCTGCCTTTGTTCTAATAATAATATTATTTTGAATTTTGAACCTGTCGAAACTACTATCAATTCTATTTCTAAAAACAGGATAATTACAATCCTCTGTTCTAAAATCTTTTACTTTTTTAAATATATAAAAATTCCATTCCAAAATTCCTTCAGTATCGCATACGATTTTATATTCATTCTTATCTCGAGAGAGAGCTTTTATTTCTCCTTTATCTATGAAAGGAATGAGTGCATCATCATCACTTTTTATTTCATCACTGCTAAAATTATAAATAAAATTTATAGTTTCCCCAGCAGGATCGACACCTCTAGCAACCGTCTTATTTTTTTCGAATATATTCCATACTGGAACCATATTTCTAACATAATCTATATCTTCAAAATCATATTCAATATCAATAATTTCATCAATAACATCTATATCTCCAAGGATATTTATAGCCACTACGTCATACATTTTTCTAGAATAAGGGTTATTAATACTTGTCCATTTCAAGTTATTTTTATTGAATAGATTATATAGTTCTACTTCTTTATCCAAATATCTTTTAGATTTTTTGAGTGTAACAGATATTTTACATTTTTCATTCTCAAAGCATAAATATGCAGTAAAATTTCTTGTTTCAAAATCTAAAAGCTCAATATCTTGAATGCTTAAAGGAATAAAAATTGTTTCCAATATCTCTATATTTTCATCTTTTAATTTTTTTAATAGTTCTTTTTTATTAATTTCAAAAATTTCATCAGAAATAATTGGTGAAAATAGATTTCCATGATAACTCAATTCTGATCTATTTAGGATAGTCGTGAATATTTCATAATCTTCATCTTTTAATATGATATCGTTATATATTTTACTTTCCAAATTAGAATACATTTTTTCAGTATGTTCTATTAATTCTTTAAATGACGGTTCAATAACCTCTCTAATCATTTTTATTTGAAGAGAATCATCAAGTTTTTTAATATTTTCTTTCATAATATCTAATATATATTTCACTTCTATCTCCTTTTTAATTTAACTACTGGATTTACACGAGATAATCTTTTGTAATATCTTGTATAAAGAGGTTTTTGTTTAATTACTGATATTAGTTGCTAATTACTTTTACTATTTGTCATTTCCAACAACAAGAGTCTCCTAATGTCGACATGACAGTAAGCGAGTGCTATTGTAACTTTGATACATGCAATGTGTCCCTACCAAAATTAACGGATTAACCCCCTAATTTTCGGACTATTTTTACAAAGTAACTATTATCTCTTTTTTTAAGATTTTTCCGTTACTTTCATATACACTTTGTGGTGTATTCCATTCCAAACTAGAGTGCGGTCTCTCCTCTTTGTAAAATTTTACATATCTTCCGATTTTTCCTATTAAATCTTCCTTTGTCATGTAAATCTGCCCATTTAAGCAATTATCATCTAAATAACGGTGATAAGACTCTATATGTGCATTGTAGTTTGGACTTGCTGGAGGAATTCTTTCTGGAATTATCCCTTCATCCAAACATAATCCTATAAATTCATTGCTTACATACTGAGAACCATTGTCAGTTCTCATTATCAAGCCTTTTGCCTGCCCTTTTAATCCTCTTTCATACAAAGCTTTTAAGAGCAACTCTCTTGCAACCTTAGCTGTACATGATTCTACTATGCTGTAGGCAACTATATCTCTATCAAACACATCAATTATTGAAATCTTATACAAAGTTTTTCTTTCCCCTGCAACAGGTAAATATTTAATATCCGATTCCCATACTTGATTTGATGAAGTAGCAGTTCTGTTCTTACATCTTCCTGATTTTGTTAGTAACTTTGCTCTTTTTCTATCTTTTAAAATCTTAGCTTCTTTCATCAATCTGTATACTTTTTTATGATTTATTATTAGTTTAAACTCTTTCTTAAGCTCTCTTGTAACCAAATTATAACCATAGTTTTTCTTAAACTCATGTTCTTTGTATTCCTTGATTTTACTAACTACTTCTTCATTAGAAAGGCTTTTGCCATCTGAGGTTAAACTGCTCTCACTAGCTTTTCTTCCTCGTTTTTTTGTTGCCTTTACAAGTTTTTCTTTACAATTATCGTAAAAAGTTGATTTTGCTATTTCTAAGATTTCTAAAAGTTTAGTTATTTTATGCCCTTTATTACGAAAGTCTTTTGCTATTTCGATTCTTTCTTTTGGGCTATCCTCTTTTTTTCAAGTAACTCTCTTAATACCTGTATTTCCAAATCTTTATCAGCAATATCCTTTTTCATTTTTTCGTATTCTTTTTTGTAATTTGGAATTACTTCTTTGATTTTTGGTTCTTTAGGCATTATTGTCACTCCATATCTTCTGTAATTTGTTACCCATCTAGTTAATTGCACTTGGTGTATTTTTCTTAACTTTGCTATTGTTATATTTGAACCACATTCAAGTACTTCATTAACAATTTTAACTCTCTCTTCCTCATTAAATTTTCTCGAAAATCTTACTTCCGTAAACTCCTCCTAAAAACAAAATATATTACTTAAATTTCTCTAAGTCAATTCTTTATTTTTAGTCCGAATTATTTAGGGGGCTGTAGAGTTAATAATTATTAACTCCTAATTATTAATTGCTTTTACTTCATTCCATCAAAGAAATTAAGTTCACTTAAATCATCTTCAAATGGGAAATAGATTCTTTCACAACTCTTTAGGACTTCGTTTTCCCTCTGAACAGGAACTACATAGAATCCCCAGCTATTTTCATCAGTAAATGTAAAGAATTTTACTTCACCATTATTTATTGTGTCAGTATCCTCTTGATAGATTTTCCCGTTATACGACTCTTCCAACTCTTTAGGAGTAGTTTCGTTGTAATCGTTACTTTTATTATAATAAACATACTCTTTTTTGACTTTATCCTCTTCATCTTTTAGATAGAATTGAACTTCTGAAGTAGTCGAAGGCTTAACAATGCTTCCGACTATATTATTAATTCTTTCCATAGAGTTCATAAGGATTATCTCTTTCCCTGTAAAAGTAAATGCAGAAAGTGAATAAGGAACAGCAGGTATGTCATTTTCAATATTTACAACAATATCCCCTCTTTTTTTAGAATTTAGATATTTAATTACACCGCTAAGGCAAGCAAGCTTTAACTCTAAAGAGTTATTATCCTTCTTCTGTTTGAACTCAATGCTTTTTCCAGGAACAAATTCTTTTAATGCTTCTTTAAAAATATCTATTCTACAAGATTGACCAGTAAGTTTTATAATTGAGAAATCACTGAGTTCTCTGTTTTCATAGAATTTATCTAAAAATTTTCTTACAATTTCGTAAATATCGCCTTTTATAAGCTTATTGATCTCTTTAATATTAAAAACTGTATTTGGAAAACTATTTACTGACTCTAAAGCACTACTTTCTTTTACAGATAAGCCCCATCTGTTAAGTTGAGTAATATTCAAGTCATTTTCGCTATCATCTACGTCTGAAGAATCAAATTTATTTCTAAGAATATTCGTCTTTTGAAAAAACTCTTTTTTCATATTGTCAGCAATTTCCCATAAAAAATAAAAGTTATTTTTTACCTTTTGATATTCATCACTAGGTTTATTTTCATATTCTTTAAACTTTGTAGGAATAACATTTTCAGACTCCATGTATCTTTCCTCAAAATTTTCATAAATACTGCTTATTCCAAACTCATCAACATGCCTAAAAATATCTGTACTAGGTATATCAATTAATGAATCTATACTAGTTTCTCTTCCTAATCTCTTATAGTATTCGGAAAAAACAATTTTCATAAATTGCATTATTCTAAAAGTTATATTATCTCCACCAAAGTTAGTATCACCATTCTCAAAACTAGTTTTAATATTTACAAAATAAGAAACAGGTCCCTCTTCTATACTAAAAGTACAAGAAGAAAGGTCTGTGGTTCCACCACCACAATCAATTACAAGTGCTTTATATTCTTCACCTTCATAAAATTTATCTTTTTCGATAAGATTAGCAATTGTATTATAAAGTACAGACATTCCTTCATCTAGCACATCTTCTTTTTCAACATTATGTTCATCCATAATTTTTGAAAACATTTCTAAAAACTGTACTTTTAGTTTTACAGGACTTGATATATGAATGTTTTGAAATTTACATTTAAATTGATGTTCTGCACAATTTATTGAATATTTCATAAACTCTTTAATTATTTCTGACTTTTGGATTTTTAATGTATTTCCTTCTTCATCAAATATATCAATAATATCTTTATAATTATTTACCCATCTTTTTATGCTGTGAAAAACACTGGCAGTAGTAGAATAATCATTTTTTTTCATTCTTTGTTTTGCATCATATCCAAATAAATACTTAATATTCTCTGGATTTGAGCAATCAAGAATATATACAACAGTAGGAATCATTTCTATCCAGCTATTTTCTCTATTTCCATAATCAAAAAATTTTACAAAATTTACACTATTTAGCTTTATTTTGCCGTTTAGAATATCATTATTAGAAACATTACTTACATAGTTGCTATCAAGATAAGCTCCTAATGTTGTATTAGTAGTACCAAAATCAATACATAGAGTCGCGCTAGTTTCTTCTAGCTCTCTCATTTCAAAATCAACGATACTTACTTTATATCCATTAATTTTATTGAAAGGAATATCTTTTTCACTATAATAAAGTTTATGTAAATATTCAGAATCCTCTTTGTTAAAAAAGAATAAGTTATAATTTCTATGGTCTATTCCTTCATATCTAATATTAGAGCTCTCAGCAGAAAGTGAATATGTATTTTCTGCTTCCATATCTTTTTCGAGATTAAATATTCCACATAAATAGTTTTTCCCATTTAACATCAGTACATTTGATTCCTCAAAGTCTTTATCAATAATAATTTTGTACATATCTTCTTTATTTATTCCTATATTTTTATAAAGAGTTAATTTCGCAGGAATTCTTATTTTCCCAGTTCCACTAATTTCATTGATACATCCATCCTCTATAAATTCATGTATTCTAACCATTCCTGCTTCAGAGTAGTCTTGTATAAGGTATCTTTCTTCATTTCCTCTGTATTTAAGGATAATGTCTACAAGTTTTTCTTTCCCATAAGAATTTTGATATATTTTTATAATTTTGTGTTTTACACAAAGATTTTTAAGCTCATATATTGACATTTCCATAAGGTCTTCTTTTGTATAGGTTTTTCTCGCTTTCTCTTTGTTTCTTGTATATAGTTTGTATGACACGTTCATTTCCCCCTGTTATTAGGCCTTTTTTACTTTAAGTACTAATTTTTTGATGAATATATTCTTTAATTTTTCTGTTATCAAAATAATTTTAATTGTATATTTTATTTTTTTTAATGACTTATCTCTGCGTTTTGCATTTAAAGATAAATTTTTGATTATTAACTTTTCTAATAGAAATGGTAAATTATATTGCTCTAATGTATTTAGATTATCCTCAATAATTCGACAAGTAGCTTCTGGAGGAGTCTCCCCCGAAATAAAATAATAAATCATAGCAGCAATACTATAAATGTCTGATGATTCATTTTGACAGCTTTTTTCTGAATAAAACTCTAAAGGAGAAAATCCAGGAGTTACCAGAATTTTTTTATCTTTATCCTCTATATATTTAACAGCAGACCCAAAATCTAAAAGAACTGGCTGATTATTTTCTATAATTATATTTGACGGCTTAATATCTCTATGCAGATAACCTCTTTTTTGAATAAAATCAATTGAATTTATTAATGGAACAATAATCATATCTAAAAATGAAAAGCAATCATAAAATTCGTTGTTTTGTATATGTTTTTCCAAATCATTCCCATTATGATACTGCATAACAATATATGCTGTTCCATTTTCTCTGAAATAATCTAAACAGTTCACGATTCCTTTATTTTTTAAGAGAGTAAGCATTTCTCCTTCATTAAGAAAATTCTCTATCTCTAAAAGAAATTTGTTTTCAAAACATGAATTTTTACAAATAATAGTTTTTTTATCCATGTCCCTAAGTACTATATTCTTAGGAAAAAACTCTTTAATTGCTATAATATTTTTTGTATACAATTCGATTCCCTTATAAACTATGGAAAAATTGCTACGTTCTCCCAAAATCTTCTCTACTTGATAGCGATTATTTAAAATTGTTCCTATCTCAAGAAATAAATAGTCTTTTTCTTCCATTCGATTCTCCTAAAAATTATAGTTTTTTTCTAAAAATCACTAATTAATAGTTGATTCAAAACTACTAATTACTGATTTTTATCTAAATTAGACTTAGTCTAATAAAACAAAATTATGGAGAAGGTCTCCCTTCTCCATAAAATTATTTACTCAGCTGAATATCCACCAAGTACTTGAACTTTAGAATTAAAGTCTTTCTTTTGTTTCAAGATTACTTTAAATTCTCCAATTCCTTCTTGATGTCCGTAATCTTCTGTATAATCTACTACAAAGGCATTAGGAAGTTTGATTTCTCTTACTACTTGTCCTTCTGCAACTACTTGTAAAACTACATCTCTATATGCATCAGCTTTTTCAGCTGGCACTAATGACCATTTTCCTAACTTTAAAGTTTCAGCAGCTTTTTCTTTTAGTATTTTCCCTGTAACAGTAAGCATACACCCATAGTCAGTAGCTTTTGCATTTGAACCATCTGGACTATCTGTCATGTATACAACTGTTTCCATATCTGTTTCTTCTAGTTTAATCTCTTCTGAACCTTTAATTGTTAATCTGAATCCCATTAATCTTTTCCTCCATTATTTTATATTTTTTATATTGCGGCACTTGATTTTGAAATGCTTAACACTAAATTTTTTACGTTACCGTTAAAAGTTAAATTTAAGTTACATGTGCTTGAATCAGAATCAATTTCATGGATTATATCGTCCCCTACCTGCAGAATAGAGTTGATTTTCCCAAGTTCTGTTTGCCAAACACTTTTTTGGCTATTTGGATTTGTGCTAAAGAAATTAACAATTTTATCTTGTTTAAAATCATTAGTAGAAAAACGTAATACTCTTTCAATATAAGTTGCGACCATAGTCTTAAATATTGATTCATAACCATCATCTCTAAGCTCTAAGCTTCTTGATTTGTAAACAGTTATTCTAGTTATTGTTTTTCCATTAATTGAAGCATTATCCGATGAGAATACAAATCCAAAATTTCTTTTGTTTATAACATCTTTGATGCTATTTGTATAACCTGTTATCTCTTTTGCCAAAGTTGTAGTAACTTTTAATGAATTATCACCTCCTTCAATATCAAATCTTACACCTGGGTATTTTGATGAAACATTTTTAAAATAATCCTTCAAATATTCAGGGCATTGGTAAGCTGAAACTATTCCAGCAGCTACATAAGCAGCATCTATATAAATTCCCTCTAACCACAACTTCATAATATCTTCTTTTTCCTTTGATAAATATGCACCATTTTCTGATTGTTTCATTTTGCTATCTAGAACAACACCAGATTTATCTTTTGGAATAACGGTAAAATTTGGAAGACAAGGTATTGCAAATTCACTAAAATCTTTTCTAGTAAGAAATTCTGTTTTCTCAATATATTTATCTACTCCTACAGTAGCTAGATTATTGAATGAAGTATCTTCAGAAGCTTCAAAGTTGAAAAACAACTGAATTCTATAATTTTTACAAATATCAAGAAGTGTTGCTAAAGTCTCTAAGTTATTTTTTTCTTTAGGAGCTTCTTGTTTATTTAATGTTCCCTTAAATCTTTCTCTTACTGATTTATTTTTATTAGTTTCTTCCATTTCTATTGCTGGAAGTATTCCAAACCAAATCATATCATTAAAATCATTTTTAGCATTTACTGTATTAAAATATGTTTCCACTCTCAATTTATTAGCGCCTTTAACCATCATATCTGGCTTGCAATTTGATACTAATATTGAAGGAAGCATTCCTTTGTTTTTAGTTGCATACTGGTCGAAGAACATTTTTATCCCCAATAATTTTTCAATTAATGGTTTAGCAGACTTTACAAATTCTTCCTTAGACTGTTTATAAAATTCAAGATAATTATTGTAATTATTCACTTCTTTTTCTACATCAATTTCCCCTTGAATCGTGGCGATTGGAGCAAAAGTTCTCACAACTAGGCTTCCCACATAATCATTAGGAGTTTCATTGAGATTCTCATAATCATCTTTAAAAATTAAAGCTAGGGAATTATTTGAAGATTCACCAATTAAAGCAATTTGTGTTTCTTCAGGTTTAGGAGCTTCTATTATCTTCAATTCTCCACTTTCTTCCAAAGTTAAAACACCTATTTTAAGTGGTTCTGATTCAGTTCCGTCTTGACTTTGTCCTAAAAGAAGTCTTGTTTTTATATCTTCAATAGCCAGAGGAAGCATACCTAAAACATTGTTATAATTTAAACTGGCTTCTTCAAATTTAACATTTAGTTTGTCACCCATTTCTAATTTTCTTGGGTCTTCTTCTTCCAGTTTTTCATATTCATTGTATAAGTAACTAATTTCTTTTCTTACTTGTTTAATATCTTCCATGACTTTTTTCGGAGAAATCATATCAAGTACATTTTGAAATTTAAAATCAGCATTTTCTATTCCTTGATTTTTTTTGGCATCAATAAGAGTGAATAACATTTTCAAAAAATCGTTATTTGCATCAAGCTTGATTTCAGTAATACAATCTTCAGGAAGTTCTTCAGGTTTTTTAAGTGTATACATCACTTTTTGATTACTTGCATTAAAATATGAATAAACTGTTGGAGAAAATTTTTCTAAGAATTCATCAAAATTCTTAACTAATAAATGTTCGTTAATCTCCTTTAATTTATCATCATTCAAACTATCAATGCCCTTTGTATCTCCTACAATTGTTAGTAAATCTAATTTTTCTGGATTAATCTCTTCAAATAAGATAGTCCTATTTGTTTGCTTTATTGCTTCCATAATCTCCTCCAATACATATTTTATAAAAGGTTAAATATATTAAAATATAAAAACACTTATATTCTTCTTGAAAATTATTTTTCAACACGAGTAATATTACCTTACTTTTTTAAAAAAAGCAAACAAAACATAAAATATAATTTAATTATTATTGTTACATTTTAATCATTTGTATATATAAAGTTATTTTAGCTAAAAATTAATAAATAATTTTATATATTATTGAATTTTTTTAGAAAAATTGCTATAATTCTTTTCGGGAGGGGAAATGAAGAAACTAATATTATTATTCATAATTACTTTAACAGCTTGTACTACTGTGGAACCTAAACTTTATACACCAAAAATAAAACCAGTAATATCAAAAGAAATTCAACAAGATAAAGCAAAAGATGATTTATTACGCTTTTATAAAAGATGGAAAGGAACACCATATTTATGGGGAGGCATTGATAAATTTGGAATAGATTGCTCTGCTTTTGTTCAAAGGTATTTTCAAGAAGTATATGAAATTAATATACCTAGAACAACAACAGAACAAATGGAAGAAGGCAATAACTATGGATATGCAAATAGGGAAATAGGAGATTTGATTTTTTTTAGAACAAGTGATACGACCTTTCATGTTGGAATTTATTACGAAAATGATAATTTTTTTCACGCATCTTCTAGTAGAGGAGTTACTATGAGTAACTTAAATGAAGATTTTTGGCAAAAAACATATTTAAAAATAAGAAGAATGAACGAATAGCATTAAAAAAAGCTGAAGACTAAAATTAGCCTTCAGCTTTGAAATTATATTTACATATAGTTTGTCAAAAATTAAAAATCTATAATTTTTAAAGTGTTTAGGATTATTTTTTAAGAAATTCAACTTTACTATTTGTTAAGTTATATACAGCACCTACAACTTTTACATCTTTTGTTTCCTTTAGAACATCAGAATTAGTATTAATTTTATTTATAACTAAATCTACATTATTTATTATTGCATTATCAATTAAGCTACCTTTTTGCCCTTTAGCTTTTTCAACTGCTGGTTTAATTTGTTCAATAAT
>RRZU011277467.1_pt1 | contig 11335 bp, 12 predicted proteins | sample 2165561 | NCBI WGS metagenome assembly RRZU01 (sample SAMN10456909, study PRJNA506462) | wastewater metagenome | isolation source: wastewater sludge | place: USA: Moscow, Idaho | reverse complement strand
TCCCTAGGAAGTTCTTCTACAACTTGAAAGCTATAAGCCAGGGCTACTTTGAATGGAGTATAATTGATTCCAGAGAAATATTTATCATAGAATCCGCCTCCATAACCAATTCTGTAGTATTGATTATCAAAGACAAGTCCCGGTGTAAGAACCACATCGATGTTGTCCCTATAAAGATCGAGATACTCTTCTTTCATCTCAAGAATGCCGTAATAGCCAGGCTGAAGTTCTTTTTCCGGATTTTTTAACTCTGTTAATTCCATGATCTTTTTGTCTTGATTAATCCAAGGAATAAAGACTCGTTTACCCTTCTTTAACAGTTCTTTAATAAGGGGCATGGTACTTATTTCCGATCCGAAATTCAAATAAGCAAAAATAGTTTCTGCTTTTTGAACTTCAGGAAGAGCCAAAAAATCATTTTTTAACTTTTCGTCATATTCTTTTTTTACCTTTTTATCCAGCTGATCTCGTTTTTCCTTAACCGTCTTTCGATAGGGTTTTTTATCCATAATCTACCTCCTCAATCTATCTATAGTTATTATACATCATTCCCATGAGAGGACTCAATTTTCGGCTAGGAATGAAAAAACATCTTGAAATATGTTATACTTATTAAGTGTTTCTATGGAGGTATAAATGATAGAATTTAAACATGTTTCAAAACAATATAAGAATGATATCGTGGCAGTGAACGATGTCAGTTTCAAAATAAATAAAGGAGAGTTTGTATTTGTTATCGGTCCAAGCGGTGCTGGTAAATCGACCATTGCAAAACTCTTGTTAAAAGAAGAAGAACCCAGTGCAGGAAGTCTTTTTTTTAACGGCGAAGATATTACATCGATCCGCAGCCGGAGAATACCTCTTGTACGGCAGAATATCGGTATGGTTTTTCAAGACTTCAGGCTTTTAGAAGACAAAACAGTCTATGACAATATTGATTATGTGCTTCAAATTATGGGAGTTTCGAGAAAACTTAAGATGAGAACCATCGATCGTGTTTTAGAGACTGTGAATCTTGAGGATAAGAAAAAATCCTATCCTAGGGAACTCTCTGGTGGAGAACAGCAGCGTTTGTCTATAGCAAGGGCAATGGTTACAAAACCCAGGGTCTTATTAGCAGACGAACCAACAGGAAACCTTGATCCAGAGACCTCTTGGGAGATTGTGAAAGCTCTGCAGAAAATAAATGAATCGGGAACGACGATTGTAATGATTACCCATGCAAAGGAAATCGTTGATCGATTAAAATATAGAGTGCTGGAATTTTCTAAAGGAGAGCTTGTAAGAGACGAAGAAAGTGGGTCCTATCTATGAAAAGTATTAGAAGATTTTTTGCAGTTGTCAAAGAAGGCTTTACTGGTTTATGGCAACATAAGAGTATGGGATTTGCCTCTGTCTTATCAATGTTTTTAACCCTTGTAATTTTAGGGTTTGTGCTGATAACGGTACTGAATTTAAATCAAGCAGTTGTCGATATAAAAGACAAAGTAAACGAAATTGAGATTTTCGTGGAAGATTCTATAACAGGTCCTAAAATTGATGAAATGAAAAATGTCTTAGAATCCCAAGAAGGTGTTCAGTCGGTAAGCTATAAATCGAAGGAAGAGGCCCTTGAAAACTTCCAAAAAACTTTGGGAGAAGACGGGTACTTAGTAGAAGGAATGCAAGATGCTCTTCCTCAGTCGTTTGTCGTTGAAATGGGAGATATTAAAAAAACAGATGCTTTCGTTCGACAGGTACAGTCTATGGAAGGTGTTTCCGAAATAAGATACTATCAGGATCTTGTGGGCAGAATTGTAACAGTTTCAACTTATGTGCAATATGCAGGGGCAGCCATTGTTATTATCCTGATTTTGATCTCTATTATCACTATTTTTAATACGATTAAGCTAATTGTTTTTGCAAGGTCGAAAGAGATACAAATTAAAAAGTATATAGGAGCTTCCAATCCGATGATTACTTCTCCATTTATTATTGAGGGAATTGTATTTGGATTAGCCGGGTCTTTGCTCGCTTTCGGAAGTGTGTACTTTTTATATAAATATCTATTTGAAAACTACAGCGGAGCTGTTTTTAATCTGATATCGAGTTATTTGATCGATCCATCTATGATTATGATCAATATTTTGATAATATTAATAGCATTAGGAGTGGGAATAGGAGCCTTAGGTTCTATATTCTCTGTTAGAAAACATTTGAAGGTATAAAGGAGTATTCACTTGAGTCAAAAAATGTTAAAGAAAGGAATTTCTCTATTATTAGTTTCTGCTTTTGTTTTATCCCCAGGGGTGTCAGCGGCAAACAGATTAGAGGAATTGAATAAAAAGAAAGAAGAAACACAAACTCAAATAAAAGAAAAACATTCGAATATCGAAAATCTGTCTTCTGAAAAAGATCAACTGTATTCAGAGATAGGTACATTAGATGTTGAAATAGAAAAAGTAGCTGGAGAAATACAAGAATCTAAAAAACAGATAGACTCTCTTAAGGCTTCTATCGAAGCGGCTCAAAAAGAAATAGAAGAGCTGAAAGAAAGTATTGCGAAAAGAGAAGAAGAATTTAAGAAGCGTTTAGAAACGATGTATATTAATAGCAAGACCGGCTATGCAGAAGCCTTGTTCGGAACAGAAAATGTTGATGAGTTTTTATCAAAGGCAACAATGATGAGCTACATATCAAACTACGATAAAGATATTTTAAATGATCTTAAACACGACAAGATAACACTGGATGTGAAAGAATCTGAACTCCAGGGAGAAAAAACAGCTGCAGAGATTGCGCAAAGAAATCTAGAAGAAAAAAGTGGAGAATTAGAGCGAGCAGCAACCCAAAAGCAGAATAAAATGGATGCCTTGGAAGGAATGCTCTCTACCTCTCAAGAAGAAGTCGATGTATTAGAAGAACAGGCTTCAAGGATTGATGGAGAAATCGAATCGGAAAAGAAAGCGATAGCGGAAGCGAAGGCAAAGGCTGCCAGAGAAGCATACGCTAGAGCACAAGCGAAAGAAAAAGCTGAACGAGAAGCTAGGGCAGAAAAAGAAGCCAAAGCGGCTCAAGAGAAATCTAAAACAAAAGAAACAAAAGAACAAAAACCCCTTGCAGAAAATACGCCACCAGCATCTATGGGCTCCGGCTCCTTAGGATGGCCTGTGCCCAGCAGCCATAATTTGACAAGTTATTACGGCTACAGAGTATATCCTTTCGGTGGTTATGATTTCCATATGGGTGTTGATATTGCGGCCCTAAGCGGAGCAGCGATTGCAGCTTCTGCTGATGGAATTATTACTTATGCTGCTCCTATGGGCACCTATGGAAATTTAGTGAAACTTCGTCATTTTGACGGGAAGGAGACTTATTACGCACATTGCTCAGGATTTAATGTTTCTCTAGGGCAAAAAGTGTCGAAGGGTCAGACCATCGCTTTTATCGGTTCAACAGGAAATTCAACAGGTCCTCATCTTCATTATGAAGTAAGAGTGGGGGGATCTCATACGAATCCGTTGAATTATATCAACTAGAAAAATACTTCTAAAAGGAAGTTTTTAAAGTAATGATGAAGTCCTGAAAACTTAGAAATTTATTTTATGGATATGTAAATTATTTATTATAAATTCTAGCGATTAGAAAAGCAAAAAAACTAAGACTGCAAATTCAGATTTCAAGAAAGTTTAATGGACTCAAGTTTCTGATTTTAGGAGCAAGGATTCATTAAATAACTTAGTGGGGAATAAGAATAAATTTTCCAAGTATGATTTGACTTTAGCTACAGATTTAAATGCTTCCAAAAGGGAGCATTTTTTGTTCAGAATGGAGGACTCAGTGAATAATTTTAAAAAAATATGGATTGCATTATTAATAATCACGATTCCTTTTATCGGCGGCATGATTGTCGGCGATAGATTAAGTAAAGGAAATCAAAATGCAGATACTGATATACAAAAAAATGAGCAGGCGATAGAGTACCCGCGTATGAAAGAACTCAACAAGCTGATAGAAGATCATTATCTTTTTGATGTGGATAAAAAGCAAATGGAAGAATCTGTATACAAAGGTATGTTTCAAGGGTTGGGTGATCCTTATTCCGTCTATCTCAATGAAGAGGATTATCAAAGTTTGATGGAATCAACTTCTGGGAAATATGCAGGGGTAGGAATCGTTGTATCAGTTTCAGAGGATAATTTTATTACCGTTGTTTCTCCTATAGAAGGCACGCCTGCATCGGAAGCAGGTATTCGAACAGGAGATAAAATTATTCAAGTAGAGGAAACCAGCTATACAGGAGAACAGATGGATGAGGCGATCGACAAAATGAGAGGGGAGCCAAATACAGATGTAGTTGTGACCATCAGCCGTCCCGTAAAGGATAAAGCGGATGAGGTCTTTGATGTGACGTTGACTCGAAGGATAATCCAAACCCATACTGTAAAAAGCCAGCTGTTAAACGGGGAAATCGGATATATCAACATCAATCAATTCGATGAGAATACTTACAAAGAGTTTGCAGCGGAATATGACAAAATGAAAAAGGAAGGGGCAAAAGGGATACTTTTAGATTTAAGAAACAACCCGGGAGGAGTACTTCCTATAACAGTTCAGATCGCGGATATGCTTTTGCCAAAAGGTCCTGTAGTAAAGACGGTGGATAAGAAAGGAAACGAAGAGATTGAAAGCTCTGACTCTTCTATGGAAGATCTTCCGATGACAGTTTTAGTGAACAAGGGATCCGCATCTGCTTCCGAGATACTAGCAGGAGCTTTAAAAGATTATGGAAGGGCTATAATTTTGGGGGAAACAACCTTTGGGAAAGGAATTGTACAAAGAATATTTCCTTTAACAGAAAATGTAGAAACAGGTCCTGGCGTAAAGCTTACCATATCTGAATACTATACCCCCAAAGGCACAAAGATTCATGAGGTGGGAGTGAAGCCCGATATAGAAGTTGTTTTAAGTGAAGATGTAATCGAGCTGGGACCGGATCATCTAGATCAAGATAAGCAGCTGGTAGAAGGGCTTAAAAATATTACCAAACGGATACAATAAGGAGGACGTATGTTTAAGGAAAGCAGATTAGAAAAAATAGCGGCAATTGTGGAACAATATCCTCCCTCTGATCTTGTGGAGATTGCTTTTGCAGGAAGATCCAATGTAGGAAAATCCTCTTTAATTAATGGATTGATACAAAGAAAGAATCTCGCTCGAACAAGTTCCAAGCCCGGAAAAACAAGAACAGTAAATTTTTACAATATCGATGAGTCCTTTCGGTTAGTGGATTTGCCGGGTTACGGCTATGCAAATGTATCAAAGTCGGAAAAAGAAAAATGGGCAAAAACAATAGAGACTTATCTTAATAATCGAGATAATCTCTATGAAGTCATTCTTGTGGTAGATGCACGCCACGAGCCCACAGTTCAAGACAAACAGATGTACGAGTGGATTTTGCAGTTAGGCTACACAGGTTTTGTGGTTGCAACAAAAACAGATAAATTGTCAAAGAATAAGCTTAATAAGACTCTTTCGATTATTCGAAAAACATTAGAGTTAGAGGATCCAGATTTACTCTTTCCCATTAGTAGCGAAAAGAAAACAAATATGGAATATTTGAGAGAACAAATAGAAAATATTGTTGAATATGGTAAAAATAAAGAAGAAGAGGTTTAAACCTCTTCTTCTTTTGAGTTTAGTCTTCTACTGGTACAAATTCATCTTTAGGAACTCCGCATACTGGACAAACCCAATCATCTGGAATATCTTCGAATGCTGTTCCCGGCTCGATCCCACCGTCTGGATCTCCTTGAGCTGGATCATAAATGTAACCACAAGCTTCACATAAATATTTTTTCATGTTGTAAACTCCTTTCATTTATTCTACGTTTCTTTTATACCCAATCAAAAGATAAATAACCTGGATGAATAAAAAAATAAATCATAATAAATCATTAATATTATAATAAACTAGTTGCCTTTTTCGAAATAAATGGATAAAATAGATTTCTTAGGGTACATATATAATGGTGGTAAAGATGTATAAATTTAAAAGAATTATTCCAAGCCGTCTACAAACGGCAAACCAGAAAATCACAGAAATTTTGAAAATAATAGATCGGACAGATCTAAATCAGGATCTTTTCTATGATGTAAAACTTATACTGAATGAATTAGTGGTAAACGGGATCAAACACGGAAACGATCTGGATGCTAGTAAACATGTCCACTTCGAAGTGAATATAACAGATGATAAAATTACAATCAGTGTTGTAGATGAAGGCAAAGGCATTGTCCATGACTGTGCCGATTGCAATCCAGTGAATTTGATCACCAGCGGCAGAGGTTTGTATATTGTAGATAAACTGACAGAAGAGCTTATTATCAAGGATAATAAAGTGGTAGCTGTCATCCCGAAAGAATAGACTTGTCATATATATTGTTTTCAAAAAGAGTCCGAAAAAATTATTGAGAGAAATTAAAAAAACAGTTTCAGTAAAAAATATGGAAACTGTTTTTTTAATGCTATTGTATATGATATAATACCTACGTTGCGTAATTGGACAAAGGAAAGAAGGATTATTATATGAATAAACGAGAAGATGTAAGAAATGTAGCTATTATCGCCCATGTTGACCACGGTAAAACGACTTTGGTTGACGGATTGCTTAAAAGCGGCGGTATATTTCATGAGAATCAAGAAGTTCGAGATCGTATAATGGATAGCGACGATATAGAGAGAGAACGAGGAATAACCATTCTTTCTAAAAATACTGCGGTAAATTATAATGGTGTAAAAATAAATATTATTGACACTCCAGGTCATGCCGACTTTGGCGGAGAAGTAGAACGAGTATTGAAAATGGCGAATGGAGTTGTTTTAGTGGTTGATGCCTTTGAAGGACCCATGCCTCAAACAAAATTCGTGCTTAAAAAAGCTTTTGAATTAAAACTCCCAGCGATTATCTGTATTAATAAAATTGATCGCGCAGAGGCTCGATGTGCAGAAGTGGAGGACGAAGTTTTAGATTTGTTTATACAATTAGATGCGGGAGAAGAGTATTTAGAATCTCCTTTTATCTATGCATCGGCCCGAAACGGATATGCTACAAAAGATTTAGGGATCGTACCAGAAAATATGAATGCCTTATTAGATACGATAATCGAACACATTCCTGCACCAGAAGGATCCTTTACAGATCCCTTTAAAATTCTGATTTCCACTACAGATTACAGCGAATATGTGGGAAGAATTGGTATTGGAAAAATAGAAGCTGGTGAAATTAAACTTCATGAAGATGCTTATATTGTAAACTACAACCATCCGGAAATAAATCAAAAAATTAAGATCAATCAGATTTATGAATTTGACGGTTTGAACAGAGTGGAAGTGGAATCTTCTAAGATGGGATCTATTGTTGCCATTACTGGAGTGGAGGGCATTACCATAGGCGATACTATCACATCACCGGAGGATATGACAGCACTTCCTTTTGTCAAAATATCTGAGCCGACTTTGTCTATGACTTTCTCTGTTAACGACAGTCCCTTTGCAGGACGAGACGGAAAGTTTGTAACAAGCCGTCAAGTAAGAAACCGTCTGTTCAAAGAGTTGGAAACAGATGTAAGCTTAAGGGTAGAGGAAACCTCATCTACAGATTCTTTTAAAGTCAGCGGTCGAGGCGAGCTTCATTTATCTGTTTTAATCGAAAATATGAGAAGAGAAGGCTATGAATTCCAAGTGTCGAAGCCTGAAGTTCTTTATAAAGAAGATGAAAATGGAAAGAAAATCGAGCCGGTTGAAATTGTTACGATCGATGTAGAAGATGCTTTTGTCGGATCGGTTATCGAAAAATTAGGGCAGAGAAAAGGAGAAATCATTACGATGAATCCTTCAAAAGGCGGATACACAAGACTGGAATTCGAAATCCCTTCTAGGGGCTTGATTGGATACCGTCAGGAGTTTTTAACAGACACCAAGGGTAATGGTATCCTGAACACCGAATTCAAGGACTATGAGCCCTTTAAAGGGGAAATTCCCGGAAGGAAATTAGGGTCTCTTATCAGTTTTGAATCTGGTACCGCTACAGCCTACGGACTCAATGCAGCACAGGAAAGAGGAACTTTGTTTATAGGGGCCGGTGTTGAAGTCTATGAAGGGATGGTAGTAGGTTCTAACGCCAAGGGGATGGATATTGAAGTAAATGTTTGTAAGAAAAAAGCGCAGACAAATATCCGGTCATCCTCTTCTGATGATGCGCTTCGTCTGTCTCCTCCTAAAAATATGAGCTTGGAAGAATTGATGGAATTTGTAGAGGGGGACGAGCTGATCGAAGTAACACCTCATCATTTTCGTTTAAGAAAGAAAATATTAAACACAAATTCAAGATACAAATCGAAAAAAAGAAATAAGTAATGAACAAAAAGCCCCTTTTTAAACAAAGGGGTTTTTGTTTGTATAAAATCAATGTCAATTATTGCTTTAAGAGGTGAAAGTTGTTATTATATAGTTAACAGAATTCTTTAAAGAAAAGGCAAGTCGATTTTATAAATAAAGTTAGAAGGAGATATCATTATGACAAACGATTCTAAGTACCATAGCAAACAGTTAGATGAATTTTTCGAAGCTGTACTTATGCTGGAAGATAAGGAACAATGTTATAAATTTTTTGAAGATGTATGTACTGTGAGGGAACTGAATTCTATTTCCCAAAGACTCGAGGTTGCGAAACTATTAAAAATACGAAAAACCTATAATGAGATAGAAAGAGAAACAGGAGCCTCGACAGCTACGATTAGTAGGGTCAATAGATCATTGCACTATGGAGCAGACGGCTATGAACTTGTTTTAGAAAAACTCATTGCTATGAATTTGGAAGAAAAGAAAATGAACAAGTAAAAGGTTCGGGATCAAAATAAGATCCCGATTTTTTGTTTTTGGTATTCGATATTTGATTTTAGAAGGAAAGAAAGAAGTTCTACTTTTTTTCACTCTTTTTTAAAGCGATAATAGTTTATTGTGATCGAGGAGTATTCCTACATTTTTTTCGCTTAGAATGTCTTTTGTTTTTTGATTGTCTTCTTCTTTTACTTTGAAGACAATAACGGCTTGTCCTTGTTTTTGTGTTAAAAACTGATAGGCATATTCGATGTTGATTTTTTCTTCGCCAAGGGCATTTACAAATTCATACATTTGTCCTGGCGAGTCGCTGATTTCTATAGCCATTACCTTTGTTTCGGTAACCATAATGTTATCCTTTTTTAAGTGTGATAAGGCTCGATCTGTTTCAGACAATATAAGTCGGAGTATTCCATAATCGTTTGTCTCAACAATAGTTAAGGAACGGATATCAATTTGATGATCTTTGAACACCTTTAGAATTTCCGACAATCTTCCTTCTTTATTTTCTATAAAAATTGATAGTTGTTTAATCATAGGATCTCCTTTAACGCAAGTCGACAACGCGTTTGCTTTTACCGCTTGTTCGTTCAAGGGAATGGGGTTCTACTAATGTGATTTTTGCATGGATTCCCGTAACAGAATGAACAACCATATCTGTTTTCTTTTCTATTATTTTCAAATCATCTAAATCATCTATTTCCAGATGAGAATCTAATTCAACTTTAATTTCTATTGTATCCAAATTATGGATCCGATCCACGATTATCTGATAATGGCAGGCGATTTCTGGTATCTGTAATAAAGCGGATTCGATTTGAGATGGGAATACATTAACTCCTCGAATAATCAGCATGTCGTCTGTTCTTCCTTTTAATCGGTCGATTCGTTTATGTGTTCGTCCGCAAGAACATTTTTCAGGGATTATCCGGGTAAGATCTCTTGTTCGGTATCGTAAAAGAGGCATGCCTTCTTTTGTAATAGTTGTAATAACCAGCTCGCCTTCTTCTCCATCTGGAACGGCTTCTAATGTTTCGGGATCGATAATTTCAACAATAAAATGATCTTCCCAGATATGTAGTCCTTCTTGGCATTCGCACTCTATTCCAACACCGGGACCATATATCTCTGATAACCCGTAAATATCATAAGCTTTTATATGTAAACTATTTTCAATTTCCTGACGCATTTCGTTGGTCCAGGGTTCTCCTCCGAAAACACCGATTTTCAGATTCAAAGTTTCTAAAGAGATATCTTCTCTTTTTTTGATAGCATCGGCTAAATACAAGGCATAAGATGGTGTGCAGGTTAAGATAGAGGTCTGCAGATCTTCCATCAGCATAAGCTGCTTATTTGTATTACCTCCGGAGATCGGAATGACAGCAGTTCCTAATGTTTCTGCACCGTTGTGAATGCCCAGTCCTCCTGTGAATAAGCCGTAGCCGTAAGCGTTTTGAAGAACATCCTCCGGCGAGCCTCCTGCACAGACAAGACTTCTTGCCGCCATACCTGCCCAGTTGTCAATGTCCTCTTGTGTATAGCAGACAACTGTAGGTTTTCCTGTTGTTCCTGAGGAAGCGTGAATACGAACAATTTCCTCCATGGGAACTGCAAGTAGTTTAAAGGGGTAGTTGTCTCGCAAATCTTGTTTTACTGTAAATGGAAACTTTTGCAGATCTTTAAGAGTGCCGAGATTCTCTGGTTTTATATTATATTCTTCCATTTTATTTCGATAAAAAGGTACGTTATCGTATATTCTTTGAATCATTGTTTTTACATATGCATACTGATGTCTTTCTATTTCGTCAATCGACATCGTTTCAATATTTTTTTCGTACATTAGAACCTCCTAGGAACCTATATTACAAACTATTCTAATTATACTATATTTTCTTATTATAAAAAACTTTGCTTCATCATGGGTATTAATAATTAATGGGAGGGATCATATGAGAAGAATCTATAAGGCTGCAAAAATATTTTTTGTTTTTCTAATGCTGTTGATATCGGTATCCTGTACGAGTTCTGAGGCACCGGTTATAGAAAAAGACACAAGTGCTGCAGAGGAGATTCAAGAAGAACAGAGCTATTATAATTTAGAAGATGTGGTTTTGTATCTTAAAACATATAATAAGCTTCCGCCAAACTATATAACAAAAAAGCAAGCGAGAGAATTAGGATGGAATAGTGATGAAGGAAATCTGTGGGAGGTTTCGGAAGGCGCTGTTATCGGAGGCGATGTTTTTAGGAATCGGGAAGGTTTATTAGATGAAAAGCCGAATCGTGTTTATTACGAGGCTGATATCAATTATAATGGCGGCTATCGAGGTCCGGAAAGAATCGTCTATTCGAATGACGGTGTTTACTTTTATACGAAAGATCATTATAAAACATTTCAGGAGGTGGAGTGAGTTTGAAATGCATAATAGATGGAAGAAAAGTAAAAAACAAAAG
>RRZU010631400.1_pt1 | contig 11336 bp, 12 predicted proteins | sample 2165561 | NCBI WGS metagenome assembly RRZU01 (sample SAMN10456909, study PRJNA506462) | wastewater metagenome | isolation source: wastewater sludge | place: USA: Moscow, Idaho | reverse complement strand
TGCCGGGCGATGTGTTTGTGCATCGCAACGTGGCCAATCTGGTGATCCATACCGCCTAAAATTGATTGTAGGTGATCCAGTACGCCATAGATGTACTGAAGATCAAACACATCATCGGCTGTGGTCACTAACGCTGTGGCGGTGTGATTGCGGCCATGGGCAATGCCGAACAGGGCTTGATCGACAACTGGCTGCGCAATATCAAAGATATCCGCTTCAAGTATCAGGAGCAGCTGGAAGCCATGGGATCGCTGGAAGAGCAGCAAGACTTCATGTGTGAACTGAACGTGCTGGAACAGGTGGCCAACGTCTGTTACACGACGATTGTACAGAATGCCTGGAAGCGTGGTCAGGAGCTGGCGGTACACGGCTGGATCTATGGCTTGCAGGATGGCTTGTTGCGGGATCTCGGCGTCACGGTGAGCGCCATCGATCAGGTGCCGGATGTCTATCGCTCCTCCCGGGAGATCGCCACCCAGTATCACAATCAGGAGCAGGGCAAGGATTAGCAGATCTGGGCGCTATGGCTCTGTGACCCAGCATGAAAAGAGGCGCCGTGAGGCGCCTCTTTTGATTGGCTCGAGGGTTGCGACTTAGAAGTCGTAACGGGCAGCCAGTTGGTAGTCATTTTCGACTGCTTCGGCCTTGGTGTCGCTCTTGGCATCCAGACCTTGCATGCGGTATTCACCGATGACGCGCAGTGACTTGTTGAACTTGTACTGGGCACCGAAGGTGTAGTAATCGACGGTGTCGGTCTTGGTGCCAGTGGTCTCGGATTCTTGCTTGTCATACACGGCCATCAGACCGAAACCGTTGGCGAAGTTGTAACCCAGGGCTGCTTCGATACCGGTGTGGTCGGTACCTGTGGCCAGGAAGTCGGTACCATCGGCATAGTTCAGTGCAGCGTAAATGGACTTGTTGTCGAACATCACACCAACCAGTGCCAGCTTGGCATCATTTTCACCGGCCGCATCGCGAGTACCGACGTTGTAACCGGCACCGAAGCCCAGACCGTTGGCCAGGGTGTAGGAGGCGGAGACACCGTAAGCAGCATCGGCGGAAGAGCTGGTTTTCTCTTCGGTGGTGTTGCCATCAAACTTGTAAGAGGCTTCACCCTTGAAGCCACCGAAGGTGCCGGAGTACTTCAGCAGATCCGAGGATCGACCGGTACCGAACTTGTCAGCACCATGGCCGAGAGCGTCGGCACCGTAACCGTCAGCCAGCGCGACGTCGGTCCAGTCAGCGACTTGAGAAACCGCGCCTTTTTGACGACCGAAAGTGACTTGACCCCAGTTGTCAGACTTCACACCAGCGAATGCCAGACGGGTACGGATCTTGTCATCGGTACAGGTGGTGGTGTGAGCGCCATCGGTAGCTTCGGTGGTGGCACAAGAGACGTTGTTGATCTTCTCGCTGTCACCGATATTGAACTGGGCTTCATATTGGCCCACAGCTTTCATGGTGCCGGTGATGGCGCTGTCCGCCTTGACGCCAAAGCGGATAAATTGGTTGGCTCCCACCTTGGCACTGTAGTCTTCGGTGCCGCTCTTCTTTTCGCCGAAGAACTGACCAGCGTAGATACGACCATACATGTCCAGAGCCATCTGTTCGTTCTTGTATACATCGGCAGCCTGAGCGGCAGAAGTGGCGGCCAGCAGGGCTACAGCAACAGCAGTCAACTTTTTCATCAATCATTCCTTGTATCGGGCAATTTTTGTTTTGCGAGGGTGGTCAACGAGGGCCATGCTAGGAGTCGGGCGTGACGGTTTTGTTACTCATTGATGAAGTTTTTATGTTGGCGGAACTTTGTGGTGACCGTGAAAGACCTGACGATCTGCGTCATATGGTGATTCCGGCAGGCAAAGGTTTTTCTGTGGTGGTAAAATGCCGCCGTTTTGACGAATCCCCCGGACAATCCACAGGTAAATGCAGCTATGAGACGTGAACTGGCGATCGAATTTTCCCGAGTAACAGAGGCGGCCGCCCTAGCAGGCTATAAATGGCTTGGCCGTGGTGACAAGAATGTGGCCGATGGTGCTGCCGTCGAGGCGATGCGGCTGGTCTTGAACCAGGTAGAAATCGATGGCGAGATCGTGATCGGCGAAGGCGAGATCGACGAGGCACCGATGCTCTATATTGGTGAAAAAGTCGGTTGCGGCGGTGATGCCGTGGATATCGCCGTTGACCCGATCGATGGTACCCGCATGACGGCCATGGGCCAGGCCAATGCCGTGGCGGTATTGGCGGCGGCGGACAAAGGGGGCTTCATGTGCTCCCCTGACATGTATATGGAAAAACTGATCGTCGGCTACAAGGCCAAGGGCGCAATCGATCTGAACAAGCCGCAGGTCGACAACATTCATGCCGTGGCGGCGGCGCTGGACAAACCGATTAGCCGGCTCACTGTGATCACCCTGGCCAAGCCTCGCCATGATGAGGCCATCCGCCAGATGCAACAGATGGGGGTGCGGGAGATTGCCATTCCCGATGGTGATGTTGCCGCGTCCGTGCTGACCTGCCTGCCAGATAATGAAGTCGATATGCTGTATTGCATCGGCGGTGCTCCGGAGGGTGTGGTTTCTGCCGCCGTGGTTCGGGCGCTGGATGGCGACATGCAAGGTCGGCTGCTACCCCGCCACAAGGTGAAAGGGAATACTGAAGAGAATCGCATCCTGGGTGCCGATGAGCTGGCGCGTTGCGCCAAGATGGGCGTCGAAGCCGAAGTGGTGCTCAAGCTGGAAGATATGGTGCGCACCGACAACGTCATCATCTCGGTCACCGGCATCACCAAGGGTGACCTGCTGGAAGGGATTACCAGTGACGGTACTCTGGCGACCACCGAAACCCTGCTGATCCGTGGCAAGTCGCGGACCATCCGCCGCATCAGTTCCACCCATTATCTGGATCGCAAGGATCAGCGGCTGCGCGATATCATTCTTTAATGTTGTCCTGCTGAATCGCCGCGGGGGCATCCCCGAATCGAGTAGAGAATGCCGCTCATCACCGATGAGCGGCATTTTTATAGGCTCTATCCCAGTTACCTGTTGTGAATCAAGATGAATGGAGTCTGGACGAAAAGCAGACCGTTGGTGGCAGGGATGCCGCCATCGAGTCTACACGGATGTATTTACGACGTGTCTGCGGCTCGTACAGACTCCAGTCACACCTGAGTCGTACCTCTCAACACATAACGGGTAAACAGCCATTTTTATAGGTGCCTGTTACTCGTTTTGACGGTCGGCTAACCAGGATCTTCGCCATTTATTCACGGTCATAGATCCAGATCGCGGTATCGCCATGGGAATGTCATGGCCTCGTCACATTGTTCTCTTAGCATGTTCGGCATTGCACAGCTGTGCAATCGAATAGCAAGGAGAGCTGTTTACCGTGAATACCCTGACCTGCCGACCCATGCCGTGGCGCACTCATCTACTGATGTTGCGTTACCGCTGGTACGGATTGACTCAGTCTCCGACCACGCTGTTCGGACTACTGCTGGCGCTGTTGTTTCTGTACGTCATTGCCGTCCCGGTCGGTTCCCTGCTGCTGGATGGGATCCAGGTACAGTTTGGCGATGAACGTCGTATCGGAGCATTGACCGGTGATTGGACCGCTTACTATCTGCTCCGCACCCTGAACTCACCCGTCGCCGATACCATGTTCTGGCAACCGCTCTGGCACACCCTGCGGGTGGCCTCAGGGGTTATTCTGTTGTCGCTGACGTTGGGGAGCCTCCTGGCCTGGCTGGTGACGCGCAGTAATCTCCGGGGGCGGGCCTGGTTTGCCACCACCCTGATCGTTCCCTACATGCTACCCGCCTGGACCTTCGCCATGGCATGGACCACCTTGTTTCGTAACCGGAGCGTTGGCGGTCAGCAAGGCTGGCTGGAGGCGATGGGGATGTCGCCTCCAGACTGGCTGGCCTATGGTGAACTACCCATCATCCTGATCCTGACGCTGAACTATATCCCGTTTGTGATCCTGTTATTTGGCAACGCGTTACGCCGATTCGATGCGCAGCTGGAAGATTCGGCCCGTATTCTGGGCGCCAACTCCCTGACGGTGGTGTGGCGCATCCTGTTGCCCCTGATGTTGCCGTCTCTTCTGTCAGCCTGCGTACTGATTTTCGCCAAGGTCCTGGGGGAATTTGGCGTCTCTTACCTACTGGGGCTCCCGGTTAACTACACAGTTCTGTCGACTTCGCTGTTCCGTAGCATAGAGCTACGGCAAACGGGAGTGGCGGCCGTGGTGGCCTGCGCCATCATGCTGCTGGGCGTGGTGTCCCTGTTGCTGGATGCCACTCTGCTCAAGGAGGCTCGCAAGTTTGTGACTGTGAGCGGCAAGGGCGGCTTGCTCCGTCAGCAGGATCTTGGTCGCTGGCAGTGGCCCGCGTTAGGGCTGGTCAGCGGGGTGTTCATTGTTTCGGTGCTGTTGCCTCTGTGCGTCTTGCTGCTGTCGACTCTGATGCGGGTGCCGGGGGATTTCTCGGTGGCGAATTTCACTCTCGACTTCTGGATAGGCGATCACCTCGATTCGGTCGCCGAGACTAGTGGCGTGCTATTGAGCCCGAACTTGTGGCGTGCGGCCTGGAATACGCTCTGGATCGTCGGTGTTGCAGCGATCAGTGCTGGAGTGCTCGGGCTGTTGGTCGGTTATGTGGTGGTGCGGACGCCATTTGGCTGGCTGGCGTTACTGTTGCGACAAGTGACCTTCTTCCCCTATCTGGTGCCCGGTATTGCCTTTGCGGCGGCCTATCTGTCGCTGTTTGCTGAGCCTCAAGGGCCTCTGCCAGCTCTGTATGGCACTGTCACCCTGCTGATACTGGCATTGATCGCGGACGAGATGCCCTACGCCTCCCGCGCCGGTATCTCGTCCATGATGCAATTGGGTAAGGAGCCGGAAGAGGCGGCGCAGATGGCGGGTGCAGACTGGTGGCGTCGGCTGTTATGTATTGTCATGCCCATCCAGAAAGGTGCTCTGGTGACGGGCATCCTGCTGCCTTTTATCTCCGGTATCAATGGGTTGAGTCTGTTTGTGATGCTGGCGGTTCCTTCGACGGATGTGCTGACCACCTATGCGCTGCGGCTCATTGATTACAACTATCTGCAAGCGGCGAATGCCGTGGTGTTGCTGGTTTGCCTGCTGGCTTTCACGGGCACCCTGCTGGCCCAAAAATTGACCCGGACCAATCTGGCACAAGGAGTCGGAAACTGATGCCGAATATTCAACTTTCCCATGTCTGCAAGCGTTACGACCAAGGTGCCCAGTTCGCGGTCAAGGCGCTGGATCTGACCATAGCCGCCGGGGAGTTCATGTGTCTACTCGGGCCTTCCGGTTGCGGCAAGAGCACGACTTTACGGATGATCGCCGGACTCGAGCATGCCAGTAGCGGCGAAATCCGCCTCGGTGAACGCATCGTTGACTCGGTACAGGCCGGTCGCTTCATCGCCGCCGAGAAGCGCAATCTGGGACTGGTGTTCCAAAGCTATGCTCTGTGGCCGCATCTGACGGTGGCGCAGAACATCGAGTTTGGCCTCAAGCTACGCAAGATCCCTCGGGCGGAGCGCGAGCAGATCCTGCTGTCGGTCATGACCACCCTCGGCATTGTTGTCTATCGCGATCGCTATCCCTCACAGCTATCGGGTGGTCAGCAGCAACGGGTTGCTCTGGCCCGGACTCTGGCGGTGAATCCGCAGATCCTGTTGTTGGATGAACCCTTGTCGAATCTGGATGCTCGTCTGCGCCTGGAGATGAGAACCGAGCTTAAGCGGATCCATCAGCAGTATGGGACAACCATGCTGTTTGTTACCCATGACCAATGGGAGGCGATGGCACTAGCAACACGGATTGCCGTGATGAAGGACGGGGAGTTGCAGCAGGTCGGCACCCCTCACGAAATCTATGCTCGTCCGGCTAACCGTTTCGTGGCCGAATTTGTCGGGACACCGCCAATCAACATCATCGAGCTGGCTCAACATTCTCTGGTGACCGAACTCTTGTTCCCCTACTTGCGTAGCCTGGGGGGCGATATGGCGCAAATTGCTGCCGTCGGCATCCGTCCGGAACGCATTCAGGTTGGCCCTGGTAACTCGGCGAACGAACCTCGGCCCTTGCAGCTCAAGGCCCGACTCGAGAGCGTGCTGCCCACCGGGGGAAGCTGGATCCTCGAGGTCAGCGTTGCGGACCAACGCCTGTTGCTGAATACCCAGAACGAACCCGCATACCGCGAAGGCGATCTCCTGAATTTGACGATTGCCGCGGACGATCTGCACCTGTTTGATTCCCACGGTGAGCGTCGGGAACTGCCGGTTTCTGGAGAGACTATCCAAACCCTTGCCCACAATCCGTTCCGTTATCAGGAGTGAATCCGCGATGAGACCCCATGTTCCCATGTTGCTGGCAACCCTGCTGGTTGCCCACCAGAGCGTTGCTGCCGAGTCGTTTGACCTGCAGGCGTTAATCACCGCAGCGCGTCAGGAAGCGCCGATCACCATTTATGCTCCTTCGGGCAAAATTGTTGAGACCGCTGCCGCATTCAGCCAGAAGTACGGCGTGAAGGCCGAAGGTGTCAAGATCAACGGCGCGGCCCAGTTGGAGAAGATGACCCGCGAGTTCCGCGCTGGCAATGTGCGCGGCGATGTGGTGCTGACTGGCGATCCAACTGCTGCTCTGGCGCAGATGATGCCTATGGGCATGGTCGAAAACTGGACACCGCCCGATCTGCTGGGGCAGATCCCGGCGACGAACCGAGATCCGCTGGTGGTATATGGCGATCCCGTGGTCTGGAGCTACAACAACGAGACCTATGCTAAGTGCCCGGTGGACAACATCTGGGCACTGACGGATGCCAAGTGGCAGCGCAAGATCACGCTGCAGGATCCGCTCACCAAGGCCAGCTATCTGGACTGGTTCAACCAGATCGAACATCACTATGACGAGCAGATGGCAACGGCCTACCAAGCTTATTATGGTAAGCCGTTCGATCGCGCCCAAGGGTCAGCAACGGAGGCCTGGGTCAAAGCATTTGCCAAGAATGGTCCACTGCCGACTGACTCCGATGGATCAGCCAGTGAAGCTGTTGGTGCACCGGGGCAGAAGGATCCGTTTATGGGGCTGATTTCTACCGCCAAGTATCGTGACGTGGCCAAGGGTAAGTTGCGCATGGCGATCTGCGGCTCGATGCAGCCGTTTGTCGGACTCTCAACCCCTGCCTTTGGTCTGATCTCGGCCAAGACTAAGAGCCCGAACTCGGCCCGCCTGCTGATCTATTACTTGATGACCGAAGAGGGGATCGCGAATCAGAGCATTGATGGCAAAGTCTCCGGGAATAGCTCGATTCCACCCCACGCCAAAGAGGCATCAGGGGTCCATGCCGTATGGGGTCAGGTGTTGCAGTATCAGTCCACCTCGGCACCGCAGGACTTCGATGCTCGCCAACGCTGGTCCGATATCTGGCGTCTGAATTTTACCCGCTAACTGAAAAGGAGGGCGCTGGCTGAGGCTGCGGCGCCTGTGGTACCTGATGACATCACGCTGTATTCGTTATGAGGACGCGCTCTCGGCTCGCCTAGAGGCCGGGATCGCCATGGTGCGCGAGGCGGGTCAGTTGGCCCGACAGGCATTTGCGACCATGACGCCCGAACAAATTGGCTACAAGGGGCCGCAGGATTTCCTGACGGCCACGGATCTGGCCGTCGAACGATTGCTACGCGAATCGATCATTCGCCAGTTCCCGGATGATGCGCTGCTGGGGGAGGAGCAGGGCGGTAGCATCGGCGATGACACCTGGGTCGTGGACCCGATTGATGGCACCGCCAACTTCGCCCGCGGCATTCCCCATTTTTGTGTGGTAGTGGCATTTGTCAGTCAGCAGCAGACCCGCTTTGGCATCATCTATGACCCGATCCACGATGAGTTATTTGTGGCGCGTCAGGGATTGGGAGCGACGCTTAATGGCATACCGCTCCGGGTGGCGTCGACGGCCGACTTCAGCGTTGCCAATCTGGAGTTGGGCTGGAATGCGCGGCGCCCGACTTCACTCTATTTGCAGACGCTCAGTGAGTTGCTAGCGCTGGGAAGTAATGTGCGCCGCTCGGCCTGTGGGGCCCTAGCGTTGGCTTATGTTGCCTGTGGTCGTACCGATGGCTATATCGAATTGCACATGAACCCCTGGGATTGCCTCGCTGGCTTGCTGTTGGTACGCGAAGCGGGTGGTGTGACCACGGATCTCACCGCGAAGGCCGATTGGCCTCTGGGGGGGGCCGTGCTGGCAGCTGTCCCTCTCTTTGCCGAAATGATGGCCGCAGCTGCTGGCCTGAACCTGGAACAACCTGAATTAACAAGGAAAGCTGTATGAGTTCGGTTCCTGAATACCCTCGCGCGGCCCTGCATCGCATCGCTGACGCTATCGGCCCTGAAGGGCAACATCTCTATCTAGGCGGCGATGAAGCCGCGCGCGATCTGGCTTTGTTGCGAGCTCACGGCATCACGGCTGTCGTCAACTGTGCCGTCAATCTCGACATCAACTATGTGTGCGATCCCTATTTGCCGCTGGAGGGCGAGAAGCTGGCTGGTGGTCACGGCGCGATTCGTTGTTACAAGATGGGGTTGGTGGATGGCCCGGGTAATCCCCACCACATGGCGCTGGCCGGTTATTATCTACTGGATGGCGCTTTTCGCCAGCAATTGCCCGAGAAGGCGAGCTATCCGAGCCGCGAGCGCGGCCATGTGCTGATCCACTGCCGGGCAGGTCGTAGTCGTTCGGTGGCTATCGCAGCCCTCTATTTGCATCGACAACAGCCGGAGCGATTTTCCTCACTGCAGGCCGCCATTGACGAGATCCGCGAGCGGCGTGAGTTACAGCCCGAGGAGTGGTTTGAAACGCCAAAACCGAGCCTGATCGAGGCGATCGAGAAGGCCAATCGCATGCTGGATCTGCTCGCCCGAGAGGGCTTGGCCTGAGCGCCAGCCACTGTGTGTCTAACGGGTGGTGCCTCGCCAAACGGGCTCGAGCGGACAAGTATAGTCGTTAGAAAAGGCTCCGAAGGAGGCCTGAAGCCGAGCTATGATGTGTTGCACCATCTGCTGCTGGGGTTGGCGGAATGTGGTCAGCTGGTAAGCATGCCAGCGCGCTTGCTCGATGTCGTCAAAGCCGATTAGCACCAGATCTTCCGGCACCCGGATGCCCCGCCGACGAACCTCGTCAAGAAAGCCGCAGGCCAGTAGATCGGTGACGCAGAACACGCCATCGGGCATCTGGCGCAGTGATGCGGCCATGGTTACTCCAGACGCATAAGAGGTATCGCCGTAGCGCAGCACTTCCACCTCCAGCCCGGCCGCTTGTGCTGCCGCAACAAAGCCGCGCTCCCGGGCTTCCAGTCCGACTGAACCAACATCCGAGGTTACCACAGCAACCCGTTGGCACCCCTGGCGCTGTAGGATTGCCAGCGCAGAGCGCGCTGTGCCCTCGTTGTCGATGCGGATATTCTCGGCGTGAGGATGGTCATAGTCGCGGTTGACGAGGATGACTCGCTGGCCATTGGTCAGGCATTTGTCGATCAGCTCTTTTTGCGGTTGGCCTGAGAGAATGATGGATGCCTCGGCGCGGAAGCTCAGGGTCTGTGACAGGGCAGCCGCGACGCTTGAGGCATCGCCCTTGGTATTGATCACCATGGCCACCTTGTCGATTTGTTGCAGCGCCCGTGTCAGCTGATCGAGAAAACTGGCTTGAAACGGTGTGCTGATATCGGTGGTGATCAGACTGACGATACGGCTGGTATCGTGCAGGCAGCGCGCCAGATGATTGACCTGGTATCCCAACTGCTGGGCCGCCGCCAATACCTTGGCCCGGGTGCGAGGCGACACGCTGGCTCCTGCCGTGAAGGTCCGGGACACCGCCGAGCGTGATACGCCAGCCAACTCCGCAACCTGCAAGGCACTGATAAAGCGTTTCTCGAGTGGCGAAGGGGAGAGGCTCATGACGGGCAGGATTCCTTGTGCAGTCGACAGATAATGGCCGACGCCAGTATAGAGCAACCACTGGGCAGAAATATGACAAGCTGGCGACATCCACCGCTGTCTGTTGGCGACGCTTGGCGTACGACTTGGGCTCGTTGACGAGCATGTTTCGGTTATGCGGTTGAAAAAAATGCCACGCCTTGGTCGGGCGTGGCAAGAATACTGAAACTCGGGTTCTTGATACCGGCGGCGAGGCCTAGTGATTGAGGGTCAGCAGGTAGCGTTCGCCATTGCGAGTAAAGCCGTTATGCAGCAAGAAGGCTGATAACGCATGGTGCTCTTCCGGGCGTGCGGCATGGGTAGAAAGCATGGCTTGGCTACAGCCTTGGGACTGCATCCAGCTGAGTGTCTCGCTGAGCAGGTACTGGCCGACACCACGGCGTCGCGTGGCGTCACGAACGGCGAAGTAGATGATCTCTTCATCCTGGGTCACTGCCAGACCGACGACCCGATCATTGAAGGTGGCAACGTGCCATTGACCGGCATGCAGTAATTTATCTCGATTCAGCGCATCGGCGCTGAGTAGTTTGTTCAGGCTATCCAGCCAGTAAGGCAGCAGCTCGGCGCTGTGGTGTACCGTCAATCGCATGATGACTCCTTGACCGCTTGGTTGGCCCTGTCTGTCGGGGCGCGCGGAAAATCGGGGCTGTGTGAGCCCTTTCCATGGGGTAACCCAAGTTTAACACGGCCGACGTGTTCCGGCTGGCTCAGTGCTGTGTTGCGGGAATAGTTTGTGACTCACTCGGTCATTGACACTAGAATGGTCGCACTTTTCATCAGAGGTCTGGACATGCAGTGTCGTCTCGGTTGCGGGGCCTGCTGTATTGCTCCCAGTATCAGTTCTGCCATTCCGGGAATGCCAGATGGCAAGCCGGCGGGAGCTCGTTGTATCCAGCTCGACGAGCAGAACCTGTGTCTGTTATTCGGTTTGAGTAGCCGTCCAACGGTTTGTCTGGGATTCCGGGCCATGGTTGATGTGTGCGGAAGCAGTCAGGATGAGGCGTTGTGGTTGATTGGCGAACTCGAGATGCAGACTCGTTAGGTTAGCGACCCAGCCAACTGGTGGGATTAACCGGTTTCCCTTGCCAGCGGATTTCAAAATAGAGGCCGGTCTGGGGCTGACCGCCACTGTTGCCGACCCGAGCCACGGATTCGCCACGGCGGACCGTATCTCCACTGGTTTTGAGCAGCGCTGAATTATTGCCATACAGGCTCAGATAGCCGCTGCCATGGTCAATCACCAGGACGTTGCCAAATCCTTCCAGCCAATCGGCAAACACCACATCGCCATCGGCAATGGCGCTGACTGGCGCACCTTC
>RRZU010482256.1_pt1 | contig 11337 bp, 9 predicted proteins | sample 2165561 | NCBI WGS metagenome assembly RRZU01 (sample SAMN10456909, study PRJNA506462) | wastewater metagenome | isolation source: wastewater sludge | place: USA: Moscow, Idaho | reverse complement strand
TCTTACAGAATCTGCAGTACTTCTTGGTTTCCATACGTTCCGGATGAGATTTCTTATCCTTTGTCATGTTGTAGTTACGCTGCTTGCATTCTGTACACTCCAATGTGATTCTTGTACGCACAACTTCCACCTCGCTTTATAATCTTAGTTAACGTGTTTCGTGGCAGCTTGCGATGCTGCCCGATTTTAGGCATAAAAAAAAAGCCTACTTCCATTCGCCCGAATATCGTATCATATCCAGGCTTAAAAAGCAAGCCTTTTCCTATATTATTTTCGCGAAAATTTATTTATTAGAACACTTTATCCGTAACTGCCAAACCATTTATTGCGATTCCCTGTACCAGATACTTCCCGGATTCACTGTACGAAGCTGATAGTTTCCGTCTTTATAAACGAATTCGGCACTCATCTGCGAACTTCCATCCACCGTTCCGTTCATATTGCCAACTGTAACATCTTCTTTCTGATATGTTACTTTATAATCATAAGACAACGTTCCTCTCACAACTCCGGTCACACCACTGATCACATATTTTCCTTCATAATTATCAGTTGTTATCTGATCCGCTTTATAACCATCTTTTGAACTTAACTGTTCTTTCAGATCATCATAGAATTCTTTATTCTCTTTTTCATATTTTGAATTCTTTTCAAATAACCCTGATATTTGTGAGAATGATTTTTCTTCTTTTGCAGCTTTGATATAACTGTTCAGAATTTCTTTCATTTTCTTATCCAGCTTCTTTTTCCCGCTTTGTGATACTTTCATTTTAGAGATTGTTGTACTTCCCTTATCGGATGCTTTGAATTCTGATTTATACGTCTTAAACCACGGAACGTCTATCCTTATCTTATGATTTCCTTCAAACAACGATATTTTATATTGATCCAGGCCATCGGAATCATCTTTTATCTTATCGTTTTTTGTAAGCTTCGTTCCATCGATCCAGGCCGTCGATCCAGCCGGAATATAAAGGTTAAAATCATTTGCGATCATCTTGTCCGAAGATACCTTCCAGTTTGCAAATAACAGCAGTCTTTGTCTCTTTTGCTTTTGCAGAACAACGGTTTCTTTGTTCTTACCTTGAGTTTTCGTCTTGTATTCGACCGTAAATGCCCTTTGTTTTCCTCCGGACTCTATCTTTATCTGACGATTTTCCTTCGTCTCTTTTATCTGATAATCCTCTACACCGGTAACGGCATTCTTCTTCATATATGTTGCATATTCATCCTGTGTTGCATATCCATTCTTCGGAAGATCAGACAGATGTCCCGTCTTTTTCCAGTCTTCCTTTACATAAGCCTTACAGTAACGTTCCGCCACTGCTTCCGGACGTCCATAGTAACTTTCAAAAATGCAAAATGCCGCAAATACAGCGGCTCCTGCCACAATTCTTTTCACAGCCTTCTTCTGCTTCGCTGTCAGATCTGACCAGGAATGCTTCTCTTTGATAAACTTCGGTATACGGCTTGGATCCTTCCCTTCACGCTCACGTTTTATCTTTTTTTCTTTGCGTTTTCTTTCCCATGACTGAAGGATCTCTTCATATGCATCTTCTTCCGGGACATCTTCATATTCTCTTTTCTTTTTTATAAAATCTCCGATATCACCGGTAAACATCCGTGTCGGCTCATCCGCCTCTTCCTCTGTCTTCTCTCCGATCATAAGCGTCGGCTCACTGACACCTTCAGTTTCATCCAAATGACTCTGTTCTTTACCGGATCCTTCTTTTAACTTGATCTTCCGGTGAAGTTCCTGCTCCAGTTCCTGTCTTGTAACTTCTTCTATCATCCGGTCCAGGTTCTCGGGAATTGTAAGCTGTTTTTTCAGCTGTTCCTGCTCTGTGTCTGTATCCTCATCTTCTTTTCTTTCTTCTTTTTTTTCTTCTTGCAGGAATACCTCTTTTTCTTCTTTCTCATCAGGATTAAGTAACTTCTTCGCTTCATCAATTACTTTTTCTGATTCTTCTTCGATCTCCTGATCGGAAAATTCTGTCTTCGGGGATTCTTCAAGCTCATCCAGGTCACTGTATAATGTTTCCTCTTTTGATTCGGGAAGCCGCATTCCGCAATAATTACAGAATCTGGCATCGTCTGGATTGTTAGTCTTGCAATTCGGGCATTGACGCATAGAGCTCCTCCTTTTCAAATCACATTTTACATTATCATAACATTTTCTTTCTCTTAAATATAATAATACAGGTAATCATAACCACAACGCTTAAGATGATCACTCCCGGATATCCGTGCTTTAGTTCCGGCATATTATGGAAATTCATTCCATACCAGCTGGTGATGAGTGTAAGCGGGAAGAAAATCGTTGATATTACGGTCAGAAACTGCATGTTGTTATTCTGCTGGGCATCTACCTGCGCCTTATAAGCATCCCTTACCTGCTGGGCATATTCCAGAAGCTGCGATGCTTTACTCATCAGTCTGTCTGCACGGTCCGAGATAACACCGAAATATTTCACCTGTTTCTTGGCAAAGAAACCATTTTCATTCTCTTCGAGCTGTTTTCCCATGTCCATGATCTCATCATAATAACTGCGGAGTGTCAAAAGTTCACGTCGGATCGGCATGATCGCATTCTGGAATCCCTGGATCTTTCCGTCCATGACACCTTCTTCCAGATCCATGATCCGTTTCTCATAATGTCCCAGAAGTTCCAGATCCCGGCTTATGAATTCCAGCATAAAATTATAGATGAATTTTTCTTTCGATTCTCCCTGTCTCGTCTTCTTCCTCTTAATTCTGCGGATCAGACGGTAAGAAAATTCATCATCGTCCACAATCACGATATGATGACGGTTAATAAAAAATAAGATCTTGTATCGTTCTCCCAGAATATCCAGAAGCTTTGGAATACAAAGAGAACCCGCAAGACATTCCTGCTGAGTCTCCATCTTACAAAATCCTACATCTTTCAGATTGATCTCTCCTTCATACTGCATGCCGGCCTGTTCCAGGCAGTCTCTGGCAGTCTGCGATGTAGCCAGAAATACCGATGGTCTGTCCTTCTCCATGATTTCTTCCTGATATTCCTGCAGCGTTTCTCCTAATACGTATCTCATGCCTTCACCATCCTCGTTTGTTCATCCTGTTTTACTTCTTGCATTATAACACTAACTTGGAATTCTAGCACATATTCTCCTGCTGTTTTTCAAAATCCCGTAAATCTTATGTAAAATCTTGTCACAACACATGCATGGCAATAGAAAAATCCGGCAAGCCTCACAAAAAGCCGCCGGATTTTTACTTTTAACTACATTTACAATTAGAATAATCCTGTAATTCTTCCTTCATCATCTACATCGATTCTCTCAGCTGCCGGAACTTTCGGAAGTCCAGGCATAGTCATGATATCTCCTGTCAGAGCTACGATAAATCCGGCACCTGCGGAGACTTTCAGGTTACGTACTGTAATGTCAAAGTCTGTCGGTGCTCCCAGTTTCTTCGGATCGTCTGTCAGACTGTACTGTGTCTTCGCCATACAGATCGGTGCATTGCCAAATCCAAGATCTGTCAGTTGTTTTGCCTGCTTCTGGGCTGCTGCGGTAAGAACCACTTTATTTCCACCATAGATTTTCTGTACGATCTGGTTCAGTTTATCTTCGATCGTTCCTTCCAGTTCATAAGCATAGTGGAAATCACTCGGCTCATCACACAGACGTACCACTTCTTCTGCAAGCTTCAGGCCGCCTTCGCCGCCTTTTGCCCATACTTCGGACAGCGCAACATTGACTCCGACTTCTTTACATTTTTCTTCTACCAGATCCAGTTCTGCTTTGGTATCTGTCGGGAATGCATTGATCGCAACCACACATGGAAGACCGTATACATTCTTAATATTGCTGACATGCTTCATCAAGTTTGGAATACCTTTTTCCAGTGCTTCCAGATTCTCTTCATTCAGATCCGGTTTTGCAACGCCTCCATTATACTTCAGTGCTCTTACCGTTGCTACAATGACTACTGCATCCGGTTTGATGCCAGCCATACGGCACTTGATATCCAGGAATTTCTCAGCTCCTAAGTCCTCTCCGAATCCGGCCTCTGTAATCGCATAGTCTGCAAGCTTCATTGCCATTCTTGTTGCTGTCAGTGAGTTACATCCATGTGCGATATTGGCAAATGGTCCACCGTGTACGATTGCAGGTGCATGCTCCAGTGTCTGAACAAGGTTCGGTTTCAGAGCATCCTTTAACAGCGCACACATCGCTCCCTCTGCATGCAGATCATGTGCGGTAACCGGTTTCTGCTCTGCGATCTTGCCATAAGTGTAACCTACGATGATCTTTCCAAGTCTTTCTTTCAGATCTGCGATATCCTTTGACAGACACAGGATCGCCATGATCTCAGAAGCGACAGTGATATCATATCCGTCTTCTCTCGGCACACCATTGACTCTTCCGCCAAGTCCGTCTGTGACGAAACGGAGCTGACGGTCATTCATATCGACACATCTCTTCCATACGATCTTTCTCGGATCAATATTCAAATCATTTCCCTGATAAATGTGATTGTCGATCATGGCTGCCAGTAAGTTATTCGCAGCTCCAATCGCATGAAAATCTCCTGTGAAATGAAGGTTGATATCTTCCATCGGTACAACCTGTGCATATCCGCCGCCAGCTGCTCCACCCTTCATACCGAATACCGGTCCGAGAGATGGCTCACGCAGTGCTACCACAGGTTTCTTACCCATTCTCTGAAGTGCATCTGCAAGACCTACGGTTGTTGTTGTCTTTCCTTCTCCGGCAGGTGTCGGATTGATTGCCGTCACAAGAATCAGTTTTCCGTCTTTTTTATCGGATTTCTTTAAGAAATTATAATCAATCTTTGCTTTATATTTTCCATACTGTTCCAGATATTCTTCTGGAATTCCTGCTCTTTCTGCTACCTCTGTGATAGGCTCCATAGTACATTCCTGTGCGATCTCAATATCTGTTTTCATCATTCATTTCCTCCTGATCGTATGTTGTCTTTCTGCATTTCCAGTCCTTTTGATACACTGCTTCCAACTCTTCCGATACCGGGCGGTGTAAAAAAAGGACAACACTCATCCTCTTCGGGATAAATGCTGCCCAGACGGTCGGCTCTTACCAAGTATCTGATTCCCCTGTGGTACTCCACATTATCCGTCAGTCATCAGATCTTCTCTTTGACTCTTACTATATTATAAGGACGCAAAATTGTCAATCCGGAAAATTCATCCGGATCATCGTAACACAGCCATTATTTTTTCTCTTTTTTAATAACCGTAGATTCTTTCCCCATATGATATTCTCTTCCCAGCGCCCGCATAATGCTTCTTGAAATCACATCCACAATGATGAATCCAAACGCAATCCCAAGGCATGTTTCCAACAGTACAAGTGCATGCTCTGCTGCCAGTGAAAAGTTCCTGCTGACTACGCCATACATCAGATAATACAATCTCGCTCCCGGCATCAACGGAAAGACGGATGCTGTCAGGAAGACGGTGGACGGCGCATGATTGACTCTCGACATGACAAATGCATAGCCCGCCACAAAGCAGGATGCAACTACTACCGCAAAGAAATTATCCGGATACCACGCATACACCAGTAAATAGATTCCCCATGTCAGGAAAGCTCCGACACTGGAATACAGAATCTTCTTTCCCCGTATCTTGAACCAGCTTGCATAACCGGTACATCCTATCGTACAAGAGATCAGCTGGATCACTGTATTATTATTCACATCGAATCCTTCCGCCGATATATTTCCCATCAGCATCATTGCAAGGGCAATACCGAATGCGATACCAAATGCACCGAGCATCGAATTCATCACTTCCAGTGAACCCGAGATAAAGTTCCTCTGCATCACATCCCGCATTCCGTTGATCGCACCAAGTGCACTGACTAACAGCATGACAATTCCGATCATGATACGGTCCGGATGATGTCCCAGCCCGCTCCGGACAGCTGTTACGATCACAACCTCTGATAAGAATGCCAGGATCAGATTATAGATCATCGGGTTACCTTCCCGCCTGCTAAGCCATCTGCCTACCAGAACGATCATCAGACAGACGATTAATGCAACAACTGCATCCTGCAGATCACATCCGAAGAATACAGCAAACGCCGTTCCCCCTGTAATCTGTGCAAGTCCTGTGATCAGTTCACTCTGATCCGGCCGCGCCATTACTTTCTTAAAGCGCCGGACCAGTTCTTTTTCATCCGGATTATGTGAACAGACATACCGCGACATGGCATTCAGATAATTCAATTTATCATAATCTGCCCCTGTAGACTCTATATGCCGGATCTGTGTAATGATCTCACCTTCCGGTGTCTCCACCGTCACCTGGATATTGCTCGGAATCACATATACATCATATGTCATAAAACCATAACTCTTATACATACGATACAGACTGTCTTCCACGCGGAAGATTTCTGCCCCGCACTGTAACATTGCTTCTCCTATATTCAAGATTCCCTGTACTAATTTTTCATAATTCATAGGCAGCTGTCCTTTTATAATTTCATGTTTTACACGTTTGTTTCCATTTATATTTCCCTATTTTTCTTTATTTTCAATATATGTAGTACGTTCTGTATAAGCTCAGTTTAACACACACTTTTTCATTTTAATATAGCAAAGGAACACAGATTCCTGAAAATTATTTGTGTCTGTGATACATCTGTACCGGCGTATTTTCCTGCATCTTTTCCCGTAGCTTTTCATATCTGCAGTTCCTGCCACTGGCAGTTTCTCTTGCATACTATGGTCTAAAAAATCTGAGAATATACAGGAAAAGATTGCTTCTCTTCCAGCATACTCTCAGACTCTCTGCTTATTTCTATAATTATTTCTTTCCACCGATCAGAGGAAGATTCAATGCACTCTTACCGATATGATATTCTCTCTTCAGTGCATACATAATACTTCTGGATGCCACATCTACGATGATAAATCCGAATGCAATTGCAAGACAGGTTGCCATCAGAACAATCGTCTCATCGAATGCCAGTTGTGGATCCTGACTGACACATCCATACATTACATAGTACAGATTCGGTCCCGGAATCAGCGGGAATACCGATGCTGTCAGGAAGATCGTTGAAGGTGCCTTATTCACTCTGGACATGATAAATGCGTAAAATGCAACGAATACTGCTGCGATCATCGTTGCCAGGAAATTGCTTGGCTTCAGTGCAAATACCACAACATAGATTGCCCAGGTAAAGAATGCTCCGATACTGTTATACCATACCTGCTTTCCTCTGATCTTAAACCAGAAAGCAAATCCCGTACATGCAACCGTACAGGAGATCAGCTGGATCGGTACACTGTGATTCAGGATAAAATGATCGGAATATCCTTCATGGAACAACATGATCGCAAGACCGATTCCGAATGCGATTCCGGCAGCTCCAAGGAACGAGTTCATGATATTAATAAATCCAGAGATAAAATCCCTCTGAAGGAGATCACGGATTCCATTCGTCGTGCCCAGTCCACTGATCAGCAGCATAACGATACCGATCATAATACGGTCCGGATGATCTGCAACTCCCATCTTCAATGCCACTATAATGATCACTTCTGATATAAACGAAAGAATAGCATTATAAACCATTAAGTTGCTTTCACGCTTTGCCAGCCAGTCACCGACGGCCACGATCATCACCGATACGATCAATGCAACAATCGCATCCCAGACGTTACAGCCGAAGAATACCGCAAATCCGGTTCCACCCATGATTCCTGCTGCATATCTTGTAATTCGCTTCTGCGGTTCACGATTGATGACTTCGAGATATTTCTCTCGCATCTCTTTTTCATCCGGTGTATGCTGACAGACATATCTGCACAGATTGTTCAGGTAATCCAGCTGATCAAAATTCGGTTCTGATGACTCGATATGCCGGATCTGTGTAATGATCTCTCCTTCCGGTGTCTCTACCGTCACCTGTATATTACTCGGAATGACAAATACATCCGATCTCTTAAATCCATAGCTTCTGCACATGCGGTAAAAGCTGTCTTCCAGTCGGAAATTCTCTGCACCACTTTGAAGCATCGCTTCTCCGATGTCCAGGATTCCCTGTACAATCTTGTTATAATCCATCTTTTTTACCCCTTGTTCTCTTCATAAAATTTCCATTTTCTAAATCCAACATTTGAATCATATCATGGATTTTCTATAAGTCAACAAAATTATTGTAAAATGTAATAACAGTTTGTAATACCCGTCTTAGAAGTTCTTATATTTTTTCTTCTTTCTCTCCTTTTTGCGTATGCTTTATGCAGAATTTCTCATAAGAACGGTTTCGATTATACCTGTTCTTTTACCTGACTTCTGTCTTCTTTTATATTTAAGCTATATTCTACACCCAGAAGCTGAACAGCGGGAAAGATTTTTCTTATAATTTATTAAGAAAACTTTCCCGCATTATCTTTTTATTATATGATAATTCTAATATTTTATTGGCTATGCTGCCTATGCTATATGTTACACTAGAAGCAGCATATCATCCGCATGAAAGCAACTCTATACATACAGAAAGATACAGAAAGGAAACATTATGTCTGATTACTATATTTCACAGATTTCACACTCTGATAAAACTGCAATTCAGGGTGTCACCGCTCTTCTTCAGGCTGAGGAAATCCGCCTGGATACCAACCTTGATTATACGTGCGGCATGTACGATGATGAGATGAATATCATCGCCACCGGAAGCTGCTTCGGCAATACACTGCGCTGTCTTGCCGTAGGCTCTGACCATCAGGGCGAAGGACTTATGAACCAGATCATCTCACATCTGATCGAAGTACAATTTAACCGCGGAAATACACACCTGTTCCTCTATACGAAATGTTCTTCGGCCAAATTCTTCGGCGATCTCGGATTCTATGAAATAGCAAGAATTGACGGACAGATCGTGTTCATGGAAAACAGACGGACAGGGTTTAAAAATTATCTGAAGAAACTGAAAGATTCTTCTGCCCTGCAACTTCAGACTCTTACAGAAAGCACATCTGCTACAAACCGTAAGGTTGCCGCCCTGGTCATGAACGCCAATCCGTTCACTCTCGGTCATCAGTATCTAGTAGAAAAAGCAGCCCGCGAAAATGACCTGCTGCATCTTTTCATCGTAAGCGAAGATGCAAGCCTTGTTCCGTTCAAGGTTCGAAAACAGCTCGTAATGGAAGGGACCGCACATCTTGATAACATCTGCTATCACGACAGCGGCCCGTACATCATCAGTAATGCAACCTTCCCGAGCTATTTCCAGAAAGATGAAAATGCAGTCATCGAAAGCCATGCTATGCTGGATCTGACCGTCTTCACCGAAATCGCACGGACACTCGGCATCAACCGCCGCTACGTCGGCGAAGAACCAACCAGTCTGGTTACTGGAATCTATAATAATATCATGTCAGAAAAACTACCGGGAAACGGCATTGAATGCGTGATCGTTCCAAGAAAAACTGATGGTGAAAAAGCCATCAGCGCTTCTACTGTACGGCAGGCGATTAAGGATAATGATATGAATACATTGAAGAAACTCGTGCCGGAAAGTACGCTGCGGTATTTTGAAAGTGAAGAGGCAAAGGATGTGATTGCACGGATAAGAAATGAGGAGAATGTGATACATTATTAATTGCTTCATTGTGGCCTCTCAGTCCACGAGAAAGACCTGGTAACCGCAGCCTGATGCATTAAACCCACAAAACACAGAGAGAAGGGACCGGCCCATCCAGACCGATCCCTTTTTGCAGAACCAATACCCTTAAGTCCTGCAATGGTAAAACTTTATGAGGAATAACAATATAATTGATAATGTCTATAATTTGATCACACCCAGGATCAGTCCAGATATCAGACAGATAATGCTGACACCCCATATCCAGAAGAAACATTTCTTAATATGATCTTTGATCTCAACACCCGCAAGACCGACACCAAGGAAGGTTGCAGGCACGACAAGACTGATAAATGTTGCACAGTTACGGCATACAACCATAACAATCGCAATGTGTGTTGCTTCGACTCCGAATTCTCCAGCGATGCTGATCAGGATCGGCATCAGACCGAAGAAGAGTGTCTCAAGGACAACCTTGCGGATCTGATTGCCATACTGATTGATTACTGCACTGTCTAAGGACAGGTCGATCTTTCCTTCTCCGGCCTCTACCATTACCTGACAGTCACTGGATTCTAATGTTCCCGCTATTGCAGGTCTTTTGATCTCCATGTTTGTATCCTCCTCTTTCATTTATCTTGTGACTTTGTTTATCTCTTTATGGGTTTATCATAGTCTTGGAACCTTACAGGAGAGAGTGGGGTTTTCTTAATATTTATTAAGGTACGGAAAAGACTGCAGCCATGTAACAGCTGCAGCCTTTGTTTTTATATATAATCAAATATTCTTTTTCTGGAAAATTTACTGGTAAAATCTTATAATGATTACAAAGAATATACTATGTAAACTCAATTTAAATATATACTTTTGATACGAAAGGAATTCTTTCAATATGAACGGAATAAACGTAACTATCACAGATATGATGAACTGCCGCGACCGGCGTGTAAGCATCCAGAACGAACTGATCAGTAAATATGATAAACCAGTCCTGTCTTTTTGCATGAACATCCCAGGACCGGTAAAAACCAACGAACTGATCCGGAAAGCTTTTGATTCCGGAAAAGCAGAATTATTAAAAGCTCTTTCTGCTCACAATATAACAATCCTTCACACCGAAGAATTCCACGAACCTTCCGGTGATGAACTGATCATGGCATTGGATGCACCCGCCGAAGATATCAAGACACTTGCTACTGAAATTGAAGAAAGCCATCCTCTCGGACGGCTCTTTGATATGGATGTCATTGGAACTGACGGTATGAAGTTATCCCGCGGCACCTACCGTAAATGCATCATCTGCGGATGCCAGGCACAGGAATGTGCGCGGTCACGGAAGCATTCCGTGGAGGAATTGCAGGCAAAGATTGAGGAATTATTAAATCAGTTTTCTATTTAATTAATTATCGCGGCCTCTCAGTCCATGAGAAAAACTTGGTGCTCTGTTTGCTACTAAGATTCCGTGATGTAAGAAAATCTAAGGATGTCCAAATCTCCTAAAAGCAAAGGCATTCCACTCATAACTCGTTTCGCTCAAACAATTCGTTCCATGCCTTTAACGGAGATTTGAACACCCTAAGTTTTTCTAAACATCACTCCATATACGCGACAAACAGAGCATCAAGTCTTTCTCATGTCGTGCTTGGCCAATGATAATGAATTCAATAGAGGGTTGTAACCTTTGTGTGCAGCCGGAAAGTTGAGG
>RRZU011651934.1_pt1 | contig 11339 bp, 9 predicted proteins | sample 2165561 | NCBI WGS metagenome assembly RRZU01 (sample SAMN10456909, study PRJNA506462) | wastewater metagenome | isolation source: wastewater sludge | place: USA: Moscow, Idaho | reverse complement strand
GCGACAGCAAATTGCTGCAAGGTTTCGATTTCAACCGCGCCCAAGAAGAAGCCAACGCCGCATTTGAAGGCATCAACGGCCAAGTGCGCCATCCGGCTGCCGATAAAGTGTTTCTGATTGAAGAGTCTAACCGCCCCGGCGAAATGATGCCGATTATGGAAGACGAACACGGCACTTATATTATGAATTCCAAAGACTTGCGCGCCATCGAGCAAGTGGCCAAGCTGGCCGAAATCGGTGTGGACAGCCTCAAAGTGGAAGGCCGCACCAAATCGATTTACTATGTTGCCCGCGTGGCGCAGGCTTACCGCAAAGCAATCGACGATGCGGTGGCGGGCAAACCGTTTGATTTGGGCTTGCTGGCCGAATTGGAAGGCTTGGCCAACCGCGGCTACACACCCGGCTTTTTGGAGCGTCACCAAACCAAAGATTATCAAAACTATTTATCCGGCCACTCACTGGCAAAACAAAGCCAGTTTGTCGGCCAGGTAATGGAAATAGATGCCGAAGGCTGGGCAACGGTTGAGGTGAAAAACCGTTTTGCCGTCGGCGACACGCTGGAAATCATCCACCCTAGCGGCAACCAAACCGTACAGCTCGCCGCCATGACGCGCAAAGGTGAAGCGGTGGACGTGGCACCGGGCAACGGCATCCAAGTGAAAATCCCCGCCATGCAGGGCAAGGAAAAAGCGCTGATTGCGCGGGTGATGAATCCTTAAACTAGGCCGAACAAGGCTACCCGAAACTTTCAGGTAGCCCGATATTCAAATATTTATTCAAGTTGTTTTATAAGGAAAATCAACATGTCAACTTCTCCCTCTAAAGGCCTGAGCGTTTTAGGCATCACGCTTGCGCTCGGTCTGATTGCTGCAGCCTTTGTGCTCGGTACCCAGTTTAAAAACTTCCGCCAGCCCGGTACGATTAGCGTGAAGGGCTTGTCGGAAAAACCCTATCAGGCCGACAGCGCCGAATGGCAAACCAGTGTAGCCGTGCACGGTGAAACCTACCAAGAAGTGCTTGACGGCCTCAAACGCGCCCAGCCGGTGTTGACTAAGTTTTTGCAGCAACATGGATTTGGCGCAGAGGAAGTCCAAACACTCACCCCCACAGTAGAACCTGCTTACACCGAAATCCGCGGTGAAGACGGCAGCTACCGTCGAGTGCAAAACGGCTTCGACGGCGAACAAAAGCTGATGGTGAAAACACAGAATCTGGCCAACATACAGGCCGCCAACCAGGCGATTTTGTCGTTGCGCGCCGCCAATGAGGCCATCCGTTTCGAGCAACCGCAATACCTGCTCGGCAATCTAGAAACCATCAAACACGCGCTGATTACACAGGCCACCGAAGATGCCTATAAACGCGCACAAGAGTTTGCCAAAACCAGCGGCAGCCAGGTGGGCGGCATGCGTTCGGCCTCGCAGGGTTCATTTAATATCTATGCCGACGGCGGCAGCGCAGAAGGCGACGATTACGGCGGCGTATACGACAAATCCACCATCGGCAAACGCGTGCGTTTGGTGGTGACGATTGAATATGGCATTGACTAAACAGGTGTACACTTGTTGCCGGAAACCACCGGCTCACGGCAAGTGCGCATGATGAACAAAGGCTACCTGAAAATGTTTTCAGGTAGCCTTTTGGTTTTCAGGTAGCCTTTTGGTTTTCAGGTAGCCTTTTGGTTTTCAGGTAGCCTTTTGGTTTTCAGGTAGCCTTTTAGTTTTCAGGTAGCCTTTTAGTTTTCAGGTAGCCTTTTAGTTTTCAGGTAGCCTTTTAGTTTTCAGGTAGACTTTTGATTTTCAGGTAGCCTTTTGATTTTCAGGTAGCCTTTTGGTTTTCAGGTAGCCTTTTGGTTTTCAGGTAGCCTTTTGGTTTTCAGATAGTCCTTTCATGAATCGGCAGATTGCGGGATAACGTGTAGCCGTAAAAAAGCCGCCTTTCGGCGGCTTCAGGTACAACACAGATTATGCCTTGCTGCCACGGGACATGAGGCCGAAGAAGACCAGCGGCAGAATAATGGCGGCCGCCCACCAAACAATACTGCCGGTAATCAGCGCTTGGCCGATAAAGCCGGCCTGCAAAACGTAATAGGTCATCGGAATCAGCGTTTTGCGGATGACTTCGCCTTCGCGGTTGAGCAAGCCCACCACGGCGGCGGCGGCAACCACGTTGTGCACGGAAATCATGTTACCTGCTGCGCCACCGATGGCCTGCAAGGCCACAACAATAGAAGAGAGATTCGGGTCCAGGCCGAGCTGTTGGGCGGTGGAAAACTGGAAGTAGGAAAACATCATGTTGCTGATGGTGTTGGAGCCGGCGATAAATGCGCCCAATGCGCCGATCCACGGGGAGATATTCGGCCACACGCCGCTAAACCAGGTGGCCGCGCTGTGTGCTAATACCATTGGCATGGCGGGCAGTGCATCGGCGGCGGTCATGTCGGCTGATTGCGAGTTGATGAACACCTGCACCATCGGCACGGCCAGAAACAGCGCGGGTGCAGCGGCAATCAGCGTTTTGCCGGCGTCGCCCCAACCACGTTTGAAGCGCTTGATGTCCATTTTAAAAATGAAAATACAGGCGATGGCGGTGAGAATCAGAATGGTGCCGGGCGAATAGCCAAACTGCACTTTGCTGCTAATCGAGGTACCAAACAAGTTGGCCAGTGTAATGGTCGTCATGTCGCCGGTGAGGAAGGCTTTCAGCGGGGCGATGATGCGGGTGAGAATCAGCAGAACAATTACGATTACATAAGGCGAAAAGGCGCGCAATACAGAAAACGACGGCAGGTTTTTTTCGTTCGGATCATCGGCGATGGTGCCAACCCAATGGCTTTCCCATTGGCTGCGCTCGGGGAAATCGAAAGTTTCTTTCGGCACAAACAAATTGCGCTTGGCAGCAGGCACCACCAGCAAGAGGCCGATGAAACCGCCCACCAGCGAAGGGAATTCCGGGCCGAGGAAGCGGGCGACCAAATAATAGGGGACGGTGAAGGCGATGCCGGCGAAGATGGCAAATTTCCAAGCTTTCAAGCCTTCTGCAAACGAGCGTTTTTCACCGAAAAAGCGGGTGAGCATGCCGCACAGAATCAGCGGAATCAAAAAGCCGACCAAAGCATGTAAGAGACCGACGTTGCCGGTGATTTGCAGCAGGTATTGTTCAACGGTTTGCGGCGCAATGGCGGCGGCTACGTCTTCTTTATTGCTGATGCCCGACCAAACGCCTACCAACAGCGGCGTGCCGACTGCGCCGAACGATACCGGCGTAGACTGAATCACCAAAATCGACATTACGGCGGCCATGGCGGGGAAACCCAGCGCCAGCAGTAAGGGTGCGCCCACGGCGGAAGGTGTGCCGAAGCCGGAAGAGCCTTCTACCAACGAGCCAAACAGCCAGGCCACAATAATCACTTGCACGCGGCGATCAGGCGAAATGTCCATAAAACCTTGGCGGATGGAATGAATGGCACCGCTTTCTTTCAGTGTGTTCAGCATTAAAATGGCGCCGAATACGATATAAAGAATGGTGAGTGCGACAATGGCGCCGTTCACCGTGGCGGCGGCTACGGTAGCGGGCGCGGCTTTCCAAAACAGCAAAGCCAGCGCGGCGGTCACAAGGTAGGCGGCGCCCATGGAAACTTTGGCCGACAGGCGCATGACCACCAGTAGCAAAAATACGGTGATAATCGGCGCCAGCGCCAATAGAGTTTGAGTGATACTCATATACTCTCCTGAGTGTAGAAATGATGCGAACGTGCAGTCAGGCTGCAGCGTTCCAGTTTTAATATTGATATTGTTGGTTGTGGGTATTAAGGCTACCTGAAAGCATTTTCCTCCTGAAAATTCACCGGTGCGTGCTGTGCAGGCACCGTAACGGGCAACCGATCCTATCGGTTACGTTGTTTTTCGGCCACCAGTTGGTGCAGCGTTTTGGCAGCGGGTTTCATCGGTACATGGTTGAGCGTCCAGCCCAATTGTTTGGTGGGCGTGAGCGCACGCAATTTGGTGGCGGCCAAACCAAAATAGCGGTAGGCTTTTTTGCCGCCGAAAATGCCGTTAAATGTGCGCCAGGCCATTTGTTCGGCAAAACTGTGCGAAGCGCCTTGCCCGCGCACGGGATGGGCAACGGTTTCATTGGGGTTGCGTTGGGCTTCGGTGCGCAGGCGCATCAGCAGGTCGGGAATGGGAATTTTTACCGGACACACTTCGGCACACGCGCCGCACAGGCTGGAGGCGGTGGGTAGGTCTTTGGTTTCTTCCAGCCCCATTAAGTGCGGCGAAATAATCTCGCCGATGGGGCCGGGATATGTGGTGCCGTAGGCTGCGCCGCCGATACGGGTATAGACGGGGCAGTGATTCATACACGCGCCACAGCGGATACATTGCAATGTTTTGCGCATTTGCTCGTCGGCATAAGCTTGGCTGCGGCCATTATCGAGCAATACCAAGTGCATTTCCTGCGGGCCGTCCAGCTCAGCACTGCGACGCGGGCCGGTAATCATGTTGAAATAGGTGGTGATATTTTGGCCGATGGCGCTGCGCGGCAGCAGGCTGTATAGGGGCGGAATGTCGGCCAAACGCGCCACTACTTTTTCAATGCCGGTGATGGCAATGTGCACCGGTGGCACGCTGGTGGTGAGGCGGCCGTTGCCTTCGTTTTCCACCAGACACAGTGTGCCGGTTTCGGCAACGGCAAAATTTACGCCGCTTAAGCCCACATCGGCCGTGCGGTAGATATCTCGCAGGGCGTGGCGGCCGATGCCGATGAGTTCGTCGACATCGTCGGTGTGCGGTGTGTTGAGGTGTTGGTGAAACAGCTCGCTCACCTGCTGCTTGGTTTTGTGGATGGCAGGCATGACGATATGGGTGGGCTTTTCGCCCGCCATCTGCACGATGTATTCGCCCATATCGCTTTCTACGGCACGGAGGCCTTGCGCTTCCAGATAATGGTTCAGCTCGATTTCTTCGCTCACCATCGACTTGCCTTTTACCATCAGCTTGCCGTTTTTAGCGTTCATGATGCGGTGGATGATGTGGCAGGCTTCGGTCGGTGTTTCCGCCCAATGCACCTGTACGCCCAGCGCAGTGAGCTTTTCTTCCAATTGCAGCAATAATTCAGGTAGCCTCGACAGTGCGTGTTGGCGGATGTGTTCGCACAGGGTGCGTAAGGCTTGCAGCTCGTATTCATCGCTCAACACGGCCTTGCGCTTGCTCATTAAAGAATCCATGGCGGTACGCAGGCTCTGGCGCAGCGGCGCATCGGCCAGTGCAGCGACGGCATTTTGCTTGAAGGTTTCCGGCTTGGGGTGGAAATGAACGGGTTGGCTTTGCATCATGATTCCTCCAAATCGGCTGCTTGAATATGCGGCGGCAATACGGCCAATACCACCATATCGCGCGGGCCGTGTGCGCCGTAGGCAAGGGTGAGCTGGATATCGGCAGTTTTCGAGGGGCCGGACACCAATACCACATTGCTGGGCATGGCATCGGCCATTTGCTCAGCCTGCATGGCGCTGTAAAAGTCGTCATACATCTTGCTGGTGTCAAACAAGGCTATGTGCACCGGCGGCACCAAGCTTAGGCTGCGCGGCTGTTGTGTGCTCGGCCACAACATTAAAGTGCCGGTTTGGGCAATACCGCAATGCACATCGGTAAAGCCCGCTTCAGCTTCGGCAAATAAAGTATCTTTCCAGTCTTCAATCGGACGGTCGAACGCCTGAATGTGGGTTTCAGGTAGCCTTTGCTGCAACGCCTGTTGCGCCGTGCTGCCGTGTTCGGTGCCAAGAGGCAAGACAATATTGGCCAAGCCTTTTTCTTGCACGACATCACACAACACTTGCGGCCAGCTTTGCGGGGAAACCCAATAAACTTCGGTTTTTACGCTGCGCATGGTGCGCGCCCAATGCTTTAAGCGTTCGCTTTCATTGGGCCAGTGCGGTGACATTTCAGCATAGTATTCCGCTATTTGCGGCTGGGGCAGGGCGGTGGTGGCGGCTTGGCGCAGCTTGGCCAGAATATTGTCACGTGCGCTCATGCTTTGCCTCCTGTGCGTTCGAGCAAAAAGGTAGCTAAATGCTTGGGCTTGGGCATACCGGGCTCGTCTTTGGCGATTTTGCCGCCGATATTGAGCATGCAACCGGCATCGGCACTGATGATTTCGACTGCGCCGGTGTCTTTGAGGGCAGCCACTTTGTCGCTCACCATTGCGCCGGAAATATGTGGATGTTTAACCGAAAAGGTGCCGCCGAAACCGCAACATTCACTTTCATGATCGTGTACCACACGTTTGACGTTGGCCAAGCCGTCTACCAATGCCCAGCTTGAGGTATGTACATTCATTTCACGGCGTGCGGAACAGGAAGTGTGCACTGCCACTTGGGCAGGGGCGCCGCAGTCTTCAGGGCGGTAATCCAGCGTATCTACCAGAAAGCGGCTGAATTCCTGCACTTGCGCAGCAATCCGTTTTGCTTCATTTTCATAAGGGCTACCTGAAAACAATTGCGGCCAATGGTGTTTCATCATGCCGCCGCAGGAGCCGGAGGGCACAATCACCGGCCAGTTTTCAGGAAACAAATCCAATTGTTCGCGTGCCACGGCAAACGCATCTTGCGGATGGCCGGATGAAAACGCCGGCTGGCCGCAGCAGCTTTGTGCCATAGGAAAATGCACGCGCACGCCTTCTCGTTCGAGCAGTGTTATCGCATCCATGCCGGCTTCGGGCATAAAAATATCCAGCAGACAGGTGCCGAAAAAATAAACGTCGCTGGGTTTGTTGTTGGCATTTACACTGGCCATTTTGTGTTATCCTCTGGTTAACTGGTCAGACCAATTTTTACATAATTTTCGACACTCTACCCAGAAGCGGGTATTCAGGTCAATTGTTTCTTAACGATTTTTTATGTAAAAAGAACCAACTTATCATTTTGTTTTTATATTAAGCAATCAAGGCGTTTGAAAAAAATCTTCAATTACAGTTGATTACATTTTTCAGGTAGCCTTGGTATAGAATTGCGTCAATATCATATCGAAAGCTTGTCATGACAGAGAAAATGGCGGTAAAGCCGCGTAAAGTGAGCGAGCAGATTGTAGACATCCTCGAAGAACGCATTCTGGAAGGACGTTATCCCGTGGGCAGCAAGCTGCCGCCGGAGCGCAGCCTGGCCGAAGAATTCAGTGTATCGCGACCATCGGTGCGAGGTGCCTTGCGCGTATTGAGCACGCGCGGCATGCTGGAAGTGCATCATGGCGACGGCTATTATGTTTCCGCCAGTTTGCAGCAAGATTTTCTGTTGACGTGGCAAAGCCTGATTGAGCGGCACGAATACCTCGGCACCGATGTGCTCGATTTCCGCCGCTCGCTTGAAAGCACCATGGCCGCGTTGGCCGCCGAGCGCCGCACCGATACCGATCTGGAACGGCTTGCTTTTTGGCTGGATGAGCTGGAAGCGGCTTATGCCAACAAACAGATTCACGCCCAGTCTGAAGCAGATGTCGGCTTTCACCAGGCCGTGGCCGAAGCCACGCATAATGTGTTGTTTGCCCAGCTTTCAGGTAGCCTGTTGCGCATGTTGCACCAGCACACGCAGCAAAATCTGGCCAATATGTTCGGCGTGGCGAAGAAGCCCGAATTAATCGCCCAGCACCGCGCCATTTTTGAAGCCATCAAAAAACAACAGCCGGTAAAAGCGGCCAAAATGGCCGGCGTCCATTTGGATTATGTAGAAGGCTGCCTGAAAACCGCGCGCGAGCAGGAGCAACGCCAGGCTCGTTCAGAAGCATTGGCCGAAGCCGACTGGGGCCGTTCGGGGCGTTGAGGTGATAAGCAGCTTGAAAAATTTGTAAAAAACGCTAGCTTTTCTTACAACAATTGGAGAAAGGCAGGTTGGAAGCTGATGAATCAAACGCCTGTTGATGGTTCGATAAACAAATCATAGGTCTTAAGCAGTTAAACGTTGCATGGCGCAAAACAATAAACACAAAAAAGCACAGCCTGAACATGAATTCAGGCTGTGCTGGTGTTTGGCTCCCCGACCTGGGCTCGAACCAGGGACCTGCGGATTAACAGACCAACGATAAAAATATAACTATTTGATAATGCTAATATGTGATGCCCGCACACTCCGCCACATACAGCCCTATCGGCTACATTACAGGCACAAATTTGACACATCTAGAAAGAGAACGAAAATTTAAACATCTATAACGGATGTTTAAATTTTCGTTTTTTTCATTTACGAGAGGAGAGTAATTTGAAAAGAATTTTGCCGGTTTTGTTGTTGGTGCTGGCTGCCTCAAAAACGGCCGCCGCCGGTATCTATCCCGAATATAAAGCGCTGGTTGAGAAGCACGCAGCGGCTCAAGGCTTGGATAAAAATCTTGTTTGGGCGGTCTTGGCTGTTGAGAGTAGCGGTAACAAAAATGCTACATCGCACAAGAATGCGCGGGGTCTGATGCAGGTCATACCGCCTACCGCTGCTCGCATGGGAGTGGATCCCAAACGCCTGTATGACCCAGAGCAAAATATTATTGCTGGCACGCGCTATCTGCGTTTCTTGAGTAAGCGCTTTAATGGCAATTTTGACCATATTGTTGCGGCGTATAACGCAGGCGAAGGAGCAGTTGATAAATACCGTGGTATTCCGCCTTACCGGGAAACACAAGCTTATGTTGTGAAAGTACGCAATCGCTATGCTCGCTTGGTCGGCAAGCCCGCTTTAGCCGCCACATCTGTGAAAGCAATAGCGACCACGGCAAGCAAAGGCACTGTAGTTCCCGCAGTCATACGGGTTGAAGAGCCGCCAAAGGTTTACGCGGCTTGGGATGTTTTCCAAGAGTTTTAAATTTCATGTTTTTTCTGAAGTACCGGCATTTGCCGGTTTTTTTGTGTCTGCCGCCTTTGGGCGGCTTTTTTATGGGAAGTCAAAAATGAATCAAGTCATTTCAACCAATGTAGTTTCACCTGTAGTTTCACCTCGTAACCGCTCTATTGCAGTAGCGACAGCTGCCCTTGCCGTCATTGCATTGCTCTACGGCGTGGATGCCGAAGCAGCGTCCGGCGGCATCAAAACGCTGGAGAAAAACGCGACCGAATGGGATAAGGCAATTTATACCTTTATTGGTGTTTGTGCAGGTATTTATCTCGCCATTCAGGCTGTCCTCGTATGGATGAACAAGCGTCAATGGGGCGACTTCGGCGAAGCCTGCCTGAAAGTAGCGGTTGCCGGTGGCGTGCCTGCACTGGCTGTATTCTTTTGGAGCTTTTTTAACTCTTAATAATCAGGTGGGTAGTTTATGAGTAACGATTTAATCGATGTAACTGATGAACTGCCCAGCTACAACGGCCTTGAGCGGGCGGCTACCGTCATGGGTATGCCACTTGTGCCAATTATGGGTACGTTGGGCGGGCTGATGTTTATCACCATGATGGCTTTGCCGTTTTTACAGGCCAAAGCGTTTTTAATCCTGCTGTTGGCTATTCCTGTTATTGCTTTTATTCGCCAACAAACCATGCAAGACGATCAGGCGCTGCGGATTCGCGTACAGGAAGTGCAATGGGTGCTGCGCCGACGCAATTTCGGAATGTTCGGCAAGACCAATACAATCTTGGGCAACAAATACGGACGACAACATGAAGATTACAAGCGATTTTTTGAACAGGATTCTTAAATCCCAACCGGGGCAAGAAGATTTTCTGCCACATTTTAAGCAGCACATCAGTAATAACGTGGTTTCTTTAGGCAGCAACCACGTTGCTTTCGCTTTACGACTGGAAGGCACGCAGTTTGAAGGCGTGAATGATTCAACCATCGTCAGTCAATATCTACACTTGAATAAAGCCTTGTCGGTGTTTGGCAAGGATAAAGGCAGCCGGCTGGGTTTGTGGTGCACGTTGCATCACAAGAAAGTTGATTTTTCCCGTCGCTACGACTTTCAAAACAAATTCACGCGGGCATTTCACGACAAATATATGGAGCGCTTCCAGCGCGATGACTACTACGAGAACATTTATTACATCACAGCTATTCTGAAATATGAAGATTTGGATGATGCTGTTGAAGAAGCTCAAGAGTTAATTGAGAAGATGACAGAAGCACTGCGGACTTATGACCCGTATGCTTTGGGTGTTTATCAAAATGAAAACGGTATTCTGTTTTCTGAATTCTACGACTTCATCGGCTCACTGGTTAATGGTAATAACGAGCCGATTCCGTTAAGTAGCACCGATGCGTTCCGTGTGATTCCGGCAGCAGATTTACATTTTGGTGCGGAGTTGTTGGAAATGCGCGGAGCCGATAGAACACGCTTCGCCACATTGTATGACCTGAAAGAGTTTGGTCAAACCAAAATGAAGGTGCTGAACAATATTCTCAGCATCCCCTGTGAATTTGTGTTCACACAAAGTTTTGTGTACGTTGGCCAAGCAGCTATGCAGAAGAAAATCGACGACCAGCTCAACAAGCTGCGTTCGGTTGGCGATATGGCCGGCTATCAGCAAGACGAACTGGAGGAAGCAAAAGGTCATTTGGCAGCCGGTGATTTGATGTTCGGCGATTACCACGGTGCATTGGTTGTTTATGGTGATACTGCCAAAAAAGCCTACTCCAACGGCCAAATGGCAGTTGCCCGTTTTCTGAATTCAGGCGGTTTTCGCTTCATCCGTGCCACGCTGTCCGCGCCAGGTACTTTTTTCAGCCAAGTGCCGGGCTATACCAGCAAACCACGCCCGATTCCGAAGGCAACAACCAATCTCGCTGCATCTTTCGGTATGTACAATTTCGAACACGGCAAAAGCCGGGGAAATGCACTGGGAGATGGATCTGCCGTTATGCCGCTGCAAACAGTCGCCCGTACTTTGTACGACTTCAATTTTCACTATTCCAAGCCCGATGAAGTGGTGCCGAAAGGTGAATATCCCGCCGGTCACTCGCTGTTTCTTGGTGTAACCGGTACCGGTAAGACCACTCTTCAGACGGCCTTATTGAGTTTTGCAGAGCGCTTTGCCCCTTATCTGTTTGCAATGGATTTGGATCGCGGTATGGAAATTTTCATTCGCGCAATCGGAGGAACCTACTTCGCAATGGAAGCCGGTAAGCCCACCGGCCTCAACCCGTTTCAATTGCCGGATACACCGAAGACGCGGGATTTTCTGTATGACTTGGTAGGCTCCTGTGCTCGGCGCGATGGCCGTGAGAACACCGCAGAAGAGGAAAAGCAAATCAAGATGGCCGTGGATACGGTGATGAATCTTGATTTCCAATACCGCCGCTTCAGCGCCATTCTCCAGTCCATTCCGCCGAGTGCCGAAGACAACAGCCTGTTCACCCGCTTGGAAGTTTGGTG
>RRZU011612620.1_pt1 | contig 11339 bp, 9 predicted proteins | sample 2165561 | NCBI WGS metagenome assembly RRZU01 (sample SAMN10456909, study PRJNA506462) | wastewater metagenome | isolation source: wastewater sludge | place: USA: Moscow, Idaho | reverse complement strand
TATCTATCTAATTGTAGGATTATGAAATGATCGGAAAACCTTCTGAAACATTCAATGTGAAAAATAATTCAGAAGGTTTTTTACATAATTATTCTTCGGAAGATTTTTCCCCGTTTTTTTCTTCCGTGCGACACATATCCAACATTGCAGATGGCAGTCTTGGATCTAGCACATCATCAGCGAATGGGATGGCCTTCTTCCTAAAATCATCCAAGTTAAGTGTTTTATCACCATCTGGGAATATAACTGTATGTAGAAAAGAAGCCCTATAACGCAATTCTTTCGATTTCGCCCAAAGTTTTAGGTCAATGATTTGAAACGCCCGATAATTTATGAGATTACTTCTCAGAATGGATAAAGATTTGCCAAGCTTTGGATTGGGCGATGGAATATTTAATTGTTTTCGCCATACAGACAACAATCCTTTCAATCCTTCCATAATAAACCTGTCGGGCATGGATAAATCGATATTAACATGAATGTTACTATTCTTAGGCAATAGCAAATCTATACTTTCTTTTTCAATCTTGTGATATTCTTCCATATTATCTTTCAGAGCCATTATATCATCAACTGAAAGAACAATATTTCTTTCTGCATTATTATTCTTTTTTACTCCAGATAACAAGATTTGAACATCATCAGGAAGTGGGTGTTTATACGAATCACTCTCCTTTTGCATCGCCATCCATGATAATTCAGTCCTATTTATCGGAGAAATTGCAAGACTTTGGCTAAGTCTCCTACCTTCTGAGCGTTTTTCTTTTACCCAAGAATTATATTTTTTAGAGCCTTCATTTTCGGGGATAACAACGCCATCCTTATACATCGAATCGAATATATCCGATGAGCCTAAATTCATTATCATCAATGTATGCAATCGATAATGTAATTGCAGAGCTAATTCTTTATTACTCATGCTTTTAAAAGGGATGTACTGCTCTAAATCAAACCATTCCGGCAGTTCTGTTGTAAATGAAAGCTCTTTACTCATAACGTTACCCTCAACGCCCCTAATTAACTTGCGAGCCAGGCGGGTAGGGTTTCCCGCTTTTCGGTTGGCCGACCTAGACTCGCAAGACCAGTTTAATCTCTATTCGCTACAGGTAACAGAACCACATTTTGATGATTACCCGCAAGAAGTTCTAAGCGTTCATACCACTTGTTCAGCGCGTCCAGTTTCTCCGGCAGGTACAGGCTACGGTTATAAATCGCCATAACTCCCGGCATTGAATGGCCCAGCAACTGTTCAACAACGTGCGGAGCGATACCCATATTATTCATATGCGTTGCAAGCGTTCGCCGTAGATCATGCAATGTCCAGGGTTCAGAATGCCCCAGTTTTTTATAAACGCTACGGCCCCACTGGCTAACCGCCTCGCTATTCTTCACAACCCCGAGAAGGTAGCCGGATGATTTTGTTTCATCGTGGAGCATTTCAATAAATGAACGCATCGCCTCTGGAACTGGACGCACAATCTTTTCACCGCCTTTACTATGCGCTTTTGGTACTGTCCACACCCATGCCTCCATATCCCATTCGGCCCACTCTGACAATCTGGCCTCCTGGGTGCGGCAACCAAACAAAGTGGTGATCCTGAGCAAGTTTGTGTAGTAAGGCAGAAAAGTATCGCCGGACGATATAGCAGCCCATAATCCCCCAACCTCTTTATCTTTCAGTACACGATCTTTTTTCGCCTGCTTTTTACCAACATCGGGAATACTCAAATCTTCAAGGGCGGTACTGACGGCGTAACGGCGAACGCGGCAGAATTTCAGAGCCTGCTTACACATCTGGAATACATAACCAGCAGCAACCGGCGTTTTCTTTTTCATCCTGTCAAAGCAGTCAAGCCAGTAACGGGTTTCGCAGTCAGCGAGCGCCATTTTCCCAATATAAGGGTAAATGTGTTTGCGCAGCTCCGCTTTATGCCGCTCAACGTTCGCACGGTTTTCTTCCGCATATTCGCGTATCCAGTATTCGATAGCTTCCTGCACCGTGACCGGTTTAAGCGTTTCCTGAGTAGTTAGCGCCAACTGGTGCTTTGGGTCTTTACCAGAGGCCAGCCACTGACGACATTTATCACGCGAGGAACGGGCCTCTTTGAGACTCATATCAGGGTAGCGCCCCAGAGTCAGCCGATGCAGCTTCTGCCCGTCGAGTCGGTAAGTAAACACCCAGCTAATGCCACCAGCTTTCGTTACCTTAGCACTCAACCCGGCACCATCAGCATAAAACTCAATCTTACTGGCCGGGATGCCATGTAATCCCTTTAACTTCCTGTCGCTCAGTTTGTTAAGTTCGCCAGCCATAGACCACCACCCAGCCCAAAGTGTTTATACAAATGTTTATACAGAATTGCTTGCATAATAGCATAAACAACAAAAAGCACTGGAACAATATACAGTCATAATTTCATATAACTGATTGATTTTAAATAAAATACAAAAACCACCCCAAAGCATGAAAACAGCTAATCTGACAGTACGGCATGAACTGATACTAATCAGCGAAATGTTTGTTTTAAAAGGCGCTACTCGGCATGGGGAAGCGCCTTTTTTATTAACGTCACACGGGAGGCTTTTGCGATGAACGCAAGATGTGAACCTGTCTATTTTGGCGATGAATCTAAAAAGATAATCCTGGGTGATGCTCTGACCGAACTGAAAAAGCTGCCGTCAGAAAGCGTCGATCTCATTTTCGCCGACCCACCTTATAACATCGGTAAAGACTTTGACGGAATGGTGGAATCCTGGGACGAAGAGGCATTTTTGGCATGGCTGTTTGAGTGCATTGACGAGTGCCATCGCATTCTCAAATCACACGGCACCATGTACATCATGAACAGTACGGAGAACATGCCGTACATTGATCTCAAATGCCGCCAGCTCTTTACCATCAAGAGCCGTATCGTGTGGTCATACGACAGCTCCGGGGTGCAGGCCAAAAATCACTTTGGTTCGATGTATGAACCGCTTCTGATGATGGTAAAAGATCAGAAAAACTACACGTTTAATCGTGATGATATTTTGGTTGAAGCCAAAACGGGCGCTAAACGTGCACTGATAGACTACAGAAAGAACCCGCCCCAACCTTACAACCAGAAAAAAGTACCAGGCAATGTCTGGGAGTTTCCACGCGTTCGTTATCTGATGGACGAATACGAAAATCACCCGACTCAAAAACCCAAAGCCCTCCTTGAACGCATCATTCTGGCTTCCTCCAGTCCAGATGACAGCGTGCTGGATCCGTTTGCCGGTAGCTTCACTACCGGTGCCACTGCCGTGGAATTAGGTCGCAAGTTTGTCGGGATTGAAATCAATGCCGAGTACGTAAAAATGGGGCTCAGAAGAATGAGCATTGGTTCGCATTTTTCAGAGAATGAACTTGCAAAGGTGAAAAAGCGGAAGACAAAAAATCTGTCTAAAAAGAGTCGATTAACAGCAAAGAGCGGCGATCTTTCAGCAAAGTAAAGGCATTGTAAGTCTGCTTTTCAGCTTGCAGATTTCGTGTATATTCCCTGCACGCTTGGGCATGAATACACAGGGTTTGGTAATGATTCGCAAGTATTGGTGGCTGGTTGTTTTTGCGGTCTTCGTTTTTCTCTTTGATGCGCTGCTCATTCAGTGGATAGAGCTGATGACAACGGAGCACGATAAGTGCCGGAATATGAATTCTGTAAACCCCCTCAAGCTGGTCAACTGCGTCGACCTCGAATAGCACGACGAAAAATACGTCGACAGCCGTCAGGCCCTGGCGGCTAAAACTACCCTGGCTGATTTTCACTCTGCATTAATTGCATTACACAGCCGTCTGGGCTTAACATTTTTAATACGTTATCAACTAATACTGGTGCTTGCCCATACAAATCATAACTCACTGGATTCATTAACCAGTTTTTTATTATTCCGCTAAAGCTACCGTGCAGAATAATGATGATGACATCTAAATCCAGACTGGTAGCAATCAGATTTTCATCCACGCATTTTTGCAGTGAATCACGAATGCTTTGATGACTGAGACCTATTTTATCGCGAATGGTCTGTTCTGATATCATATCGTTATGAAATTCACATTTATGATATAAAATTTGCATTAATGCCTGCTGGCGAGGATTCTGTGCAATATATTGCAATCCCACTACAAACTTTTCACGCAGTCGCTGTAAAGGATTATCCCCCCAACGACCAATAAGCTTATCCTGAATAAGATCGCGTAATGAAGGTTGTTGTAACCATAGCGCATTGAACAATTGCGTCTTATTTTCAAAATGCCAATAGAGCGCCCCCCGCGTCACGCTGGCGGCATCCGCAATGTCGTTTAACGTCGTATTGCTAACACCACGCACGGCAAACTGCATAATCGCTGTTTCTATCAGGTGCTGTCGTGTTTTGAGGGCATCAGCTTTCGTTTTTCTGGCCATGGTTTCGACTGTCTGAGGTAAGGTAGAGAATGATTAACTTTCTTATGTAATATTTGCTAAACGGAACAAATGTATCACTTAGCGTTTATTTAGACGAGTTCTAAAACAGTTAATTATGGATATTGCACACGAATAAACAAAACAAATAACAACCACCAATATATTCACCAACCAAATACTTATTTCAATATGTGTTTATGCGCATCATTGCATTACTATTAAAACCATAATGAAACAACCGAAGATAAATCCTTTTTTGTTTTTACGTGCCGTGTATCGCGCCCATAAATAAGTATTGCTTACATCGCAAGCTAATAATTTGTAGGATAGCCAACCATTATTTTCACTTGTGCGCGTTATCGCCTCTGCGTTACCCGGTTAATAACGAGCGTTCGGTTTTTTAAGGAATAGAAATGACGAAAAATGCCAGGTTTTCACTCCTGCCCTCATTCATCATCATGTCCGCTGTATTACTCGCCGGTTGTAACGATCAGGGAGAAACACAAGCTCACCCCGCAGAGCCGCAGGTGACTGTCCATGTCGTCGAAAAGGCGCCTTTAGCCGTGACGACCGAATTACCTGGGCGCACAACAGCATTTCGTATTGCTGAAGTCCGTCCTCAGGTCAGCGGGATTGTACTTAAACGGAATTTCACCGAGGGAAGCGATGTTGAAGCCGGTCAGTCGCTTTATCAGATCGATCCTGCGACTTACCAGGCCGACTACGACAGCGCCAAAGGCGAACTGGCAAAGAGTGAAGCGGCAGCAGCTATCGCACATTTAACGGTAAAACGTTATGTCCCGCTGGTTGGCACTAAGTACATCAGCCAGCAAGAGTACGATCAGGCCATTGCTGATGCTCGCCAGGCCGATGCCTCCGTTATCGCGGCAAAAGCGGCGGTCGAAAGCGCTCGTATCAACCTGGCCTACACCAAAGTGACATCGCCCATTAGCGGACGTATCGGTAAATCTAACGTCACCGAAGGCGCATTAGTCACGAATGGCCAGGCAACTGAACTTGCTACCGTGCAACAACTTGATCCTATTTACGTCGACGTAACACAGTCCAGTAATGACTTTATGCGCCTTAAACAGTCCGTTGAGCAAGGGAGCCTGCATAAAGACAGCGCCAGCAGTACCGTCGAACTGGTGATGGAAAATGGTCAGTCGTACCCGCTGAAAGGTGCGTTGCAGTTCTCTGATGTCACCGTTGATGAAAGTACCGGATCCATCACCCTCAGGGCCGTATTCCCTAACCCACAGCACACGCTGCTGCCGGGCATGTTTGTGCGTGCTCGTATTGATGAAGGCGTCCAGCCGAATGCCATTCTCGTTCCCCAACAAGGGGTAACACGTACGCCACGCGGCGATGCAACGGTGATGGTTGTCAATGACAAGAGTCAGGTCGAGGCTCGCACCGTCGTTGCTACACAGGCGATAGGTGATAAGTGGTTAATCAGCGAGGGCTTACAGCCTGGCGATAAGGTTATCGTCAGCGGATTGCAGAAAGCGCGTCCCGGCGTAAAGGTTAAAGCAACCACCGATACCGAAACTCCAGCCGCAAAAACTGCGCAATAAGGTAACCGGACATGGCTAACTTTTTTATCAATCGCCCTATTTTTGCCTGGGTTCTGGCCATCATTCTGATGATGGCAGGGGCTCTGGCAATCATGCAACTGCCCGTTGCACAGTATCCGACCATTGCACCTCCTGCGGTCGCTATTTCTGCCACCTACCCAGGTGCGGATGCGCAGACGGTACAAGACACGGTTACGCAGGTTATCGAACAGAATATGAACGGTATCGATAACCTGATGTATATGTCCTCCACCAGCGATCCCTCCGGGAGCGTCACCATTACTCTGACTTTTGAGTCGGGTACTGACCCGGATATCGCACAGGTCCAGGTGCAAAACAAATTACAGTTAGCGATGCCCTTACTGCCTCAGGAAGTACAGCAGCAGGGGATCAGCGTCGAGAAATCCAGTAGCGGTTTCCTGATGGTGGCGGGTTTTGTCTCCGATAATAACAATCTGACGCAGGATGATATTTCCGACTATGTGGCGTCTAACGTTAAAGACGCAATAAGCCGAACAGCAGGTGTCGGCGATGTCCAGATGTTTGGTGCACAGTACGCAATGCGCATCTGGCTCGACAGCAACGCAATGAACAAATATCAGTTGACTCCGCTGGACGTTATCAATCAACTGAGAACGCAAAACAATCAGATTGCCGCAGGCCAACTGGGAGGCGCACCATCCGTCCAGGGTCAACAACTTAATGCCTCCATTATTGCTCAGACACGCCTGAAAACGCCGGAAGAGTTTGGTCGCATAACGCTGAAGGTGGGCCAGGATGGCTCAATGGTTCACCTCAGAGATGTAGCCCGCATCGAACTCGGCGGCGAAAACTATAACATGGTGACGAAAATTAATGGTCAGCCTGCAACAGGCCTGGGCATTAAGCTGGCGACCGGTGCAAACGCGCTGGATACTGCCGCAGGCGTCAAAGCAAAGCTGGCTGAGTTACAACCTTTCTTCCCGCAAGGTTTGCAAGTGGTTTACCCCTATGACACTACACCATTTGTAAAAATCTCGATTAACGAGGTGGTGAAAACGCTGTTTGAAGCCATCATCCTCGTCTTCCTGGTGATGTACCTGTTCCTGCAAAATCTGCGCGCCACGCTGATTCCAACTATCGCAGTGCCTGTCGTGCTGTTGGGAACATTCGCGATCCTCGCCGCATTCGGATTCTCCATCAACACGCTAACGATGTTCGGAATGGTGCTGGCCATCGGCCTGCTGGTCGATGACGCCATCGTGGTAGTAGAAAACGTCGAACGCGTCATGGCGGAAGAGAAACTGCCGCCCAAAGAGGCGACGCAGAAATCCATGGTCCAGATCCAGGGCGCACTGGTCGGGATCGCGATGGTGCTCTCGGCGGTATTTATCCCCATGGCGTTCTTTGGCGGCTCGACCGGCGCCATTTACCGCCAGTTCTCTCTGACCATTGTTTCAGCGATGGCGCTTTCTGTTCTGGTCGCCCTCATTCTTACGCCAGCGCTTTGCGCAACGCTGCTAAAACCCGTTTCCGCCGGACATGTTGAAAAGAAAGGCGGTTTTTTCGGATGGTTTAACGCCCTGTTCGATAAAAGCGTCGGGCATTACAGCAATAGTATCAGCGGTATTCTGCGCAAAACCGGACGCTACTTGTTGCTATATGTTCTTATCGTCGGCGGAATGGCTGTTCTGTTTTTACGCCTCCCTACCTCCTTCTTGCCCGAAGAGGATCAGGGGGTCTTTATGACAATGGTGCAACTTCCTGCCGGTGCGACACAGACGCGCACACAGCAGGTGCTGGATCAAATTCAGAATTACTACCTGAGCCAGGAAAAAGCGAACGTAAAATCGGTGTTCACCGTTAATGGCTTCAGCTTTAGCGGCCAGGGACAGAACTCCGGTATCGTCTTTATTAGCCTCAAACCATGGGAAGAGCGTTCGGGCGATGAAAACGGCGTGACGGCTATCGTCGAACGTGCGACCAGGGCGTTCAGCCAGATTAAAGATGGACTGGTGTTCCCGTTCAACATGCCTGCCATTCTTGAACTGGGTACCGCGACCGGCTTTGATTTTCAGTTAATTGATCAGGCTAACCTCGGTCATACAGAACTGACGAAAGCCCGGAACCAGTTGCTGGGTATGGTGAGAGAACATCCAGATTTGCTGGTGCGCGTGCGCCCTAACGGTCTGGAAGATACCCCGCAATTTAAGCTGGATATTGATCAGGAAAAAGCCCAGGCGTTAGGCGTAAGTCTGTCGGATATAAACCAAACGATTTCCACGGCCCTTGGTGGCACCTATGTGAACGATTTTATCGATCATGGCCGAGTGAAAAAGGTATACGTTCAGGCTGACGCGCCGTTCCGTATGTTACCCAACGACATCAACAATCTCTACGTACGTAGTGGGAATGGTGAAATGGTGCCATTCTCTGCGTTCAGTTCGTCGCATTGGATTTATGGTTCACCCCGCCTGGAGCGTTACAACGGTATGCCATCAATGGAAATACTGGGAGAGGCCGCGCCGGGTCGAAGCACCGGTGAAGCCATGGCGCTCATGGAAAACCTGGCAGCACAGCTGCCAACCGGTATCGGCTATGACTGGACGGGGATGTCATATCAGGAACGGCTCTCCGGCAATCAGGCACCTGCGTTATACGCTATTTCGTTAATCGTCGTCTTCCTGTGTCTCGCCGCATTGTATGAGAGCTGGTCTATTCCATTTTCAGTCATGTTGGTTGTACCGCTCGGCGTGGTCGGTGCGCTTCTGGCGGCGTCCATACGCGGTCTGAATAACGACGTTTACTTCCAGGTAGGTCTGCTGACTACCATCGGTCTTTCCGCCAAAAACGCTATCCTTATCGTGGAGTTTGCCAAAGACCTGATGGATAAAGAAGGTAAAGGGTTGATTGAAGCCACACTGGAGGCGTCACGCATGCGTCTTCGTCCAATCCTGATGACATCCCTGGCGTTTATTCTGGGGGTTATGCCTCTGGTTATCAGCCACGGAGCAGGTAGCGGGGCGCAGAATGCGGTCGGTACAGGCGTAATGGGAGGCATGCTGACCGCGACATTGTTGGCAATCTTCTTCGTCCCCGTCTTCTTCGTTGTCGTCAGACGGCGTTTTAGTCGGCGCAACGTTTAATTTGTAAAATAAAGGCGTCTTCGGACGCCTTTTTCACCCAAGATGCCCCTCTTTATTTATTAATAAGATAGCCATTTATTTCTAATAAACCCTTCCTGAAAAACTCGCCAGTCACCTTTCTTTTTATCCATTATTTTTACAATCCACATGAATTGAGAGTATTCCTCATGTCAGTATTTTTTTAAGAAGTGGTAAAATAATCGCCGAGTTCGCAGATGGCTTAGCGTTTGTCTTTGCTCAATTAGCGAAACGCTTATTTTTGAGGTAACACCATGAAAAGATTAATATCCGTTGCATTGCTTACCGCATTCCTGGCCGGCTGTGCACACGATTCTCCTTGCGTACCTGTATACGACGATCAGGGGCGCCTGGTTCATACCAATACCTGTATGAAAGGCACCACGCAGGATAACTGGGAAACAGCCGGTGCCATCGCCGGTGGCGCAGCAGCCGTTGCCGGGCTGACGCTTGGGATAGTCGCCCTGACCAAATAAATCTTCTTAAAAGCGCGGTGGGTACCGCGCTTTTTGCAATAAGAATTAAATCTTTATATAAGACAAAACGTTGGTATATAGCACTCAACGTATAATAAAATTATTATAGATTTTCCTCACATATCCACGATTTGAAATTAGCATTTTTTCAGTTCTTCGTAACAGCGCGCTTTCTTTTCATTATTCTCACGTCATCAATATTAACGTACGAAATCGTTATCACGCGTCCGGTTTGATTTTTAAATTTTTTGCGCCGAAATGTGGCTTACGTTTCAATTTTGCACCACTTCAGGGCGCTGCATTTATTTTTTCCTGTCTACACTCTGGATATTGCGTCGAATAATCGTGCGCAAAAACCTGGCACTACCTTTGCTTAAAAGAGTATGGCCATAGCCACAGACAGGTAAAAGACGTTTTCAGAACGTTTCCATAACAATAATTCCTCCACACAGGATGCTCTATGAAAAAGATGATAATAGCCAGCCTGGCTGCGGCCGGCGTGCTGCTTGCGGTTGCAAATCAGGCACATGCCGGCGCAACACTTGATGCCGTAAAGAAAAAAGGGTTTGTGCAATGTGGGATCAGCGACGGCTTGCCTGGCTTTTCTTACGCCGATGCAAGCGGCAAGTTCTCGGGTATTGATGTTGATGTATGTCGTGGCGTTGCCTCCGCCGTATTTGGCGATGATAGCAAAGTAAAATATACCCCGCTCACCGCCAAGGAACGCTTTACTGCATTACAGTCTGGTGAAGTCGACATGCTCTCTCGTAATACCACGTGGACCTCCTCTCGTGATGCCGGTATGGGTATGTCCTTCACTGGCGTAACGTATTATGACGGCATTGGTTTTCTTACCCACAATAAAGCAGGTCTGAAGAGCGCTAAAGAGCTGGATGGCGCAACGGTCTGTATTCAGGCGGGAACCGATACCGAACTAAACGTGGCCGACTACTTTAAAGCCAACAATATGAAGTACACCCCCGTCACCTTTGACCGCTCGGATGAATCAGCCAAAGCTCTGGAATCTGGACGTTGCGATACGCTGGCTTCCGACCAGTCTCAGTTGTATGCCCTACGCATCAAGCTGAGCAATCCTGCGGAGTGGATCGTCCTGCCAGAAGTTATTTCTAAAGAACCGCTGGGACCTGTCGTACGTCGTGGGGACGATGAGTGGTTCTCCATTGTTCGCTGGACGCTGTTCGCCATGCTGAATGCGGAAGAAATGGGTGTTAACTCGAAAAACGTCGATGAAAAAGCGGCTAATCCAGCAACTCCGGATATGGCTCACCTGTTGGGTAAAGAAGGGGATTATGGCAAGGATCTGAAACTTGATAACAAATGGGCCTACAACATTATCAAGCAGGTTGGTAACTATTCGGAGATCTTTGAACGTAACGTTGGATCGGAAAGTCCGCTGAAGATCAAACGTGGACAGAACAACCTCTGGAATAACGGTGGCATCCAATATGCGCCACCGGTGCGCTAATGCGTAGTGATGTAACGGGCGCCGCAACTGCGGCGCTCAGCCCAGAGTCATAGTTACTGAGGTTTTCTTATGTTCCATCGCCGCTCAACCATAAAAGGATCGTTATCCTTTTCTAACCCTGCGGTCCGCGCCTGGTTATTTCAAATACTCGCCGTCATTGCGGTTATCAGCATTGCGGTCTATCTCATTCATAACACGATAAATAACCTGAACAATAGCGGTATTACCTCGGG
>RRZU011321433.1_pt1 | contig 11339 bp, 12 predicted proteins | sample 2165561 | NCBI WGS metagenome assembly RRZU01 (sample SAMN10456909, study PRJNA506462) | wastewater metagenome | isolation source: wastewater sludge | place: USA: Moscow, Idaho | reverse complement strand
GAATGACACCAAGAGCATTCAAAAGAAAAAAGGCTATTGTAGTAAATGATGCTTATACTTATTTAAAAAAAAAATCTATTGAAGATATTACTCATCAAGATATTATAAAAGTTTTGAAAGAAAGATTATCAAAAAAAATCCATGCATCAAAAGATAATGAAAATCCTCCTGATGGAATTGAAACAGCAAATAAACTATACAATCATCTAAATACAATTTTTAAGTATGCTATTACAATTGGTTTAGCTGAAAAAAATCCATTTGATAATATTTTAAAAGAATTAATCATACCAAAAGCAGATACAACACATTATGCAAAAATAACAGAAACAGATGAACTTAAAAATTTAATAAACGATATTTATAATTATAATGGTCACTATAGTACTGTAAATGCACTAAAGTTAGGGATACATTTACCACTTAGAGCTTCTAATTTGACTAATCTCTTATGCGAATATATTGATTTTAAAGATAGAAGTTTAACTATACCAAGAAATTTAATGAAAGTTAAAAATAAAAACTTACCAAATTTCAAGGTACCACTATCTGATGAAGTAATTAATATATTAAAAGAACAATATGAATATACATCTCATCAAAAATATGTATTTCTATCAGTAAATAATCAAGTCCTGAATTCAAATACACCAAATGTTGCATTACAGAGAATGGGTTACAGGAATAAACAAACATTACATGGCTTTAGAGGAATTTATAGAAGTTTAGTTGACACTTACCAAAATGAACACAATATAAGCTATGAAGTAAAAAAAAGATTTTTAGATCATCATGAAAGCAATAAAGTAGAACTTGCATATAATCACAGAGCTGATTTTTTTGAGCAAATGAGACCTCTTGCAAAATGGTGGAGTAGTTACCTAAATGACTTGCTAAGTTCTAAAATTTAGTAAATTTATTTATTAAATACCTAAATTTCTAATTAAGTCTGGTTTGTTACTTTTTATAAAATAAGAATCACCGATTATAAGGTTTTTATATTTTGGTTTAGTATCTTCTATTTTTTCAGGATTATATTTCTTTTTTAATACACAATTTTCACCTTTTTTATTTACACCATGAATAAGTTCTTTCATTGTTGTTAAATAATCTTCAACTTTTTCTTCAGATAAATCATTTAGTAAATAAGATATTTGAGTAATTAAATTATTGTTTTTATATGAATCTATTTCTTTTGCTGCTCGTTCTTTTACTTCTGTAATCTCTATTTTACTAATAATATTACCTTCTTTTTTTGCTATTTCTTTTATTTTCTTTATTTCTAATCTTCTTTTACGTCTTATAGATTTTCTCTTTATTTTAAATAAACGAACAAAAAATTTAAATAAATCATATGCATAAAATGCAGATGCGAATTGTTCTGTAAACTCATGTCTTTTTATTTTAAACTTGTTTTTATCCTCTTTGGTTCTTTTTTCATTAGCAGATTTAAAATGTTTAGGTATTTGTATTAAATCACTTTCAAGTGTCAAATCAAAAAAATACTCTTTATCACTTTTAACAATATTTTTATTTCTGTCATAATTATCTTTAATTTGTGATATATAAAGTAGAAGGTCTTCTTTTGATAGATTTAAATTTACTGGGACATTTGTTAATCTTGCTTCATCAAACATCAATCTTGGTCTACTAAATATTGGCTCAGTATCAATATATGTATTTTTTAAATCTTCATATCTAAGTGTTTCTAAAAATGAATTCTGTAAGTATAAAAGTGAAATATGTTCATTGAGACTGATAAGGTAAATATTCTCTTCTTGCTTTAATTCAAAGAAACCTTTATCAGCAACCATAGATTTATGTCCATTAAATTTAAGTTGTTGTTGGAAACTATTATCTGGAATTTGGTTATATGCTTTATCCCATAATACTATTTCATGTTTTTCCATTCTATTAACACATCGAATATAAAAGCTTGTAGGATTCTCCAATATTTTAGTTTTAGATGCTTTGATACACTCTGCACTGCTATTATATATTAAGTTCTCTTCTATATAAAAATCAATTAATCTACTTAAGCCATCTTTTATATCATTAATACTGTACTTATACCAAAAACCAACATTAGAATGTGAGAACTCTGGTTCAATTGGTATAAGTAAATCACTATGATTTTTTTCTCTTACTAGTGATAAAAAGTCTTCATCAAGTTCTTTCAAATATACAATATCTTTTAATGCCTTATATTTTAAAGTATCATTATTATAGGGGATAAATAGATTATCGATGATTTTATATATTTCTGTAATATGGATATTATTTATAAAGTTAGTTTGATTTGCTTCATTTGTATCTAATGTTTTTAGCAATATATTTTTATATTCTCCATTCTCAAAAACATATAGTTCGTTTTTTTTATTATAAAAATCAATAAGCATATGATATATACTATTAAATCCTAACGATTGGTCTATTTGAAGCTTGTGTAGCATTCTAACATTCCAAGGACTGTTAATAGCTTCATCATAATATTCAATTCTCTTAAATACATGGTCATTATCATTTTCACAATCAAAACCTAAAAAACTTGTTTTTTTAAGTCCTAGTTCATTCATTTGTTTAATTAAATTATTTAATTTTGAAAACTCATCATTTGTCATATCATATTTTGATTTATTTCTTAGAGACTTATAGCTTTGTAAAAGTTTATTATATTCATCTGTTCTTATAAGCATTTCATATGCAATACAATAAATATATTCTGCATCTTTAAATTTTTTAATTTCTTTGTAGATAGATAAATCAGAAAATTTATTTGGTATTTTTATTTTAAACTCATTAGCTAGGTTATTTAAAAATTCATTTTCTTCTATATGTTTCATATTTTTCCTTAACAATATTATATCTTAAGTATTAAAATAAAAAAAATTCTTTTCTTAGAAATTATTCTTTTGTAACGAGAAAAAGCCTATATATAGGGCTTAGGAAAATTTGTAAAAAACTCCCCTTTAGAAAATGGAGATTTATTTGTGATAGTTTCATAATCAAAAACAAAAGTTTAAATATTGTTTTTGTGTAAAAAATTGATGTTTTAATACCATCAAAAAGGAAATTAAAAATGAATAAAGAAATTAAAAAGAAATATAGAGCTAAAGAACTAGCCTTATATATAGGAGTAGGCTTATCTACAATTTGGAGATGGGCTAAAGAAGGTAAAATAAGATCTCAAAAAATATCAAGTGGTGTCACTGTATTTGATATAGATGAAGTTAAATCAGATTTAAAATTCATAAAGGAACTAGTATGATGGAAAATCATTATACAGGTTCATATTTACCTGCTAATTTAAATGTAAATTGTACAACAAATAGTAATATTGTTTTAGATGCCGTTCAAACTGAATTAATTAACGAAGAATTGGAATATCAAAATCATAGATTACAAAAAAATCTTTTACAACAAGAAAATTATGTTAGAAGATATTGGAGAAATGAAAATGATAAACAAGCCATTATTAATAATGAATGGAATAAATACAATTATTTACAACAAGAAGAGAGATGGTTCTTACAAAATAATGTAGTTTGGAGAGATAAAGATAAGTTTTATTATCATCCAAACCAAAATAGCGATGTTATTTCAGGTACAAAAGATGAAATTGAGTTAGAAATAAGTAGTAGAAATAATTTTAATCTACATTTTGTAGATGATCTTAATAATATAAAAGATATTAGATTTGATACTCTATGTGTTTCATTAAAATCTTTGGATGTAGCAACACAAAATATTTATGATCCAAATCTTTCTCATGGTTTAGTAAATTCTTTTTCTGGAAAACTATTTAATAATTTTGTTTCTACAAAGTATCTTAATGAGAGATTTACTAATTATTCATTTAATGAAAATTATAACCCAACACCTACATTATATTTTATTCAAAATATAACAACTTATAAGGATCAAATGTTTTTGGCTAATAGAATGGGAAAACATTTTAAACATCTTAAATCGAGTAATACTACTGTTTTAGTTCATAATCAAGATGTATCTGATTTATTATGGAATAGTGTTATTAGAAAAATATATGGTAAACATAATGTTAAAGTTCTTGATGATGAAATGCTTGATAAAGAATCTGTCGAGCAAATATTAGATAAAACCCTTTGTATTAAAATTGGCTTTATCCCTGAAGGTTTAGAAAAACAAGCTAAATTAAGAGAACTAATTACTTCTGTATCAATCGGTTATGATAGAGTTCAATTTTTTATCACACTTGAAGAAGCTAATCCTTTTTTAGAGGATTTTTTAAGTGCTTCAAATATAATATTTTTGGATTCGATGCAAAATATTATAAAGAAAATGAGAGTACAAGATAAAATTGATTTTACAAGACAACTTGAATTTAATACAGATACTTTCGCAAAAGAGTTATCAGCTATTGGTTTATGTCCTCTAGATGAGGATAACTATAGTAATGATATTGAAAGACAAAAATATCTTGATATTATTTCTAAAACTAATAACAATTGCTTATCTCTAAACAATATATTGGATCCATTTGATGATAATTTTGAGAATTTAATTCCAATAATTGAAAGATACAAACATTGTTATATTACTGGACAAACGGGCAGTGGTAAATCAGAATTACTAAAAACACTTATCTTAAGAGATATTTTAAGAGGTGATGGCTCAGTAGTACTTCTAGAACCCCATGGTGATCTAAGTGAACAAGTCGCAAAACTAGTTAAAGACAAAACAAGGTTAGTTTATATTGATCCATTTCTTGGTAAAAATAAAGCACCTACGATTAATCTATTTCATTTAGAAGATAAAAGTGAAGCTAATATTGCAAGAGTTACCCAAATAATTCTTAATGTCTTAAAAGGCATTAATTCAGATGAATCTTTTAGTGGTACAATGGAAGATCATTTAGAAATGGGAATTAGAATATTGCTTAGAAAAGGAAATTGTAGTTTCAAAGATCTTTATAGACTCTACAATGATGCTAGAAATGAAGATTTAGTTGAATTTGGTAAAAATAGTCCAAATCAACTAGAATCAGAATTTTTTAAAGATGATTTTGAAAGTTCAAAACCAACAAAAGATGCTGTTAGAAGAAGACTCAAGAAACTTCTAAATGACCCTATTTTTTCAAATCTTATGAATGGAAATAATACAATTGATTTGGAAAAAGAAATGAATACTAAAGGCAATGTTATTCTTTTTAATATTCCAAAGGGGAAGATGACAAATACTTACAAATACTATATTAGATTTATAGTTGAGTACATCCAGATTTTAGCATTAAAAAGAGCTGATGTAAAAGAGAGTGAAAGAGTTCATACTAACCTATACATAGATGAGGCTCACAACTTTGTAACTTCATCAGCAACTATTTCAGAGATTCTTACTGAGTCTAGAAAGTATAAACTTTTTATCACATTTGCTCATCAGGCAATTACTCAGATAAAAGATACTAATCTTAGAGATATTATAACTACAATGACTAATGTTAAAATTATTGGGAAGAATAGTAATAAAACCCTTGAGGCTATGAACAGAACTCTAAATACGAAATTAGAGGATGTTGAAACTCTTGAAACAGGTGAGTTTTATCTATCCGCTGGTTCTAATAGCATTATTAAAATCAACAATACAGATAAACTACTAGATGGGAAAGAAGATATATCTGATATGCAATGGCAAGAGCATAAACAATATCAACTTGAAAATTACTATAGAAGTACCAAAGTGTTTAATTTTGATGAATCTATTAATGAATTTGTTAAAAAGTTACTATCAGAAATTGTTGATATAAAATATTTTGAACCTTTGGAAAAGTATCCAGAAAAATATGCTGAATTTTTGTATAACTTTTTTGATGATGAAAATGGTAGATTTATTGCACAACCTGAAATGAGTTTCTATTTCATTATTATATATCCTGAAGCAGATGTTAATGATAATAAACTATTTTTATCTGAATTAAGAAACAGGTATGAAGTGTTTAAGCAAAAACCAAAAGATCACAAAAAATATAACGATAAATTTAGATATAAGTTACTGTAATTTATCCATATTCCAAGAGTATTCCAGAACCATTCTGGGATGCTCTTTTTTTATTCTACATATTTTTATATATGCCTAGAACTAACTTAGAATAAGCCAAAGAATACCTTAGATATGGGCTTTATTTCATTTTTTAATAAATTTGTATTTTCCGTAAAATACCTAGTAAAAAGACTATTTATAGAATATACTATTTATTTCTGGGTCTACCTTGTTTACTTGAATTTTGTGGCATCCTACCTCTTCTAAATTGTTTAATTGTAGTGTTATTTTGATTAACTTTTTGAATATCTTGATTCTCATCATCTTTACACAAATAAGCTAATGCTTCATCTGTATTTTTTCTTTTTTCTTTATCATGATATTCTAACATGCCAATACCATGATGTTCTCCATAGTCATTACGATTGCAATTGTAATAAATACCTTTTCCATTTGTAATATTATCTCTCCAATGTACTCCTAGCTGTTCACCTTTAATTTGGTCTTTACTTACTTTTTGACCATCAAAGATAAAAGCTGTATGAAAATGAATTCCTTTTTTCTCGGTATATTCAACCATCTCAGTGTAACCAACATTGTGTTTAAAGATTTTAGGCTTACCTCTTCTATTATTTAGCAATCTATTAAAATCTTTATTTGCTTGTTCCAATGTTACATCCTTATTTTCACCATATGATAAATCTACTCTAACGATTAACAGCTTAGAGTGTTTCTTTTGTAAAGCATCCAGATATTCACTTGTACTTTGTAATCTCTTTAGCTCTTTCTTATTATATTTCTTATCCATTGTAAGACCTTTTATTTAATTAAAGTATTTCTACTCATATAATAGTTGTATACAATAAATAATTATTTTAATATATTAGATTTATAATTTATTCTTATAATATGAAGTTCCTTAATTACTAAATATCAAACTACATGAAATAATTATGTATACAAGAATCTATTTCTTAGAAATACTTGGAATAATCAAATTCTTGGCTATATACAGAGTTAGTAACTTTTGGAAAAAAAAGAAAAGACTACAGCTACATTTTTGTAGCCATAGAATTTTCATAATTATGATTGATAAAATCTTTTAATACCATCGATATATCCTATCTCAATATAATTATTTTCTTTAAAAAGATTTATCATATTTTGTATTGTTGGTTGCTTCATTAAATCACTCCTATTATAGTTCTAAATTCAATATAAAATCACCAATATATTCAACTGCCATCACATTTTTATAGGACTGATTTAATAAATAAGATTGATGATACTTAAAACTATTAAAAGCTTCTGTTACATCATTTCCTACACCCGTTCCAAGTAATTGAATATTGTTGGTTTCATTATTTGATTCATCGAGCGTAAATCCGTCTTTTGTTAAAAATAGGTAGTTTTTCATCTTATGCAGCCTGTCTTAATTGCATATACCACTGCTTTTTCTCTGGACTCCAAAAAAACCCACTATTGCGAATAGCTGTTTTATGTTCAAATTGATTTTCACCCACAATGACTAAAATATTTCCTTGTTGCATTACTGATAATCCAAGGTTAGTTAATTGGCTAAAATCTTGTTGATTTCTATATGGAGTACCATTTTGCATAGATTGATTTTGTGATTGATGTTGTTGGTAATTGTTAGTCGATTGACGGGTTTGGTTCTGTTGATTTTGATAGTTTCCATTATTGCTATGATTTTTATCTTTACTATAAAGTGAATTACCAAATTGATTACCAAAACTCCTCAAAGCTCTTTTTAAAGCATCTGTTACAGCTTCTTTGGCTGCACCCTCATGTGCATCGGCTAAAGATTTAGATACACCTGTTCCAAATCCTACATCTTCCCTACTTACATCTTGTGAATGATCAACACTGTGAACTAAAACTTGAACAACTGCTTTATAGCAAATTACATTGTTTTGATTTTGATTGATTTCAGAAGATACTTGCTCTAACTTTGAAATAGCATAATCCCAATTTCCAAATCCAAATACAGTGTTTGCCGTTTCAATAATATCAAATCCCTCTAAGTAAGATAAGCTGATATTCCCTTTTTCTCTATTTTTTACTCTAGAACCATCAAGTTCAGAATTTAATATTTGTAATTGTTTTTCATTAAACATTTTTCTCTCCTATGCTACATTTTCTTCAATTACTAAAATCTCATCTGTTTCAATGGTATTATTAGATGGATTTCTTTTTGTATTAATTTTAACTTTTGCAGGTGTTGTTACTGTAATTGGAATAACATCTACATATTTCTTTAACTCTTTTTTACCCTCTTTAGTTTGTAAAGCTTTTTCAACTGCTTCAACATCAACGGAAAATTTCACATAACCTAAACCTAAAACTGCATTTTCATCTTTGATAAAAATTTCATCTTTTGTTTTTGAAGTGGCATTTGTTAAAGTAAGGGAACTAATAATATTTCCGTCAATCCTATCAATACCATTATTGATAAGTACTTCTGCTGTGAGTTCTTTTGCTATATCAAGTGCTGAACTAAGCTTTTTTTTGTAAGTTTGTAGTTCTGATATATCTTTTGCAAGGGTATCAATCTTTGATTTTAGCTCATTTAAAGATAGTCCTACATAATCACAACGCTGAAAATAAGGAGTAGAAGTATCTTCTAAAATAGATTGAAGATACTCTTTAAAATATTGTTTTGATTTTTCTTCTGATAAATATTCAATTTGTTGTTGCAGGGCATAGTTTATTAATTTCATCATTTCCTCCTTATGCAGCGATTTCATAACTAGGGTCTTTGATAGAAGCTATTCGTTCTGCAATATCCCATAACCCTTTATTTATATCAACATCTTTAGAAATTGAAGTGACTCCTTTAGCCGTAAATCTTCTTCCTGTGTCTTTGTTATACCCTGTAATCTTGCTAGATTTTGATAAAAATTGCTCTTGCAAAATATTTAGTGTAGTGTACAGGTCATCTTTCATATCTTCCCTTCTTAAAGGTTCTAATAACTCATTAGGATTATCCAGTTCTAAATGCTCTGAAAATCTAAGAGGTAATGCACTTTGTAAAAATGCCTGTTTCTCATCTTGATTTAATTGGATAGATTCAAACTTAGCTACTTTAGAAAGTAGTTTTGATTTTACCTTTGTAATTCTCTCCACTGCATTGTCTAAATCATTTTCTCGTTCACCTAGGTGTTTAATTTTATAACTATCAAATACACTATCAGCAATAACAAGTCCATTACTGCAAACATATCTATAAATACCAGCACTAATAGTAAAAGATTTACTTCTATCATGGCTATTAAAAAGTAAAAGTTCAACTACATTACCACTAGGATTTATTAAATCTATAAAATTTTGAAATCTTACATAATGTTGTTGAAAGCCATCTTTATCTATATCTCTAACTCCAGCTTCACCGACTGAAACTGGATACCAATTTAAATCTCTTAATTGTTCTACAACTTCTATAGTTGGTATAAAATGATATTTATCAGACACTTCATAGTGTGGTTGTTCTGTGAATAGACTTGGTGCTATATCTCTTAACTCTTGATTGTTTAATGGTTTGATTAATTTTGACATTTGTTATCCTTTTTGATTTTATTTAAATTTATAGTGTTAAAAGCCTATGGCTAAACTTCATTTTCTAACATTGACAATTGTTATTATCATCGTCTAAAGCCTCTTTAATAACAGTACCTACTGCTATTAAAATTCCAATTATTGCCCCTGGACTCATATTTACGCTCCTTGTAGTGGTTGATAGTTTGTATTGTTTATAGAAGTGGTTTTTAAAGAATCTCTTTCCATTTCATCTAACTCTTTGCTTGTAGGTACATTTCTAAAGAGGTCAAGCCACTCAGCAAACGACCAATCTAACTCATGTTCTTTTTCTTTAGCTTTTTGCAAATGTTCTTTAACTTTCACAACACACCTCTATTTTGCTGTTCCCATCCTTTACCATCACTCATCAAATCATCAATAGACGGTTTTGTAGTGAACTCGTAAAACCTTTTTAGTTTTTGAAACATAGTTTCAACTCCTCGTATTGAATTTTCAAAGTAAAAATTTCACCTTGTCTATACTTATAATATATGATTGAAAAAAATTGGAAATTAAATATTTGAATTTATGAATATTTAGAAAAGGAATTAAAAAATAAGGAATTGAGTCATTTATGAGTAAATTGAAGAGTATAATATCTTTTAATTTAGTGTTATTTTTATAACAAATTTTATTACAACTTTAGCATATAAAAGAGATAATAAGCACCATAAAATAATTAAGGAACTATATTGAGCATATCGGCATTAATTTGGAGTACAGCAGACCTATTAAGGGGAGATTACAAACAATCAGATTATGGAAAAATAATCTTACCTTTTACACTATTGAGAAGATTAGAGTGTGTACTTGAACCAACAAGAGATGAAGTGTTAAAAGAATTTGAAGCTAGAAAAGATTTAGGAATACCACTAGAGCAATTTTTAGTTAGAAAATCAAACAATAGTTTTTACAATACATCAAACTTCATATTATCAAAGTTAATGGCTGATTCAAACAACTTAAGAGATAACCTTGAAAGCTATATCAATTCATTTAGTTCTAATGCTAGAGAAATATTTGAAAAATATGATTTTAGTATACAAATAGATAAATTAAACGATAACAACCTTTTATATTTAATAGTAGAAAAGTTCTCTAGCTTTGATTTAACACCTGAACAAGTATCAAATCATGAAATGGGATTGATGTTTGAAGAACTTATTAGAAAGTTTGCAGAAGCATCGAACGAAACAGCAGGGGAACACTTTACACCAAGAGATATAGTAAGACTAACTACATCACTATTATTTACACTAGATGATGAAATTTTAACTAAAAATGCAGTTGTTAGAAGCTTGTACGACCCAACAGCAGGAACTGGAGGTTTCTTAAGTAGTGGTAGTGAATATATCCATGAAATTAATCCTAATGCAAAACTTGTAACATTCGGACAAGAGTTAAACCCTGAATCATACGCTATTTGTAAAGCTGATATGATGATAAAAGGGCAACCAGTAGAAAACATCAAATTAGGTAATACTCTAAGTGATGACCAATTACAAAACAAAAAATTTGATTATATGCTTTCAAATCCTCCTTTTGGGGTAGAGTGGAAAAAAGTTCAAAAAATAGTAACTGATGAACACACTCAAAAAGGTTATGCTGGAAGATTTGGAGCAGGACTTCCAAGAGTTAGTGATGGTTCACTTCTATTTTTACTTCACCTTATTTCAAAAATGAATCCAAAAGAAGAAGGTGGAAGCAGAATTGGTATTATTCTAAAT
>RRZU010794936.1_pt1 | contig 11340 bp, 13 predicted proteins | sample 2165561 | NCBI WGS metagenome assembly RRZU01 (sample SAMN10456909, study PRJNA506462) | wastewater metagenome | isolation source: wastewater sludge | place: USA: Moscow, Idaho | reverse complement strand
ATCTGCTAAATCAATTTGATTTTCCTTGTAATTATTATAATCATAAATAAAAAATAAATCTGCTAATGATACCTTGTCTTTTTGAAATTTTTTAAATTCTTCTAAATGGCTATCCAAATCTTTTGAACCATAATATATTATCTTTTCTCTATTCTCAACCAATTCATAAATATCGTTACAGTTACTATCACTTTTATATCCAGAAGGATATATTAAAAACTCATTTCTTAGTTTATTAAAAAGATGATCAACAATTGCACATAAATTTTCAAAATATAAATTGTTTGTTTCATTTTCATTAGTTAAAGATTCTAAATCTTTTTTAAATTCATCAAATGGTTTTAATCCAGTTGAAATATATTTTTGTTTTAATTCTCTTTGCTTTTCACTTGTTTTTTCTTCAAACTCCATATCAAAAATCATAAAAGAAAAATAATCGTATTCTAATTTTCCTTCTATGTAATTTATCTCTACATTATTTTCTTTCATATGTTTGTTATTTACTAAAACATTATCATTAGCAATATAATCAAAAATATATTTTACTTTTAAAACAATTTCTTTAACTTTTTTATTTCTAATAGCCATTAAAAAAATTATATACGAACTCAAATTATTATTATCCATCTCTTCAAAAGTTTTATAAGCAACATCACTTCTTTTCGGTGTTTCTACAATTTCAAAAACAGTATTAAGAGTCTTATCTTCAATATCATCATAACTTCCAAAATCTTGAAAGAATTTAAACATATCATCGAATGAAACATATTTTAGTTCTTCATCTTGATTATATCTCATAATTATATCTTTTCCTTTTTTATTAATTTTTATAAAAACTACACAATTTTATTTTAACAAAAAAAATAATCCAAGTAAATCAAATTTACTTAAATTATTTATGTAATTATATTTTAATTTACCATATCACTTAAACAAATATTTTCGATTTGCTTGGCAATATGATAAGCCTCTTTAATAAAAGCTTGTCTTTCTTGACTAAAATTTTTAAAGTCAATATGAGTATCTTTTTGCAAAACATACAAAATTGATTTTAAACTAGAATTTAATTCACCTAGAAAATCAGTTACTTTATCTATTTTTATTTGGTTTTGATTATCTTCATAAACTAATATTGGTGTTGATACTCCTATTGTAGAACATTCTTCTACATTTTTAATATCAAATTTTTCTAGTTCATTTTGATGTAAACTATTGAAATAATTAGCAAAAGATATAAAGATTCCATTATAGACACTTTGTTTTAAAGAATCTAATTTAGAAAAATCCATACTATCTATCAAATTTTCAGTATCTTTTTCAATTCTTTCAAAAATATCAGATGGATTTTCATCAGAATATTTTTTTAAAGAAAAACCTACAATAACTCCTAAAACTCCACTAACCAATAAAGGCAATACTGGTAACATTTCAAACTCCTCACAAATTTATTTACAAGAATAATTATCTTGCATAAAGTTGTGATATATGTTTATTATTTTTTAATTCTAAAATTATTTATTCATACACTTCTAGGTCTTCCAGCATTACTTTTTATCTTTTTTGCTATACCTCTTGTAAATGCTCTATCTTTTATATTTGTTTTTAAAGGATCTATACTTTGTTCATCTTTACACAAATAAGTCAGTACTTTTTCATCGAATATTTTTCTTTTTTCTTCATCTTTATAGTCTATAATACCTACAGCTTTATTTTTATATTCATTTTTACTACAGTTATGAAATACGCCTTTACCTTTTGTAATATTATTTTTCCAATACTCTCCTATTTGTTGTGCTTTTGTAATATCTTCTCTTACTCTATTTCCATCATAAATAATTGCTGCATGAATATGAACTCCTTTATCTTCTCCTAGTTCTTTTTTTGTTATATATCCAACCATTGCACCAAATACAGTAGGTTTTGACCTTGTATTATTTAACATTTTATTTAAATCTTTACTTGCATCTTCAAAAGTGATACTTTTACTATCTTCTTTTGTATAACCTAAATCTACTCTTACAATATTTAATTTTGAGTACTTTTTAGATAAGTCATCTATATATTTTTTTGTACTCTCTAATCTTCGATTAGTTTTTTTATTGTTGTTAATAAGCATTTTCTATCCTTTATATTTTTTATTTTCATATAAAGGTATGTATACAAACTTTTTATAACATTAATAATATTTATCTATGAAATCTAAATCTATAGTTTTAATTATCTTACTAAGACTATCTATTTTCATATATTGCTACTATATTGTCTTATACTATTATTCTAATCTTTATTTAAATAATAATATATATTATTAATAACATTAAAACCTAAATTATTGTTTTATAAAATCTTCATATAACTGTGTATACGAACTATTAAAATTAAAGGATTTGTGGAGATTTTGCGTTTATGAGTAATATACAAAGTTATGGAAAAATAAAAAAACTAGCTATAACCTAAACTATTTTAGTTTAGGCTATATTTTTTGCAGGATATGTATTTTCTTTTAAATATCTAATCAACTCTTCTCTTGAGATATGAATTTTATTTCCAATTTTAACTACTTCTAAAAAACCACTATATATTAGCTTTTTAGCCATATCTGTTTTGATAACTCCTAAATCTTCTATCTCCTTTAAACTAAAAAGTATTTTGTTAGGAAGTAATAAATCGTAATTTACATTCATCTTTTTTTCCTATTTAACTTTTCCAATATCCTTTTAACTCTTCTTTTTTCATTTTTATCTTTGATATTATTAAGATGCTGTTTTAAAAATTCTAACCCTGCTTTTGTCCAACTCTTAAAGTTCTTTTTACTCTCTTTGATTATGTAGTAGTCAAATGCTAACATTTTTATTTTCCTTTAACTTTTGATAATTTTGTTGGTTTAAAGCCTAAATCTCTTTCAACTTTAAGTCCAAATAGTCCTCTTACACTTTCAAGTTCATCTAATGAGAAATATCCAAGTTCTCTTTCTAAACCATCTACAAATCCATAACAAGTATTTAAATCAGCTCTATCAAGTTCAATTATGTACCATGTAAAACTTGAATCAGCCAAAAATAGTTTTATTTGACAAATTGGGTCTTTTAAATCTTGTGTATCATAGAGTTCTGGAATAGTATTTATTAAATTTTTGGGAATTAAATTACTCATTATGAAGCCCTTTGTTCAAGTTGTTTATACCAACTCTTTGACTTACTATCAAATCTAAATCCACAAGCTTTAATTGAATCTTTCTTAGAGTATATATCATCACCTGTTACAATTAAAAATCCATTTTGTTCAACAATATTTAATCCAAGGTTATAAAGTGATTGATACTCATATTGGTTAAATGAAGTTGCTTGATTTTGTTTTATATTTGGATGAGAGTATTGATTATTTCTTTGTTGGCTTTGATTATGGTTTGATTCTTGTTGATAAGTAGATGATGTATCACTTTGATTTAAAGTTCTACTTTTATCGTACAAAGAGTTTCCAAACTGATTACCAAAGCTTCTAAAAGCTCTTTTAATTGCATCTGTTACAGCTTCTTTTGAGGCTGATTCATTTGCATCTGCTAAAGTTTTTGAAATTCCTGTACCAAATCCTACATCCTCTTTTTCTATAAAAGTTGTATGAGTTTGGTTATAAACTTTTAAATTTACTATTGCTTTATAGCATAAAACAACATTTTCATTTTGATTATACTCTTGGCTTACTTGTTCTAATTTAGTAATTGTATAACTCCAATTACCAAATCCAAATATAGAATTAGCTGTTTCAAATATATCAAATCCTTCTAAATATGAAAGGTTGATATTTCCTTTACTTCTATTTTTAACTCTTTTACTATCAAGTTCTTTATTTAAAGACTCTATTTGTTCTTTTGTGAACATTTTATTCTCCTTTATATATTTTTTATATTGATTTTTGTTTATGCGTTTTATGTGATTATGTGTTTTTGAAAATAGTTAAAGTTTTTAGTTATTGCTTATTTGAGGGGAATATTACTTAAGCAACATCTTTTAAAGAGTCATCATCTATGTCATTACTTAGAAGTTCAATAGTTATAGCTTCCTCAGATGAACTCTTCTTTTTAGCATTTACTTTAACTTTTGCTTTATTTGTTGAAGTTTCTGTAATTGTTGTTACAATATCTTTTAACTCTTTTTTACCTTTTGGGGTTTCTAGTGCTACTTTTATTGCTTCAATATCTGGTTCAAACTTTACATATCCCAAAGTCATAACAGCATTTTCATCAAGAACAACAATCTCTTGTTTAGTAGTTATTGATTCACTTTGTAAGGTTATTGAAGATATTACATTTCCATCAACTCTATCTACACCATTTTGAATTAAAACATCTGCAACTAACTCTTTAGCTAGAGTTAGTGCAGTTTGAAGTCTCTTTTTATAAGCTTGTAGCTCTTTTATATCATTAGCTATATACTCTACTTTTGAGTTTATCTCTTGTAAGCACAATCCAATATAATCAGCTTTTTGAAAGTAAGGTGTATTTGGATCTTCTAAAATAGATTTTAAATACTCTTTAAAGTATTTATTATCACTATTTTCATTTAAATTCTCCATTTGTGTTTGAAGTTTATAATTTACTAATCTCATACACGATCCTTTAAGCTACTAAATAACCATCACATTTAAGTTGTGCAACTTGTTCAACTGCACTAAAGAGTTCTTTATTAAATTTAATAGTTGCATCAATTCCATTGATTGCTTTTGAAGTGAAGTTTTTATTAGTTACTAGATTTTTCATTTTTACCCCTCCTCTAATCATTGATTCTTGGATTCTATTATAAGCACTCCAAAGAGTATTTACTTCATCTTCTTCATAGTTTACTTTTAAAAGTTCATCAGCTTTAATATAGTGTGTATTTGTATCAAATCTAATATCTATTGCAGCATTAGCTAACATTTGCATCTCTGCATTTGTTAGATATATTGATTTAAAGATTGACACTTGCTCTTTTATTTTTGGAATATAAGAAGTTACTTCTTCAATTGCATTTTTTACTTTTTCTTGAGTAAAGCCTACATGAACAATAGAGGTATGAACAAAGCTTTTAGATGGAACAACAAGCATATTAGAGCAAACTATTCTAAAGATTGCCAAATCAACAATAAAGCTAGATGTTCTATTATGAGAGTTTGTTAAAACAATATCTTCATATTCATCTTTTGCATTTGGTCTAAGAAGATTTTCTAAACTTCTAAACTGGATTATATGTTTTTGATAACCTTGGTTTTCTTCATCTCTTACTTTACTTTCACTTGCCATTATTGGATAGTATCCAGCATCTCTAAAAGTATCAAGAAGTTTATATGTTGGAACAAAAGCATATTTATCACTAACACCTTCAATTGGATTTTCACTAAAAATTGATGGAGCAAACTTAAGTAGCTCTTCATTTGTTAGTGGTTTTATATTTTTTGACATGGGTTTTTCCTTATTTATTTTTTTGATTTTAAATTGTTAGGTTTATATTTTAATTACTCTTTTTAACTAAATTAACCAACTTAAATACATAACATTTTGAACTTATTTTTTATCTTCATCTTTTAAGACCTCTTTTATTGCAGTTGCAATAGCAATTACAACAGATAGTATTGTCATAGGAGACATTTTAAGCTCCTAAGATTGGAGTATAAAAACTATTATTTATGGATAGGTTTTTTATATCTATAACCCTATTTTCTCTTACCAATTTTTTTAACTCTAATTCATCTTTTTCTAAAGATAATTTTTTCTTCTTTAAACTATCTTTGATTTTTGAAAAGAGTTTAACTCTATAGCCATCAATTAGTTTTTGGTTTAAATTTGAAGGAATATTTAATACCAAACCATTTTCCTCTTTACTCTTTTTTACATTTTTTCCTATTTGCATTTCATCTCCTAAGATTTTTATTTACAAGGACTTATTTTTATCCTTGTCTACTCTTATGATATGTGATTGAAATTTTTTAGTTTAAAAAAGAAAGATAGCTTCAAGGTTTGCCCCTAAAAGCTATCTTTTATATTATAAGTTTTATCTAAGATATACTTTTTTGTATAAGTTATCAATATCTTTATATGGTAATTCAATAAGTTTTGATATTTTTTCATTATTTAAATCTTTAAAATCTAACATTATTAGTTTTTTTGCTATATCCATTTTTATATCATATGCTTTTTGATCAAATTTCAAATCATAAACTTTAATATTTTTACTTTTTAAATGTACTCTAACTTGATAACTAAAAATATGATTTATATTCATTTCTTTACTTGAAGTTCCAAATATAGATGATATTTTTCTACCGATAACTGTTTTATTAGATTTAAAATCAAATTCTGCAATTTTATACAATAAATGAGCAAGATTCGAACACAAAATATTATTCTTTATATAATAGTTTAAAGCTTCTTTATAGAAAGAAATATCATGTTCTAGCAAATTAATATGTAGTTTTTCCAATAATTCTACCCTGTACATAAATGTTATATCTATATTTTCTTTATTTCTCACAAGCTCTTCAAAATTTTTTTTTGCTATAAAGCTATATTGTACACTATCAATATTATTTGTATTACCACTTAGTAAAGATAAAAACATATCAATACTATTTTTATCTTCTATATAAATAATACCTCTTTGTAGGTAATAATGGTAATACAATTCTTTAGTTATTGTTGGATTATAATTATTTACATCATTAATTAGTATAAGATTAGTGCCTTTTTCCAATTCAGCATCTTTAAAAATACTACTAATTTTTACTGCTCTATATAATGTCTTAGCATATCCTATTTTTGTTGTATTTATTGAAGATATAGCATTGTCAATATCGTTACTGTTTTCTATTCTTAGTACTATGATTTGGGAAGCTGTTCTTTTTTCTGCTTCCACAATCCAATTTTCAATTTTATTTTCTGTCATATTTTTTCCTTTTTTTGTAATAACTGGTTATAACCAGTTATTTGGTGATTTATTTACAACAATTTTTATCTTATAAGCATTTGCTCAAGATTAAAAAAATATTTTTGTTCATTATTTACAATACAAGTTTGAATATTACTCATTCCAAATAAAGATGGATTATACTTTTGCAACTCTCTTAATAATTCAGAATTTGTACTAAAATTTCTTCCACCATAAAGAACTTTAAAAGCAGGAAGTAGATTCTCAACTCTAAAAATATTATGTTGTAAATCCCAAAATATTTCCTGTTTTAATTGGAGTTTATTTTCATCTACTATATTGCTAAAAAGATTGAAATTTTTGTATTTTATTGCCGCTGAAAACTCAAATATATTTTTTTCTAATTTAGTTAATTTTGGTTGCTTTGGTTGTAGCTTTAATATCTCTTTATATTGTTTCATTTGATACTGCTGTATCAAATTATCTTTTTCAGTAGTATTTAAAGCTGTATTCGCCATTTGTACATCTATTTGAATACTTTTCAAATATACAGCAAACTGTTCTAAATCATTTTTTATAGCATTTGATAAAGACTCATAACTTCCAAAACCTAAAAAATTGCAATGAGCTAAATTTCCACCAGTATTAAATACGGTAAATCTTCTATCACTAGGCTCAATTTCTAAAGCATATAATTCATTTGAAGTTATTAATACTTGTCCAAAAATAGGTATCTCTTTATCCATATTTTTATACTTCTTCTCTGCTGTAATAGTTCCGTTAGTTACTAAAGCCTTTAAAAAGTTTTTAATACTATTTTTTTGGCTTTTATTTGCTGATATTTCATCAAGATTAAAAAACATCGTATTTTCTACTAAAGAGCCTAGGAATCTTGTATCTAAACTCTTATCATTAATAGTTTTTACAAATTCTTCACCAAAAAATGGCTTTATCACTTCATTAAAAAAAATACCTTTTCCAGCACCTTGTACTCCTAAAAGTACAAGGGCTACTTGAGATTTTTTAAGTTCTTGGAAAAAATATGCCAACCAATTTATTACCCACTGAACTTTTTGATAATTGTGATTTAACAAATGAAGTAAGAATAAGAAAGTTATTGATTTTTCAAATTTAGATTTTACGAAATCTATTTCATCTCCTTTCATCTCTAAATACTTAGATAATCTAAATGTATTTCTCAAATATGTTCCATTTTCTTGTTTGATAAATTCTTCTTTATTATTAGGCTCAAATGTTGTACCACTAACCATAATTAAATCATTAGGTCTAATTTTAAATTCATTTTCAAATTCATCAACTAAGTTCTCTTTTTTACTTCTAGATTTAATAAAAGCAGATAAATCAACATCTATACCTAAAAAGTTGCTAAGGACTATTTCTAATCCTTTAAAATCTTTTGTAAATTTACATTCTTCATTTGGAGATAACATATAAGCTATTTTTCCATCTGACATCAGAAATATTGATCCTCCTCTTTCTTTTAATTTTTTTAATACGGAATGATTTTCATCTTTTAACCAACTACTATCCTTTTTAACTGTTTTTTTATTTTTTTTAGAATTATCGTTAGGTACAATATTTTTAGAATTCTCAATCATCTCTTTCTCCTTTTATTTTTTATTATATTTTGAGCTGTGTTTTACAATAACTTACCAGTTACTATTAAATATTTCTTATACATAATTGTTTTTGTTCTCTTTTATATATTTATTTTATAAAACTTCTCAACATCCTACAACTTCATGTTCTTTAAGCCATTTATCAATGGCTAATCTGTCATATCTAATATATTTACTACCAATTTTGATAAAAGGTATTGTAGAGCTATTACTAGCCATCCTCATTTTGGCTTGAGTTGATTTACTAAAACCATACTCCTCTGCTAAGTCAATTGGAGTTAACCATCTCTTTTGATAACCTGCATATGTTGATGCATAGTCAATTTTTTCCTCTAAATTTATTGACATAAAAATCCTTTTATAGTAAATTTAGAAATCGATTTCTGTTAATTCAGAAAAAAGTATTTGAGCTCTCTAATTTCTGATACGGAAAGTATCACGAAAAGATTTTATTTTCATGCGGGGGAATTTTTTATAAATTTTCCCAATGCTTTTGTATCGGGGCTTATTGTAAATTAAGATCAAATTTAAAACAATTTTAAATATAAAGTCTTACTTTTTTCAAACTTTCTTTTTATACTTTATGAGTATAATTTTCTTTTTAAATTAGGAAATAGCTATGAAATCTATTGAAGAAAATGAATTCTTAATTAATTTTTGTAAAAAACACAATATTGAAATACCAAATAATTTTAAAAATATGAAGATTTATGAAGAAATTGAGAATTTCAAAGATGCCGAGTATATATATTGTATTGCATACGAAATGCTTATTAGAACAAATGAGTATAAAGCCCTTTTAAATGAATATAAACCACTTAAAAATAAATCAAAAAATGATATGACTAATGATGAATTTTTAAAACTTAGAAAATTGATTGATAGAATGAATGCTTTAGGACTTAAAAAAACAAGTTTTTTAGGTTTTGATTGCGATGATGATAATGATCACGTATTTAAAAGAATCGAATACTACGATGAAATTATTAATACTCCTTGGAATGTTAGAATGCTCCATAAATTTGAATCTGATTCTGATGAAAATATATTTTATCAATTAGCAAAATTTTATTTCGAGAAAGGTAAATTATATAAATTAATAAATAGCTATTATTATCCTATATCGACAGAAGCAAAAGAGTTAGTTATAGATTATATTAAAAATAAATCTCTATGGAAAACACAGGAAGAATGTAATGAGTTTTATAGTCTTTTAGATGATTATTGTGTTCCTTGTACTAGTGAAACAACAGATACAATTAAATATAAATCATTAAGTAGTAATACCATTTATCTAAGTGAACTTGATAAAGACTTTTTATTATTACTTAAAGAGAAAAAAAGCAATAATTTATTTATACAAACAAAATCAGATTTTTCAGACGATAATATAGAATTTTGGAATAAATACACTGTAAACGATATAAAGGACGGATTAAAAAAATTAATAGAATTTCATATACATAATAATCTAATATATAACCAAAATAATAAACACATTAATACTTCATTAGATGAAATATTAAGAAATCCATCAAATTTTTATATACCATGTGTTAATCGATTATCACAGCCTGAATTATTTCCATGGGAAAAATCTGATAATTTGACAACTAATAATGAATTTATAAAACAACTTGAATTTAATGGAATCAAATCTATCGTGGGAGATAAAGGATATGTTAAAATAAACAAAGAAAAAAATATTTATTTAATGCAAATTTGTGAATATATTTCACTTAATCTAATTGATGATTCTTTTTTAAAGACGCTTACATATGAAGATTTAAAAAATACTTATATTAATACAGAACCTCTATTCAGTAGACCAAGATTAATGTTTGATGAAGCAAGATTAACAAATATTCCTATAAATCTAAATTTATCAAAAGAAGATCTTTTACTTTATATTACTCAAATAAAAAATGATTACGATAGAAATAAGAATATTGTTAAGACTGAAATAGAATATTTTTTTAACTTAACACTTGAAAGTGATACAACTAAAATACCAAGCAACATTAAATATGCTAATGAAAAAAGAAACTCTAATGATAAAAAGCTTTTACCTAAAAAAAGAGAAGATTTTAAAACAAGCTTTACATCAGCATTTTATATTTATGATTTATATAAATTTTTTATTCGACTCTTTGAAATAAAGAAAAAATGTATAAGACGTCAAAGAAATTTTAATATAAAAGAAATAAAAGAAGATGCTAAAAAGAAAGGTGACATTATATGTCAAAATACAATTAATGAAGTAAAAGAAAGTGCAGAAAAAGAAATTAAAAATTATGAAATTAATAATTTGATTACACAAATATCTTATCTAATTACTGATCTATCTGAAGAGCAAATAGAATATTATTTAACAACTATGAAAGAATTTATTCATGGAGTAAATTTAATAGGAGAAAGAAATAATCTTAAAAAAGTAAACAATTCTAAAAAATATGAAAAAACTGATCCAAAATATAAAGATCTTATCATTGGAAATTCATATATTATTAAATCAAATAAAGAAGATTTAATAAAAAAATTAATTGATTAACTATTAATTAAAACTAGAAAGTATGTCCCAAGGTATGTCCCAACCAAACCTTAAAGTAAAAATATTTTCCTAGTTAGGAGATAAAAGCCTATTTATAAGGATTTTAAAGATGGCGACCCCAGCATGATTCGAACATGCGTGTTCTGGAGGAAATCCAGACGTCCTTGGCCACTAGACGACAGGGTCAATTTTTTTGAGATTGAAATTATATTTTAGTTTGAGTTTGTTCTTGCTTAAAACTCATTATTAT
>RRZU013483424.1_pt1 | contig 11341 bp, 13 predicted proteins | sample 2165561 | NCBI WGS metagenome assembly RRZU01 (sample SAMN10456909, study PRJNA506462) | wastewater metagenome | isolation source: wastewater sludge | place: USA: Moscow, Idaho | reverse complement strand
GGTCGCCGACTACGTGCGGGCGCAGGGGTATTCGCCGGGCAACATCGGGGTGCAGATGATCGGCAATCAGCCCCGGATAGGTGCCCGCCGGGCCGAAGCCGAGCAGGTGCTCAGCGCAGCGGCGGGTTGCCCGGTCCACCTGTCCGCGACCAGCACCGACGGCCTGGGCCTCACCGGCCGGGGGGAGGGGTTGGCGGCGATCGCGACGGCGCTGGTCATGCGTGCCGATACTCTGGATCGGTGACCCTGCAGATCTACGACACCGGAACCCGCACAGTGCGCGACTTCGTGCCGATCAACGAGGCATCGGTATCGATCTACTACTGTGGCGCGACAGTCCAGGCTGCTCCCCACGTGGGTCACCTGCGGCCCGGAGTGGTTTTCGACGTCCTGGCTCGTTGGCTCACGGCCAAGGGGTACCAGGTGACTGTCTGCCGCAATGTCACCGACATCGACGACAAGATCCTGGCCAAGGCACAGTCGCAGGGGCGGCCCTGGTGGGCCGTGGCCCAGCACTACGAGCGCGAGTTCAGCCGTGCATACGAGATCCTGGGGTGCAATCCGCCCACGATCGAGCCGCGCGCGACCGGCCACATCCCGCAGATGCTCGAACTCATCACCCGCCTCATCGATGCCGGGCACGCGTATGCAGTGGACGGCGACGTCTACTTCTCGGTGACCGCTGACTCGCGCTACGGGGAACTGTCCCGCCAGCGACTGGCCGACCTGCAACCCGCGGCCGACTCCGTGGACGACCAGCGCAAACGCGATCAGCGTGACTTCGCGCTGTGGAAGGCGGCCAAGCCCGGCGAACCGTTCTGGAACTCACCGTGGGGGCCCGGTCGTCCCGGGTGGCATCTGGAGTGCTCAGCCATGGCCACCTTCTACCTCGGTCAGCAGTTCGACATCCACGGCGGTGGCATCGACTTGATCTTCCCGCACCACGAGAACGAGCTCGCCCAGTCACGCGGTGCGGGCGACGCCTTCGCGAACTACTGGCTGCACAACTCGTGGGTGACAGCGGCCGGGCAGAAGATGGGCAAATCGCTGGGCAATGCGCTGGCGGTCGACGAGGTGCTCAAGCACGTGAAGCCGGTGGAGCTGCGCTACCACCTCGCCTCCGCGCACTACCGATCCACCATCGAGTTCTCCTATGAGTCCGTGGTGGAGTCCGCCGTGGGCTTCCGGCGCATCGCCGGTTTCCTGGACAAACTCGCGGACGAGCCGCTCCCGGACCCGGTGGCCGACAACTGCCCGCCGGCGTTCGTGGCTGCCATGGACGACGACCTCGGGGTCCCGGCAGCAGTGGCCGTCATCTTCGACACGGTGCGGGCAGGCAACGCCGCATTGGAGGGCCAGGATCCAGCGACGGCCCGCACGGCCTGGCGACAGGTCAGTGCCATGTGCTCGGTGCTTGGGATCAACCCCCTCGCGGACCCGTGGGTGTCCGGCGAGGACTCCGGGGGAGCCATGGCAGCCCTGGGAGCACTGGTGGATGATCTGCTCGTCGCCCGTCGAGAGGCCCGTGCCGCGCGGGACTGGGCACAGGCTGATGCCATCCGCGACCGTTTGATCGCCGCCGGTGTCCACATCGAGGACCGTGCTGATGGTCCTGTCTGGTCGTTGACCAATGGCGGGTAACTCGCAGCGCCCGGGTGCACGGCGTAATCCCGGGTCGAAGAAGGGGGCCGTGGTCGGATCCGGTGCACAGCGCCGCAAAGCGCTCAAGGGCAAGGGCCCGACTCCCTCAGCCAAGGACCGGCCGGGACACCCCGCCGCCAAGCAGGCCAGGTACAAGGACAAGGCTGAACGCGCACAGAAGTCCACCCGATCCTCCGGGAAACCTCCGAAGGACATCGTCGCGGGTCGCAACCCCGTCGTGGAGGCCCTGCGGTCGAAGACGCCGGCCGTGGAGCTGCTGGTGCAGTTGCGCATCGATATTGACGATCGCGTGCATGAAGCGGTCAGTCTGGCCGCCGCTGCGGGGCTGCCGGTGCAGGAGGTCCCCAAGTCGCAGATCGATGCTGTCGCGGGCGATGTCGTGCACCAGGGATTGCTGCTGGTCGCCAAACCCTTCGTTTACACCGATCTCGGGGATCTGCTGGACACGCCGAACCCCTTGTGGGTGGTTCTGGACCAGGTCACGGACCCGCGGAATCTAGGGGCCATCGCCCGATCGGCGGCAGCTTTCGGGGCCACCGCTGTGCTGATTCCACAACGGCGCTCAGCGCCGGTCACGCCAGCTGCCTGGCGCACGTCCGCCGGGGCGCTGGCTCGCCTGCCCGTATGCCAGATCGGGAACGTGACCCAGACTCTGGGAATGCTGCAGGAGGCCGGTGCCTTCTGTGTGGGGCTCGACGCGGACTCCGATCTCGGTCTGGACGAACTCGCGCGCTTCGCGGACGGCCCACTGGCCATCGTGGTCGGCGCCGAGGGGCGAGGATTGTCACAACTGGTGGCCAAACGCTGTGACGTCCTGGTGTCCATCCCGATGACCTCGGCCACGGAGTCGCTGAACGCCTCGGTGGCAGCCGCCATTTCCATGCATTGGGTTGCTCATCAGCGCACGCTAGGGTGAGGGCATGAGCCAGCCACCTCCCGGATACGGCGCCTACCCGCCGGCACGCCAGAACGCTTCAGACGCGGTTGTCGCCCTCGTGCTGTCCTTGCTGTCGTGGGTGATCTGCCCGGTGGTATTGGCCATCGTGGCGCTGGTCTTCGCCAGCAAGGCCAAGAACGAGATCGCCGCGTCCAACGGCTACCTCGACGGCGGGGGCATGGTCACGGCGGCCAAGGTCATCGCCTGGCTGAACATCATCGTCACCGTCTTGGGGACGCTGCTCTTCATCGTGATCGTGGTGTTCTTCAGCGCGGCCAGCACCACCGTAGATGTGCCGTCCACCGGCAACGCCGTGCTGAGTCTGCTGCCGTAGTCAGTCCGAGTAGCCGATCCTGCGCCACCGGGTGATGGCGCGACTCAGCCGTCCCGCTGACCGTCTGCGTCCGTACCAGGATCGGCGCTGGTAGACGAACCACAGGGACGTGACCAAGAAGTCCCACACGATCAGGCCGAACCAGTAGGCGTCCACACGATCCCAGGGGATGGCGTTGAACGTCTGCTCGAACCCAGCGACGCCCACCAACTGGCCGCCGATGAGGATGACGCTCAGGATCACGATCGGGATGGTCTTGGCCAGCTCATGGCTGATCTCGGCCCGGATATGAGCCAGCAGCCGCGCTCCCGCGATGACCGCACATGCGGCCGCCAGGATCTCGTCCGGGTTGCGCTCCCGGGCGACTGCGGTGATCAGCAGCAGAAGCACCGACAGCCAGAACGAGACCAGCACTGGGGTCAGCAGGGCGTACCGGGCCCCGCCGGCCCAGGTGACGCGGGGGGCGTGGTCATCACTGCGGACCAACGGCAGTCGGGCATGGTCCATGGTGCGGTACACCACCCACAGGACAGTGGCCATCACGGCCAGCCCGATGCCCAGGACGGCTACATCGAACAGAGCAGCCATGATCGGCTCCGGACTACCCGCCAGCCCCGTGCGGCCAGACGCTGCCTAGGGGTCATCGGTAATTGGTGAACTGCAGGGCGACGTCCAGATCCTGCTCCTTGAGCAAGGACATCACGCTCTGCAGGTCGTCGCGGGACTTGCTGGACACCCGCACCTCTTCACCCTGCACCTGGGTCTTGATGCCCTTCGGCCCTTCATCGCGAATGATCTTGGCGATCTTCTTCGCGTTCTCCTGGCTCAGACCGGACTCGAAGGAGCCGCTGATCTTGTACTCCTTGCCCGACAGCCGGGGGTCATCGGCCTTGAATGCCTTGAGCGAGATGTGCCGTTTCACCAGTTTGTCGCGCAGCACGTCCAACGCGGCCAATGAGCGCTCCTCGGTCGCGGAGACGACCTCGATACTCATCTCGCCGGACCATCGGATGGTGGTGCCGGTGTTCTTGAAGTCGAAGCGGGTGGCCAGCTCTTTGGCGGCCTGGTTCAGTGCGTTGTCGGCCTCCTGCCGGTCTACTTTGCTGACGATGTCGAAGCTGCTATCTGCCATGCGAGCACCCTACTTGCACCGTGTATCGTGGCTAACGCACCTTGGCGGGTTGCCCGAGCGGCCAAAGGGAACGGTCTGTAAAACCGTCGGCTTACGCCTACGCTGGTTCGAACCCAGCACCCGCCACCACCACCACGAACACGGCGAACCCGTGGCTAGTACCGCAGGCGCTCATCGCCTGTCCGCTGCGACCGCTCCTGCAGCCAGACCACCATGGAGTCGCCGTCCAGGGGGGCACTGATGTGGAAGCCCTGGGCGAGGTCACAGCCAGACAGCCGGACGTGTTCGAGGTCCGATGCCGACTCCACACCTTCGGCGACCATGCGCAGGCGAAGGCCGTGGGCCAGGTGCACCGTCGCAGAGAGAATGGAGCGCAGCTCCGCTCGTGAACCAACACCGGTCACGAACTCCCGATCGAGTTTGAGTTCCTGAGCGTCCATGGTCCCGATCTGGTGCAGCGACGAGTAGCCGGCGCCGTAATCGTCGATCGAGATCTGCACCCCGATGGCGTGCAACTGGGCAAGGACGATTCGGACCCGCTCCTCGTCACCGCTCAGGGCTGTCTCGGTGATCTCCAACGTGAGTCGATGCGCCGGGATGTGGTGGTCTGCCAGCAGTTGCGCCACGCGCGGGGGCAGGGCCCGGTCCAGCAGGTTCGTCGCCGAGATGTTCGCGCACATCCGCAGGTGGATGCCCTGTTGGTCCCAGGCGCGCAGCTGGCAGAGGCTCTGGTTGAGGATCATGTCGGTGAGCGGGCGGATGAGTGCGGTCTGCTCAAGGACGGGCAGGAAGTCGGCGGCCTGTATCACGCCCCGCTGCGGATGCTGCCAGCGCACGAGGGCCTCCACCGCAACGATCTCGTTGGTCACCACATCGAGTTGCGGCTGGTAATGGCATACGAACTCCTGGCGATCCACCCCGCCGCGCAGATCCTGCATGATCAGCAGCCGCCCCTGATCCGTGCCGTCGCGCCGGGAGTCGAAGACCTGCGTATTCACGTGCTCGCCCTTGGCTCGGTACATGGCGCGGTCGGCGGCCAGCAGCAGATTCGACAGGGAGTCGCCCTGATCCGGGGCCACAGCGATCCCGATGCTCAATTCCACTTTCAGATCCCTGCCGGATGCGGCGACCGGATCGGTGACACTGCTGTGCAGTGCGGCCGCGAGTTCCAGGGCCTGCGTGATGCCCGTCCCAGCAGGGGTGAGCAGCGCGAATTCGTCGCCACCGATGCGGCTGATCACCACCGACGGGTCCACTGCGCTTCGAAAGCGCTGCGCGACGGTCTGCAGTACCTCATCACCGGCCTGGTGGCCGAGGGTGTCGTTGATCTGTTTGAAGCGGTCCACGTCTACCAGCAGCAGCGCGCGGGGTGAGTCGATACCCTGGCCGGCCAGGCGGTTCAGTCCCCGCCGGTTGACCAGGCCGGTCAAATCATCCGTGCGGGCCTGCAGCTGGGCGCGCGCGCGGGCCGTCGCGGCCCGAAACGCGCCGAGGCTGCGCAGGGCCCCCGCCAGCACTGTCGCGGTGGCCAGGGCAACCGTGACGCTGGGGACGTTGTGCTCGGTGGCGTACACGATGAGGGCGAACATCGCAGTGGTGACGACGACCGGGGCCACCCAGTTCATGCGCGAGTCGCTCGGTGCCTGACCCAGCCGGGTCCACGCCGACAGGCTCAGCAGGAGCAGCCCCAACGGCCAGGTGAGGTCGATGATCGCGCCCACGCCCTGCTCCGTCTGGGCCACGCCGAACAGCCAGAACGCGTCACCGAGCCAGATGAGGACCGAACCTGCCAGCAGCAACCACCAGGCGGGACCGGCAGCCCGCCTCATCACGGCCAATACCGCCGCGACGATGGCCACTTGCAGGAGGTCCAGCAGGGGGTAGAGCCAGGGGATGACCAGCTCCCACGCTGACTCCTCGACCTCCACCGCAGGTGCGAGCAGGGACAGCGCAGCCGCCGCGGCCAGGGCGATGATCAGCCCGTCGAGATAGGTGGTGCCAGCTGCGGACCCCATCACGGGGCGGATGAGCACCGCGATGGCCACGTACATGGTCGGGCTGATGGTGAGGAAGAGCAGCTGCGACCAGAGGCTGCCGGGACCCTCCGGATCCGATCCGGTGAAGTAGTCCAATTCGGCGATCAGCCATACCGTGCAGGCCAGGGCGAACAGCACCCAGGAAAGGCGGGTCGTCGTCGCCGTGGCGGCCCGCGCGGCGAAGATCATGATCGGTGGTACCAGCAGGGCGCAGTAGAGCAGGGCGTCGCGCACTGGTAGGAACTCGGTGGGTCCCAGCAGCAACCAGGCTGTGAAGCCACTTAGCAGGGCGACGGTGAGGGCGATCAGAGCGGCAACCGGCCGCGGCAGGTCCGGTCGTCTCTCGACCCCGTCGAGATCACGGGGCGGATCCCGGTGAGCCACTGTTTCACACTAGTCCGGTCGCCCCATCTCAGGACCCACCGCAATGGGGGAGTCACGTCGTGGGGTGCCCGCCAGACCTTGTACCCTAGAACGGTTGCCCCTTTAGCTCAGTCGGCAGAGCGTCTCCATGGTAAGGAGAAGGTCTACGGTTCGATTCCGTAAAGGGGCTCGAGCGCTGATCTTCGAACTTGGAGGCAGCGTGCGAGGCGGAGTAGCTCAGCCTGGCAGAGCAAGCGGCTCATAATCGCTGTGTCGCCGGTTCAAGTCCGGCCTCCGCTACAACAACGAACGAGGAAAGGTTCATCGTGGCGAAATCCGACGTCCGCCCCAAGATCACGCTGGCGTGCGGGGAGTGTAAGCACCGCAACTACATCACCAAGAAGAACCGGCGCAACAACCCCGACCGCATCGAACTGAAGAAGTTCTGCCCGCATTGCAAGAAGCACACCGAGCACAAAGAGACCCGCTAGGCGCCTGCCGGGCATGGGTCTCAATCCTGGTTTTGTCGGCAAGGTCTACCCGGACACGGACTCGTACCTGATCGGTCGTGAGAAGGTCCGGGAGTTCGCGACTGCCATTGGGGACTTCTCGCCGCGGTTCCATGACGTCCCGGCGGCCCGTGCCGCGGGCTACCCGGACCTGCCCGCACCGCCGACTTTTGCGTTCGTCATCACGATGAAGGCACTGAGTTACGCAATCTTCGATCCCGACCTCGGCCTCGACTACGCCCGCGTTGTGCATGGCGAGCAGAGTTTCGAGTACCGGCGTCCGATGGTGGCCGGCGACGAGGTCGTCGTCCGGTCCATCATCAGCGACATCACCGTGCGCGGGTCGAACGAGTACCTCACGACGCAGGCAGACGTCATCACGGTCGAGGGGGACCTGCTGGTTCGAACTCGTAGCACGATTGTGAGCAGGGGTACCGGATGAAGGTCGGCGAGGTCCTTCGCGAGACGGTACGTGTGGAGCGCATGAACCTTGTGATGTATGCCGGGGCGAGCGGCGACTTCAACCCGATTCATTGGAATGAACACGTGGCGAGAGCCGTCGGGCTGCCTGATGTCATCGCCCACGGAATGTTCACACAAGCTCAGCTCGGGAGACTCTTGGGCGATCCCGCCCACGTTTTGACCTTCACCGTGCGCTTCTCCGCCCCCGTGCCGGTGCCAGCCGTCGGAGCCACCGAACTGCACCTCGCGGCTGAGGTCACCGATGTCAGCGCCGGCGTCGCAACGCTGGTCCTGAGCGCTACATGTGATGGTCGAGACGTGATCAAGGACGGTCGCGCGACGGTGCAGCTGTGACTCGCTTGGCGCAGTACACGACGCTTGGTCTAGGGGGAGCGGCCACCGTTCTTGAGGCGCCGTCGCAGGCGGACGTGGTCGCGCTCGTGCATGAGTATCCAGGTGCCCGGATTCTGGGCGGCGGCTCTAATGTGGTGGCCGGCGACGCGGGCGTGCTGGAGCCCGTCATCCGGCTGACCGCCGCTGGCCATGTCCGCCACGACGATCAGATCATCGTGAGTGCTGGCACTGCCTGGGACGACTTCGTGGCGCAGATGGTCGCCGAAGGCCGCAGTGGGATTGAAGCGCTGTCCGGTATCCCGGGCTGTGTCGGCGCCACCCCGATCCAAAACGTGGGCGCCTACGGCCAGGAGGTCGCGGAGACCATTGCGGGCATGCGGGTTCTGGTCCGCCGCACGGGGGAGATCACCACGTGGCCCGCCGCCCGGGCGCAATTCGGGTACCGCAGCAGCTTCTTCAAGGAACACCCGGGGGAATACGTCGTGATGGCGGTGGCCTTCGACCTGCCCGAGGGCCTCAGCGCGCCGGTGAAGTACGCCGAACTCGCCGGCCTGCTACAGGTCGAGATCGGGCAGCGGGTGCCCGTGGACGCCGTCCGGCAGGCGGTTCTGGAATTGCGCCGAGGCAAGGGGATGGTGCTCGATCCCACCGACCCCGACACGCGCAGCGCCGGCTCCTTCTTCACCAACCCGATCGTGGATCACGCACCCGAGGGCGCGCCCGGATGGCCGCAGCCGGACGGCCGGGTGAAGACCAGCGCGGCGTGGCTGATCGAGCATGCCGGTATTCACAAGGGATTCGCGTTGCCCGGTTCTGGTGCTGCCGTGTCGAGCAAACACACGCTCGCGTTGACGAACCGGGGCGGGACGACCGAGGACCTGCTGGAACTGGCCCGTCACATCCGGTCGCGGGTGGTCGATGTGTTCGACATCGTTCTGCTGCCCGAGCCGGTGATGTGGGGCTGCGCGCTGTGACGGGTCCGCAAGCCCCCTAGTGGATGAACTGCGCGACTCCGGGGCGATCCTGGTGAACCTCGGTGCCGAAGACGATGCCGCACAATCACTGTCGATTGGGTGTTCAGTGGCTATTCGCAGTTGACCGTGGTGCCTTGTTGAGTCAAGCGTCGGCGCCGCCGTGTTTGGTGGGCGCTGCGTAGCAGGATACGGGTTTGGTAGTTCTCGGGGTTACGAAAGCCCCGGCCGGTGCGTTTGATGTGTTTGACCATCGTGTTGGCCGCTTCGGTACGGGCATTGGTGACGCCGGTTGTGATGAAGACCTCGATGGGTTTCCACCAGGTGGTGATGGTGTCTGACAGGCGTGAGGTTTCGGGCATGTCCGCGGCGTGCACGTAGGCCCGCAGCCGTTGCCGGGCGGCCTCGGCGGTGTCCAGGTCGGGGCTGGCCAGCAGGGCCCGCAGGGCCTCTTTGACGTGCCAGGCGGCCTGGATCTCGCCGGTGGGGTCGTCCTCGGCGAAGACCTGCTCGAGGCGGTGGGCGGCCCCGGGTGACAGCTGGTCCCCGGCGCGTAGCAGCAGCAGCCGGTGGGCCCACGCCACGTCGTCTTTGCGGCCCCGGTGGCCGAGTTGTTCGCGGGCCACCCGCTGCCGGACGCGGGTGAGCATCAGGTTGGCCAAGCGCACCAGATGCCAGTGGTCCACGCTGATCGCCGCGTCCGGCAGGCACCCGCGCAGCGCTGAGCGGAACGCCGCTGAGGGGTCGATCGCCACGACCTCCACCCGGGCGCACCAGGCCGGGCTGCGCGCGGCCAGCCAGGCCGTGACCCCGGCGCTGGTACGCCCGTCGATCACCCCCAGGACCTGGCCGGTATCGGCGTTGACGAACGTGGACATCCACGGCTCGACGCGGCGCCAGTGCCCGTACTCGTCGCGGAAGAACCGCACGTGGGCGAACCGGTGCTCATCCACACCCAAGTGGCGCACCACCATCGCATCAACATCGGGCAGATCCACCGCAGCGGCGCTCACCGCGGCCTGCACCGTCGACCACGACAACCGGAAAGCCCCTGCGACCTCATGCACCGAACGCCCCGAGCCGATCACCGCGTCGGCGACCTCGGTGCGCAGCCGCGACAAGCACCGCGCCCGCAGCGGCAGCTGCTCACTGACCTGGGTGAACGTCACCCGCGGACACCCTTGCTGCTGGCAGACCAGCCGCGGCTTACGCACTACCACCTGCACCACGTCGCCACCGGCCGGGACGTCTTTGACCCGCTGCTGCACCCAGGCATGCACCCGCCCCGACGCCACCCCACAATCAGGGCAGAACCCCTCCCCAGACTCGGTCTGCACCCGTACCCGCCGGCCCCCCAACGGCAGATCCACCGCCTCAATCACCCGGTAACCCGGCAGATTGAAAATCAGGCTCGCAGCATCACGGGCACACCCGCCCGCCCCACTCGTAAACTCGTACATGGCTCGTGGTCCTTCCAAGGTTGCGTACTAGACACACCCATCCTCAACAAGGCCACGAGCCGCCTTGCGTTACGACACGACCACACCCAAACGCGAAGAGCCACATTTCCTACGTCCCACGGACACCCTCGGCTGATGGTGGTGCCTGGCCACGAAGAATGTCACTGGCGGGGACTTTTCCTACGTCCTAATGACATGTTCACATTGACAACCGCCAGACCCAGCCCACCCCCACAGGCGAGGCGAACGCTGCGCGAAAGCCCTCATCAGCAGGGTCCTAGCCCACGGGTACGGCCACGTCCTGGTCGTGCACCCAGCCGAGCCAGCCACCGCGCGGCGGTCGCAGGGCCGCCTTGATCGCGCGTTCCTCCCGGGCCTTGGCGTCGGGCAGCGGCAGTCTGGCGACGCTGATGGTCTCCGCGAAGTGCACCTTCGTGAAGGCCTGCAGTCCGGTCCCCAGCGCCAATGCGGCGCGGTTGCCGAACCGCAGATGCCGGTCATGGCCGAACCTTTCGACCTTGCCCGCGCTCTTGATCCGGTCGGGCACAGGTTGCGGGGCGTACGCCCGCAATCCCCCGACGATCAGATCAGTGATCAGCATTGATCAGGTGAGGAGTTTCCACGTGAGTTTCCCGGCCGACCCGCCGCTGCGCAGGGTGACCAACACGGTGCCTTTGTTCCCCTTGGAATCGACGACTTTGCAGGTAAAGGTCTTGCCCTTCACCCAGGTGACGTTCTTCGGGCACTTTGCGACAACGGAGATGCCCTCCTTCTTGAAGCCCGCCTGAATGTTCTTCTGCAGTTTCACCTGCTTCACGATCGTTTTCGCCTGTGCGGGGGCGGCAACCAGCGGTGCGAGGGCCAAGGGTAGGACCACGGCTACAGCGAGTGACTTACGCATGCGGCCACCTTTCATCGGGGGTGTGACGCCAATGTACGCCGTTGTGCCTGCGGATGAAGCAGCCAACTGGCTGATAACTGGTTCATCGGATTTCAGCGGGGTGTCATGGTCGGGAGTAGGTTCCAGTTGACGCCTCCTGCCTGCAGTAGGACACGTATGCGGTAGTTGCGGAAGGTCCGGAATCCGAAGCCTGTGCGTTTTACGGCTTTGATGAGGTTGT
>RRZU011392811.1_pt1 | contig 11341 bp, 14 predicted proteins | sample 2165561 | NCBI WGS metagenome assembly RRZU01 (sample SAMN10456909, study PRJNA506462) | wastewater metagenome | isolation source: wastewater sludge | place: USA: Moscow, Idaho | reverse complement strand
GGGCGGGAAGCTGACCATTGCTGCAGATCGGACAAAAGATCGCTGTGGCAACGCTCTTATCCTTAATAGGTTGTTAGTCCCTTTACGTTAGAAAAAATAGCTGCATGAAAGACCGCAACTACTGCGAGAATCTCTAGCTCATAGGTGTCAAGATGTGATCTAAGATCAGTTTAAGGCGAAGGCGGTTTGCCGTTCAAACAACTCGTCTTTGATTTCAAGTGCAGGAACAAATGCGGGGTTCAAAACAAACCTCGCATTTGCACCCAATCGATTAAGCCTTATCTGGATTTGCTTAAGATCGTAGCCAACATCAAAGATATACTGATCTTTATCTTCCAGACATAAACCGAGGACACCGTGGTAGAGTAAGAACTCGCGGATTGAATCGACGTCCTTTGCCTCGATACCTGCCTCCAAGATGATTCTATCCAATTCTTTAACGCTCAATTTCGACTCGCTGTCGATAAAGTAGTAGAGTAGGTCTGCAGCTTGTGGAAAAACATCACTTAGCTCCCGGCCAAGTTCGATCAAAAGGTCTTGGGAATAGGCCTTTAATCCCTTAAAGAAGTCATCTTGATCAATCTTTTCCTTACCGAAGTTCACTGCAAAGGCCCTGGCATGGTTGAAGAGTTTAAGAACATTACGCGGGCGCATTAGTGATCTCTCGATAAGAAAGCTCGAAGATTCTTCGCCAAAAACGTGAGACACGCAAATCGAAGCCCAGATATCAGCAAACTGAGCATTTTCATACTCATCACTTAAGTTCGAGATCAATCGAAGTCGCAGCATCTCACGGAGCAAATCCGGGTCGGCCGGCGTGAGGGGGAAAGCCGACAGGCCACGGAACAGGGTCATACTAGCCTTCATGGTGGGCCCTCTATAGGCGCCCCTGAACCGCAGGGCCATGGTCGCCAAGGGCGCAAAAAGTCGTGACTAAAAACAAGAACACAGTAGAATTACGGCGCGTCCCGGCAGCAAGCCGGGATCGGCTCTAGTTCCAACCGCTGAAGCGGTTTCCACCCGGGCCGCGCAAGCGCGTCTCGGCCCATGCGGGTCACGATCCTCGCGCGGGATTTGTGGCGCGGGCACCCACGACGTCCACGCCCTGATCCTCGGACGGGCGATCACAGGCCTGCAGGCCTTCGCGTGACGAGGGCAACGACCGGATACCGACAACAGGAGGCTTTGCCATGACTGATTCCATTGCACATGGGTTCCGTAATCGCCTGCGGTCCGGCGCGCCGGGCTTCATGGCCTGGTCGGGGCTGAGCGACACCACGCTCGTGGGCTATATGTCGCGTGCGGGATATGACGCTATCCTGCTCGACCAGCAGCACGGCCTTCATGACACGGCCAGCTGCATCGCCTGCATTTCCGAGGCCGCCCTGACCCGGACTCCGGTGCTTGTCAGGGTGAGCGTCAACGATTTCGCGCAGGCGGCCCGGATGTTGGATTGCGGCGCGGCGGGCGTGGTCGCGCCGATGATCAATTCGGCGGAGGATGCGCGGCGCTTCGTGTCTTGCGTGAAATATCCCCCCGTCGGGCAACGCAGCTTCGGGCCGGGACGGGCGATGCAGCTTCTGGGCGCCACCGACGACCAAGCCTTCATCCGGTCCTCCAACGAAGACACGCTGGCCATCGCGATGTGCGAAACCCGCGAGGCGTTGGAAGACCTGGACGCCATCCTGGATGTCCCAGGTCTTGACGGGCTTCTGGTCGGGCCCGCGGACCTCTCTCTCGCGCTCACGGGCGGGACGATGGACCCGAACGGAAATGCCGTGCGAAGCGCCACGCAGGAGATCGTGCGCAGGACGCGCGCGAAGGACAAGATCGCCTGCGCCTTCGCGGGCACGGTCGATCGCTCTCGCGAGCTTGCACGCGATGGCTTTCATCTGGTGTCGGTCGAGTATGATGAGAAGGTCATCGCCGACGCATTCATGAATGTCCTGAAGCAAGTTACTTTAAGCTGAGATTGGGAAGGGTCCACGCGCGTGAGGAGGACGGGCGTCGGCTCCGACTCCGCAGGTGCACATTCAGGAGCCGATGCAGCTTTAGGAGAGCCAAGCGGATGCGCAGCCAGCACTCCAGAAGATCGATTTGGTCTTCGCTCATGACAGACTTCGCGCCCTTGCTCGGGGGAAGTAGGCGTAGAAGGTGGCCCGGCTCACGTTCAGCCGCTTGGCGATTTGCGCCACTGGGATGTTGGTGTCCTTGAGGAGCGCCCGTGCCATCGCAAGATCTTCCTCGGAGAGCTTGCGGCGTCGCCCGCCCTTGCGGCCCCGAGCGGCCGCAGCCTTCAGCCCCTCAAGCGTCCGCTCACGATTGAGATCGAGGAAGTACTCGGCGATGGTGCCCAAGAAGTTGAACATCAGTCGCCCTGTTGAGATCTCGGTGTCGATGGCCTCGGTCAGCGATCGGAGCCTCACCTCCTGCCCTTGCAGCTTGTGGGCGGTGTCCAGCATCTCACGCAAGCTGCGCCCCAGCCGGTCCACCTTCCAGACCACGACTTGGTCCTCAGGCCGCATAAACGCGAGCGCCGCCTCCAAGGCCGGACGCTTTGTGCCGGCGCGACCGGACTCCTTTTCCTCGAAAATGCGCTCGCAACCCGCCTGCTGCAGGGCGTCGCGCTGCAGGTCCAGGTTCTGGTCGTCGGTCGAGACGCGCGCATAGCCGATCAGCATGTCAGGATAGTAGAAGAATACGGTATGTCGGACAACTGATTTCCTGACACGCTTTTCGGACAGGAAAGAGCTACAAAGACGGGGTCTGGCCCAGCCTCGGCCGGGATGTCCAACATACGAACGTTTGGTAGACATCGATAGCACGAGGAATGTGAGTTCCGGCCCATTGCTGCCATACAGCCCCGGTCTGGCGCCGCCTTGCAGCGTCTCCAGTGCAGACGTCCGTGCCTGGAGCTGCGAGTCTAGCAGGGACAGTCTGCTATGCGGGACTAGGCTGCCGCTCATAGTATTTGCATCCCTGTGAGCGCAGCCAGTGCGATCGGTCCGCGAAGGGGGGAAGCGCCCGTTCATATCATAGACAAGCAACGGGGACGCAAAGGGCGCGGACGTTGCCCCCACCGCTCAGGATCGACCACAGGGCGAATGCAGCCCCCCTGGAAAGGCACGTTCTATTCATTCGTTCAGCATGCGGATAAGTATGCAAATATCAGCCTTGAGCTAAATTCAGCCCTCGGCGTCGGCGGATTTCACTTGCAACCAATGTAGCGACTACCGATGCTTTAAACTGACTAGTTTCACTTAATGCTGATGCAAAAAATGCTAAAGTGCCGCGTTGCCCAGCTAGGCGTTCAGCTGCAGCCCGCCGCTCTAAGCTGTAAAGCGCGTTCAGCTTTAAGCTTCTAGTGCAGCGCTTTCCCTTTGCTGTTTTAGGCACAAAAACCCAATTTTTTCTAATTGAAATATGAGTGCTGAAATCCTCAAGGTGTGGATGAAACCAACGATATTCGTTGATATCGGAAGCATTGTTACAGGCATATCGACTTAGCGCGGGACACCGCTTTAATTTCACTTCCCTCCCAGAAATCAAGCTGACAGACTTAGAAATCCGAGCTGAAATTCTTCGAAAAACCGCGTTCTTTTGAGTATTACAAGTTGAGCAGGAAAGCGCCAAATTGCGGGGCTCAAAGGTAAATTTGGAAAATGCCGATTTTTCAATGAAGTGCTCAAGGTGTGTATCCTGAATGTCCCCAAGGGGGCGGCGACAATAACAACATCTCCCTACCTGGGTAATTCTAAGCGCTTTCTTTATGCCTTCCTTGAAGTCAATAACAGCTTTGGACTTGCTATCCCATTTTTCTCCAGTATAGCTAGACTCATTGTATCCATTAGGATAACTTGGAGTTGGGTCCACTCTCTCAAAGCAAATATTAATCTTGCTCATTTTCGTGCTCGATTTCAATTAGTGCTTCAATAATCTCGCGCAACGGATCACTACTTGGCAATGCATTCTGCACATTGAGCAATTCGTCGCGTAGCTCCTCAAGAATGACTTCACCTTCCACGCCCAATTCTGTCGCATTCACCGCTCTACTTACGAGGTCATTCACATACGGATTGCGGCTCGAAGTCACCCCAAAGTTATTAAAAAGTATGCTATCGCTTGTCATTCCAAAACTATCTTCTGATTGTGTTCTTTGGAAACCTGCGTCCTCCATATCTACAATACTGCTACCGGGCTTGACGGAACTGACAATGAGCGGCGAATGGGTCGATATGACAACGTGCAGGCTTTTGAAGTAGCTAAATATTTCCTGACAGGCGCCCATGAACCCGAGCTGCCACTCAGGATGGAGACTGTTTTCCGGCTCATCTATAAGCACTATTGCATCGTCTTGGCATGCAAATCCTAGCGCCAAGATCGTCGTCAGCATATGGAATTCGCCTGAGCTAAGTTCGAAAGCCGAGAACTTCTCACCTTTTGCTATGGGTGCTACGCTCGCTTCTCTAAGTCGCAGCAATCCGCACATCAATCCAAGACGAGCAACGTTTTCCTCTATTCCATCATGTAATTTTTCTTCCGCCGAAAGGATAAGGCGGAAACTTGCTTTTCTTGACAGCGCCTCCTCCAAATCATCGAAGTACTTGCGATCAAAGTTATTAATCAGAAACTCTGCAGCATTTTTAGATACTCGCGGTCGAGTAGATGTATTTTCCCAGTCAGCGCCTTGTGCGATACTTGTATAGTGATCGAACAACCCATTTTCATCTTTTGAAACGTATCTTTTAGGAAAGCGCCGGCTGTTCCAAAGATCAAGATGCAGCTCCGGTTTGAGGTTAGCAAAATTGAACGCCGCACCGAAGAATGGCCAAGAACGACGATTTTGTCTTTCGGGGCCCAGCGCATAATGCAGGAGAGTTTCAAGCGGTTGCTTCTTGCTAAGAAGGTTTATTCCTACACGCTGCCCAATATAAACGTAGTTTGGCAGGTCAAATTCCGTGGGTCGGCCGCCTATATCCTTTGCCGGAAATCTATCAGAAGCCGTTCCAGAAATGCAGATAATAGAATAATCCCTTTTGGGAATTTTCGCCTGAGCGTAGACGACCTGAGAAGTCTCAGAATTCGTAGTAAGAGCTCTAACTAACTCGCCGAGCGTTCGACTTTTGTTTGAGCCATTTTTTCCAGTAATTACGGTTACGTAACTTTCACCTTCCAAAAATTGTTCTGGTAAAAGGTAGACTTCCTTGCGAGTTTCGTTTTCCGTTTTAAAAGCTATCTTTTCTACATATGGCATTTTAATTTCTTACTAAATTTAGGTCACTTGATGAAGAGAACACAGCTCTGTCGCGTCTTAAACGCTTGAGACTGGGTGCCATCTTCCCTCTTTGCAAAGGTGATGGGTGTATTGCGTTGAAGTCAAGCCTCGCTGCTTCCTGTTCTGGGACATGGTGCTGCGCGGAGCCTTACTCTAGACGAAACGCATTTCAAGTTGATCGGCTGAGTTTTGCTTACAGCTGACCTTTGACTTATGCCGCGCTTGTCAGGATTGATAGCGAAGGGCGTGAACTCAGGTGTAACTGCGAACAGCTTGGCGAAGCTGCGGTATGTCCGAATGTCTTTGATGGGCTCTTCGCGTCGACCTGCCCGCCCTAGTGCTGGGCTCAGTGCGCCGCAGCTCCTGACTCGCGCACTCGGCCCGAACCTGCCGTTCGCCTGTGCCACCAACGCCGTGGCGCGGCTTCCCCAAACCGGCCATCTGTGGCACCGCGCAGCATAGTCCAGAGCCCCAAGGTCGGCAGTGCGGACTTTTCGGGCTTTCGCTGCGCCGTTCACGAAGGTCCGTTGCCCCCTCTTCTTTAGGGTGGACTAAGCATCGAGTAACGCATCGATCACCGCGCATTCTGGGGCAGCATCGCCGGTGCATCGCGCAACAGTGTCCGACAGGACGCGCTCGATGCGCTGCAGATCGGCAATCTTGGCCTGAACGTCAGTCAGATGATCTTCGGCGATGATCTGCACCTCGGCGCATGTCCGGGATCGGTCATCGACCAGCCCAAGCAGCCCGCGAACCTCTTCGAGAGAAAAGCCTAGATCGCGGGACCGCATGACGAATTTCAGCCGCTTGACGTGGGCATCGTCGTAGCTTCGGTAGCCCTTCGTACTGCGCGGCGGGTCCGGCATGATCCCGATTTTCTCGTAATAGCGAATGGTTTCCAGGTTGCAGCCCGTTGCGCGGGCCAAATCGCCCCGCCGAATTGATCTCACGCTTGTGTTACTCATTGTGCCGAAAAATCCCTTGAGCCTGTATCAACTACAGACCCTAGAACGGTAGAAACATCTGTTCAAGGAAGATTCGATGGAACAACATTTGGCGGAACTTCCGCAATCTCAGTCGCAGAAAATTGGCGACGAAACCACCAAGGGATGGGGCGTGACCGGCCTCGGCGTCCTCGGTGCGCTGGCGATGACTTCTTGCTGCATCCTTCCATTGGTGCTGGTCAGCTTTGGCGTGACAGGCGTGTTCATCGCGCAGCTCGGGGCGCTCTATGCCTACAAATGGTACACCTTCGCGCTGAGCGCCGCGTTTTTGGGATACGGCTTCTACAAGGCTTACAAGCCTGTAGATGCCGAGGCCTGTGCCGATGGCACCTGCGCCCGCCCCATCGACCGCCGCATCATGCGCGCAACCCTCTGGGCCGCTTCCGCGATTGTCGCTGTCGCCATGATCTTTCCCTACATCACCCCCTTCATCCTGAAATTCTGAACGAGGACCATGACCATGAAGCATCTCCTGTTATCCGCCCTGGCCATCGTCGCACTCTCGACCCCGGCCCTCGCTGAAGAGCGCCAGGTCGAGATCGCCGTCAGCGAACTGACATGCCCGTCCTGTTCGTTCATTGTTGCCAGCTCGATGCGCGGTGTTCCGTCGGTCGAGATCGCCGCATTCGAGGACGGCCCCGAATACGGGCAGGGTGTTTACAGCGTGACCTACGATGACGCCGAAACTTCCATCGAAAGCATCATCGGCGCGGTGACGGCCAATGGCTATCCGGCGCAGGTGCTGCCCGACACAGCCTCCTGAGCCGCCTGCAATGCGTGACAATCTCCTGCAATGCGTGACAATCTGATGGGTGGCCTGCTGGCCTTCGGAATAGCAGCTCCGGTCGTGGTCGTCTGCTGCGGCGGCGGAACTGCCGTGCTTGCAGCGTTGTTCGGCGGCGTTGGGGCTTGGCTCTCTGGAATGAGTGGCATTGCCGTGCTGGTTTTGGCGGGTCTGACCTACCTGATCGTCCGCGCACTGCGTCGTTCGCAAATGAAACGCGCCTCCGGCCCCGACCCATCACAAAGAAAGACGGCTCCTTGACTGACACACCTGAAAATTCCGACCGTCTGCTGAAATGGGGGCTTGGCGGTGCGCTCTTCGCCGCGCTCTGCTGCTTTACACCGCTTCTGGTCGTCATCGTCGCTGGCGTCGGATTGTCGGCCCTCACGGGCTGGCTCGATTACGCCCTGTTCCCGCTGCTGTTTTTCAGCCTCGCCGTGGTGGCACAGGCCCTTTGGCTGCGCGCTGGCAAACCGGGACCGGCCCCGAAACTTTGGGCCACCGGCCTCGCGGTGGCCCTGTCGATCCTGATCATTCTTCTCGAATTCAGGTTCGCAATACGGATCACAATCGGCGTTTTCGCCGCCACAGCACTCTACGCGGTTCTCCTGAACCGTGCGCAAAAGAAAGGATCGCTCTTATGATGATGGGATGTTGCACCGCCACCGGCATGGTCTTCGGCCTCCTCGGCATGTTGACACCGCTGATCGCCATCGGCGCGGTCATATATCTGCTCGCCGCCAGACCAAAAGACCCCGAACATGGCGAGGCGCGCTGAGATGAAAGACCTGAACAAAAACGACGATGAACAGGGCGGCTATGACCTGATCGTTCTTGGGGCCGGATCGGCGGGGTTCTCCGCCGCAATTACCGGCGCGGATGCCGGAAAGCGTGTCGCCCTCGTAGGACATGGCACCATCGGCGGAACTTGCGTCAACGTGGGATGCGTGCCCTCCAAGGCGATGATCCGTGCGGCAGAGGCCGTGCACTGTGCGGGGGCTGCCAAGCGGTTCCCCGGCCTGTCGGGACGGGCACAAGTGGATGATTGGCAGACGCTCGTTCAGTCCAAGGACGATCTGGTCACGACCCTGCGCCAGAAGAAATACGCGGACCTTCTGCCGGAATATGAGGATGTCGATTACATCGACGCCGGTCCCGCGCGGCTGATCGAAGGTGGCGTGACAGTCGGTGAGCGAACCCTGAAAGCACCGAGGACCATCATCGCCACGGGCGGGCGTCCCGTTCTGCCGACCATCGACGGCATCGAGGAAATCGGCGCGCTCAACAGCACCAGTCTTCTGGAACTCGAAGTACTGCCGAAAAGCCTGATCTTCATCGGCGCGGGCTACATCGGCGCGGAGCTGGCCCAGATGATGAGCCGCATGGGCGTGAAGGTCACGCTTGTCGCCCGTTCGCATCTGTTGCCCGGCGCGGAACCAGAGGTCTCGGAGGCATTGGCGGCGGCGTTCGAGGCCGAAGGCATCACCCTTCTGACCGGGTTAAGCTACGACACTGTGCGCCGCGACGACGCGGGCGTGACACTGCGCGTGATCCAGAACGGAAAGCCTGTCGAAGTGACGGCGGATCACCTCGTTTCGACCGCTGGCAGGCGGGCCAATACCAAAGATATGGGCCTGGACGCAATCGGCGTGGAAACCGACGCGCGTGGGTCCATCGTCGTCGGCGAGGACATGCAGACATCGGTGCGCGGCATCTATGCCGCAGGCGATGTGACCGACCGCGACCAGTTCGTCTATATGGCGGCCTATGGTGCAAAGCTCGCGGCCAAAAATGCGGTTCTCGGCGAAGACCATCGCTACGACAACGCCGCGATGCCCTGGGTGGTGTTTTCCGACCCGCAGGTCGCGGGCGTCGGTCTCGGTGAAGCCCAGGCGCGGGACGCGGGCCTCGACGTCAAGACGTCCATCGTACCGCTCGATCAGGTGCCGCGCGCACTGGCCGCACGCGACACGCGCGGATTGATCAAGCTGGTGGCGGACAGAAAGTCCGACCGGCTGCTTGGCGGCCAGATCATCGCGCCCGAGGGGTCCGATACGATCCAGACCCTCGTTATGGCGCTGAAGTTTGGCATGACCACAAAGGCGCTCGGGGAGACGATCTTCCCCTATCTGACGACCGTGGAAGGGCTGAAGCTGGCGGCGCAAACCTTCGATATGGACGTGGCAAAGTTGAGCTGCTGCGCCGGATGAAGATCAGGACAAGGACCGGAGAATGAATGAAGACTACGACCTGATCGTCATCGGGGCGGGCATGGCGGGCGTGGCCGCGGCCAACAAATGTGGCGCGGCAGGATGGCGTGTCGCCATTGTCGATGCGCTGCCCTACGGCGGCACCTGCGCATTGCGCGGCTGCGATCCAAAGAAAATCCTGCGGCGCGGTGCGGAAATCATGGACGCGGCACGGCTCATGCAGGGCAAGGGGATCGATCCCGGTGATCTGTCGATCAACTGGGCCGATCTGATGGCACACAAGCGTGGCTTCACCGATCCCGTGCCGGACAAGATGGAAAAGGTCCTGTCGGGCAACGGCGTCGAAACCCTGCATGGAGCCGCGCGGTTCACGGGAAGCAACACGCTGGAGGTCGATGGAACGGCATATCAGTCGGAACGGTTCCTCGTGGCCGCCGGTGCCATGCCCAGGCCGCTGAGCTTCACAGGGGCCGATCTCGTGATCGACAGCACGGATTTCCTCAACCTGGAGGCCCTTCCCAATCGGGTTCTTTTTATCGGTGGCGGCTTCGTGTCCTTCGAGTTTGCGCATATCGCCGCACGGGCCGGAGCCAACCCGATCATCGTGGATCGTGGCGCCCGGCCCTTACGCGGCTTCGATCCCGATCTGGTCGAAATGCTGATCGACCGCAGCGGCGGTATCGGCGTGGACCTGATGCGCGAAACCGAAATCGTGTCGGTCTCGGAAGCCAGTAGAGCATTCACTGTCGAGGTGAAGTCGGGCGATGAAACCCGAACAATCGAAACCGATCTGGTCGTGCATGGCGCGGGCCGTGTGGCAGCCCTGGCCGATCTGAATCTTGAGGCGGCTGGTGTTGATTACAGCGACAAGGGCATCGTTGTAGCCCCGCATCTGCAAAGCACGACAAACAGCGCGGTCTTTGCCGCCGGAGATTCCGCCGACACCGATGGCATGCCGCTGACGCCAGTCGCAGTGATCGAAGGGAAGGTCGCGGCCTCCAACATGCTCAAAGACACTCAGACCGCACCGGATTATGCCGGTATTCCTACAGCCGTCTTCACAGTCCCGGAAGTGGCGCGTGTCGGCATGTTGGAAAGTGAGGCAAGGGACGCCGGGTATGATGTCGATGTTCGGTTCACCGACACTGGCGATTGGTATTCGAACTACCGGATCGGCGAGACCTCTGCTGCCGCGAAGGTCCTCGTGGACAAGTCGAACGGCAAGATCCTCGGCGCGCACCTGTTCGGCCCGGAATACGGCGAACTGATCAATTTCTTCGGGCTGGCAATCAAGCTGGGCCTGGCGGCCAAGCAACTTAAGTCGATGACGGCGGCCTATCCAAGTGTTGGATCGGATTTGGGCTCGCTTCTCTGAATTTGAAAGATTTTTCGCAATAGACCCGATCCTCCTCGGAACGTATGTCTGGCCCGATGAAGACGGTTCTTATCTACTTCGCCGCTGCGCTGGCCGAAATTGCCGGATGCTTTGCTTTCTGGGCCTGGTTCCGGCTGGACAAGAGCGTGTTTTGGTTGGCACCGGGCATGCTGTCCCTTGCCGCTTTCGCCTGGCTACTGGCGCTCAGCCCCGCCGATCAGGCGGGCCGCGCCTATGCAGTCTACGGTGGCGTTTACATCGTATCGTCCCTGCTGTGGCTATGGGGCGTAGAAGGGCATCGCCCGGATCAATGGGATGTAGTTGGAGCGGTCATTTGCCTTGTCGGTGCGGGTATTATTCTCTGGGCACCGCGCAGTATTTGAGAGGCAGCCGCAGACGGGGTGAAGCGCTGAATCGTTCGATTAGATCGCCTTTTGGTTCACGCGTTCCGACAACTCGGCGCTGCTTTCCCTCCGCATCGCGGCTGCGATCAAGCAGGTTTTCTACCGCCCTCGAAAGCAGCGATACATCCTTTACGCAGCATCGGTCAAAGGTAAGCTCCCGGTGAGGACCGTCTGACGCTGAAGGCGGGATGGATGTAGGAGGCTGAAGCTATGGACACCCATAGCTTCAGTTCCCAAGTCGAGGTTCTCTCGGTGACCGATAGTGGTCGGCGGCGTCGCTGGTCGGCTG
>RRZU012250306.1_pt1 | contig 11342 bp, 12 predicted proteins | sample 2165561 | NCBI WGS metagenome assembly RRZU01 (sample SAMN10456909, study PRJNA506462) | wastewater metagenome | isolation source: wastewater sludge | place: USA: Moscow, Idaho | reverse complement strand
CTCGCCCCGGGATCTCGGCTCACGCAGAGATCCCAGCATGCGCCGGGATGACGGGATCGGGAATCGCCGGCCGAGCTGGCCGAAACCGAGGCGAGCAGGGGTTTCCACAAGCCGCTCACTCGTCATCCCGGGCTCGCCCCGGGATCTCGGCTCACGCAGAGATCCCAGCATGCGCCGGGATGACGGGATCGGGAATCGCTGGACGAGCTGGCCGAAACCGAGGCGAGCAGGGGTCTCCACAAGCCGCTCACTCGTCATCCCGGGCTTGCCCCGGGATCTCGGCTCACGCAGAGATCCCGGCATGCGCCGAGATGACGGGCGCCACGACGGTTCGGCCGGTCCCGACTCGCGAACGGCCGCCTCACCCATTGCCGTGAATACTCGTGCGCCCACGTTGGTTAGGGTTGTTGGCATGATCCACCCCAGCACCACCCAGATCCGTCCTGCCTGGCAGAGCCAGCAGGTGATCGACAGCTTTCTCGATGACGCCCACGTGTGGGCCGTGGTCGGATTGTCCGGCGACCCCAGCCGAACCGCCTACGCCATCGCCGACCTTCTACAGAGCCGGGGCAAGCAGGTCGTTCCGATCCATCCCGATGCCCCTGTGGTTTTCGGCCAGCAGGGCTACCGCAGCCTCGCCGAGGTGCCGTTCGACATCGACGTGGTCGACGTGTTCCGGCGTTCCGAATCGGCCGGGGCGTTTGTGGACGAAGCGCTGGCGGTCGGCGCCAAGGGCGTCTGGTTCCAGCTCGGCGTGATCGACCACGACGCGTTCGAACGGGCCCAGACCGCCGGATTGCCGATGGTGATGGACACCTGCCCGGCCATCGAATGGCGGCTCCGCGAGAGCTGAGACGGCATCCACCGATTGCCGCTGTTGCGCGACCCCGTCCGGGCACCCACCCGTTCGGTGCGCTTGCGATGGTGGCCATCGGTCCGTCCGGCCGAGTCAGCCGATCGGCAGCCGCTCGCGCGGTGCTGCCACCGCCGTCACCGGCGGGGGTTGGAGGCCGAACACGAAGCTGCGCTGCACCTGATAGCTGGCCACGAACAACGTCACCTCGACCAGCATCTTCGCCAACGCCAGGGCCAGCCCGAACGAGGTCAGCCACGCCAGCAGGCCGTAGTTGGCGAGCAGCAACACGCCTACCAGCAGGTAGTAGCGCACCAGCGTGCTGCGCAGCGGGCGCCGCGACTCGAACACCACCCGCCGATTGGTCACGAAGTTGACCGCCGAACTGAGCCCGCGCGCGCCGATCACGGCCACCAGCAGGCTGCCCGTCACCGCGTTCAGCAGCAGGAGGGCCACGAAATCGATCGCGAACGCGACCAGCGACGAGGCCGAGAACGCCAGCAACGGCAGGTAGATGCGGGCCGAATCGGTCAGCGGCCGAAAATGCGACGATGCGTTGCCCGCCAGGTAGATGGTGGCGATCGGCACCTCGACGATCGTCCATCCGGCGCTGCGAGCCTGCAGTAGCAGGTTCAGTTCGTACTCGAACCGGTCGCCGCTGACCGTGCCGAGCCAGGGCAACGCGTCGGCCGGGTAGCCGCGCAGGCCGGTCTGGGTGTCGCTGACCCCCACCCCGCTGGCGGCGCGGAACGCCCATCGGGTGAGGCTGTTGCCGACGCGGCTGCGCAGGGGCACCCGTCCGCTGAAGGCCCGGACGCCCAGCACCATGCTGCCTGGACCTACCGCACGTCCGACCCGAAGAATGTCGACCACCGCGTGCTGACCGTCGGAATCGGCACAGACCACGCTCTGGTCGGGATAGTGCCGTGCGATATGTGCGAAGCCGTGCTTGAGCGCCGCCCCCTTGCCCCGGTTGGCCGCGTAGCCGATCACGTCCGCACCCAGCCGGCTGACGTCCGAGAACAGCGGGGCGTACAGCGGGCCGCTGCCGTCGTCCACCACCACGACCTGCAACTCCGGCGCCTCGCGGGCCAGGTCACGGATCAACTCCAGCAGGCAGCGTCCGGGCTCATAGGCGGGAATCAGCACGATCATCGCTCAGCCCGCCACGTAGAGGATGTCGGACGTGCCGCGCTCCTGGCCCTTGCCGAGCGGATTGTTGACCAGCGAGCCGTTGAACACCATGGCGGACGATCCGCCCCCGTCCAGGTTGTAGGCGACCTGCGCGCCGCGGTCGACGAAGACCTGCGCGAGTTCCGGCAGGGTCATGCCGCGGCTGTAGCCGGAGCTGCGGCCGTCCACCACCACCCACAGAAAGTGGCCGGCGGCGACCATGCCAACGGCAGTCCGCGGCTGGTTGCCCTGAATGGAGTGGTTGCCCACGTTGGTGTCGATCTCGACCTGGTCGATGCCGTCGATCACCGCGCCGTCCGCGACCAGGCCGGGACCGAACGAAAGCGTGTTCCACACGCCGTCGGCGATCAGCTGCTTGGCGGTGGTTGCGGTCTCGTCGTACAGCCGCATGGCGCCGTCGCGATACATGGCCAGACCTTGCCTGGCGCCCTTGTCGCGGTAGGCGACTCCGCCGCGCACCACGATGCCGGTGTCGCGAAACCCGTAGTAGTCGCCGTTGATCGCGAGCACGGCGTTCTTGCTCTTCGCGATCACCGACGGGTAGGCGATGATGTTGGTGCCGAACTCGTCCTTCGCGAACGCTGAGCGGATCAGTGTTGCGTCCGTCGTGGTGATGTCGGCGACGAAGTAGGTGATCGCGTCGCTGCCCGAGCCGGTGGCAACCTTCTCGATGGTCAGCTTCGTCGTCGCGCTGGTGTAGCCGTTGTCGGTGCTGGTGCCGGTCGGCGTGGCCGTGCTGACGTCGGTCACGGTGCCCTCGACGTGCTCGACCAGAAAGCGGTCCGCCGCCCAGGCCGCCGTGCCGCCCAGGCCGACCAGCCCGGCCGTGCCGCCGAACAGCAGCCGCCGTGACACCTTCTTGGTCAGGAGAGAATCGCTCACAACTCAGTTGTACGGACGCCGCCTGTGCTGCTTCTGTGCCGGGGCTGCGGTCGCGCTGGGCGATTTCTCACTTACGCTGGTCGCCATGTGTCGCAACATTCGAGTTCTGAACAACTTCGAGCCGCCGGCCACCAATGACGAGGTGCACGCCGCCGCGTTGCAGTTCGTGCGCAAGGTGTCGGGCATGAACAAGCCGTCCAAGGCCAACGAGCCGTACTTCAACGAGGCGGTCGACGAGATCGCGCACCTCACGCGGCACCTGCTGGAACACCTGACCACGGCGGCCCCGCCGAAGAACCGCGAGGAAGAGGCGGACAAGGCACGAGCCCGGTCAGCGGCGCGCTTCGCGAGCTGAGCACCGCGGGTCGATGAGGCGTCGACCGGTCCCCGTCGCGGCCCTGGCCTGGCTACCGAGCCACGATGTGACCGCAGCGGATCGCCCGCCCATGCGCCGCAGCCGGAAAATGACTGTGCAGCAGGCTTCCAGGCCCGATGAAACGCGGACGGGGCCGCACCTGCCGGTGGGCCCCGTCGGACGCTACGAACTCAGCTCAGCTCGCGTCGACGATTCGGTCGAGCGCATGCTCCCAATGCTCGGTGATCGACGCGGTGTTCCAGCCGGTCGGAATGTTCTCGTGCCGGATCTCGACCACCGTGACGTCGTCGCCCTGCTTGACCAGATGCAGGTCGACCAGTGACTTGGGGGCCTCGTCGTCGGCGTGCCAACTGAACCGGATCTGCTCCAGTGGGTGGTAGCTGCGCACCACGCCGAAGGTGCCGTTGGACGAGTGCCAACTGTCGCCCTTGTCGCCCAGGACTCCACCCTCGCCCAGCAGGGCCTCTGAGCCGGCGGGAGTGGCGAGCAGGCGCCACACCTCTTTGACTGGCTGGGACACCGATCGCTGGACGACGACGGTGTCGGTGGACTCTGCGAGCGTTTCGCCCGCCATCTGATCTGTCATAGAAACCTCGATCCGAATCGGTCCGAACCCGGTCAACAGCGACCGGTGGCACCACCATACCCGGGCGGGCACTGGCGCGGGCGGCGTGTCGCTACACCCGTCTCAGCGATCGGCGGGTTACAAAAGAAGCCACGACCGGACCGCGTATGAGGTGGCCCGGTCGAGTCTTTTCCACGGCTTCCCAGCCCCCGGGTGTCCGCTGGACCTCGAGCGAAGCGGAGACGTCTGGTACAGGTGTGACGCCTGCGTCAGTCGGTACAGATGGCAAGCCACCACGGCGCGGTCTTTCCAGATTCGTAGTCGGATCTTCGCATCTGCTATTGCGCGCCGCAGCGCACAGGAGTAGAACTGCTGCTACGCCGAATCCGACGAACCCAGCGGTCGCAAGATCAATCGGTTCGCCACAGTGATTCAGCACACGGACGGAGATCGAGGCTCTTTGCACGTGGAGCAATCCACGAGCGTTTCGCAAGACGGGCGAACGAGTCAGCGAACCGACCGTAGTTCGGAGGTCGTCTTAACCCGAACGAACAGGGGTCTGACCAACTCATACTTGGTCAGACCCCGCCTTCGTTGTACGGCCGCCTCGGCCCCGATCCACCCCCATCTCCGCCTGTTGCGCTCCGTTGGAACGCCCGGACGTCGCCGGCCACGCTCCCAGTTGCGCGGTGTGCCCCTGCGCGGACCGGCGGGCACGGGTCGGTGACACCAGATTCGGTGGACGGTGAACGACCGGGTGGGTTTTGCCACCGCAGTCGGTGCCGAAACCCACCCGCTGTCATCAGGTCACGACATTCGGGAAGACGCTGAACCTTCGGCACTCGTCATCCCGGGCCTGCCCCGGGATCCCCGCCCACGCACAAATCCCGGCGGCCCACGCAGAGATCCAGGCGTCCGCCGGGATGACGAGGTTCAGGAGCCCAACGGTTCCCAACACGGCTGGACGACCGTCCCACACACTTGGGAGAACCGTCCCCCACACGACGCTCGGCACGCCTACAGCTCACGTGGCAGCCGCGGGCTGGCTCGGTACGCCGACACCGACGGTTCGCCCACCAGCCAGTACCGCCAGGGGCGTCGAGCCGCCACCGACACCCCCACACGGGGGCCCGTGGCGATCGGGCCCGGCGCTGCGTCCGCGAACTGTAGGCTGAGCTCGGGCTCTCCCACCGTGCGTCCGGAGTCGGCCAGGCTCAGCCCCAGCACCTGACCCAGGCAGCCCGGCCCACGGGCCAGCCGCGCGTCCGGCACGCCGGGGCGCCGGCGTCGTGCCAGATCCAGGCCGTCCACCACCTCGCCGGCGCGCAGCAGCACCGCTGCCCCACTGCCGGCTGGCCCGCAGACGATGTTGGCGCAGATGTGAATGCCGTAGGACCGGTAGCAGTACAGGGTGCCGGGTGGCTCGAAGAGGTGCCGGGTGTGCGGTCGCCAGCCGCGATAGGCGTGCGCCGCAGGATCGTTCGCGCCCGAGTACGCCTCGACCTCGGTGAGCCGCAGCGTCACACCGTTCACGCACAGGTGCGCGCCCAGCAGCGCGGGAGCGACGCTCAGCACATCGTCGGTGAGGTCCACACGTCCAGTGTGACCCGCCCGGGCTGGGGACACCGCGATAGTCTCGCAGGGTGCGCATGTCTGCCCTGGCCGTGGCGGTTGCCGCGTTCGGCCTTCTCACGGGGTGCGTGCAGCCAGCCACACCAAGCCCCACGCCCAGCGTCACCGAGGTGAACCTCGACCTGACCGCTCCGGGCCAGGCGCGCTCGATGGTGCGCAAGCTGATCGCCAAGGCGGGTACTCCGCAGCTGATCCAGGTCGAGATCACGCAGCAATGGGCAGCCATCACGGTGGTCAAGAACGATCAGCCCGAAACGTGGGCCTGGCGCGACAACACGATCAAGAAGGTCGACAGCGACGTCGCCTACGTGCAGCAGCGGATCTTCTCCATCGACGACTTCAACATCAGCGACGTCGGTGGGCTGTTTCGCGCGGCGTCCGGCATGGCGGGCTCGGACGGCAACCAGGAACTGCAGATCGTCGACTCGTCCGCCGGCGAAGTGTTCATGAGCGTGTCGACCAACCCCGAGTCGCGCACGGTCTTCTTCTACCCCAGTGGCGCGTTGCTGCCGATTCTGGACTTCAACACCGAGGGCGGCATTCGCGACGGGCTAGCCGATGTGATCGGGTCACGCAGCAGCGCGCTTGCGATCGGGGTGCAGTCGAACCTGGGGGCCTGGCTCGACCTGACCGGCAGCACCACCACCACGATCCGACGGCTGCGCACGGCCACTGTGCCGGTGACCATCAACGAGCGATCGCAGCGCTCTGACCTGCCCACGTTCAGCGTGTCGCGGCTTCACCCCGAGGTGATCTGGCAGGTGCTGGATCAGGCCCGGCAGCGCGGCGACTTCGACGCCGGCACCCGTTGGCAGGTGACGGTGGACGACCGCAGCCGGCTCGGTGTGCCCCGCATGTACTTCACCGTCGGCAACGACTCGTTCGTCACCGACCTGGAGGGCCACGAGATCACGCCGTAGGTGGCCGACGATGCGGCTGGCCGTGCTCGCCGAGACGCACCACCCCTGCCCTGGGCCAGTCAGTTCATTGGGTAGGTCAAGCCGTGCAGGTCAGGTCAGCGGCAGTTCAGCCGCACGCTTCAGCCGGCGAAGGTGTCGCACTGATTGGGGTCGCCGCTGTTGAAGCCCCTGGCCAGCCAGTTCTGACGCTGAGCGGACGAGCCGTGGGTCCAGGACTCGCGGTCGACCCGTCCGGTGGCCTGCTGCTGAATGCGGTCGTCGCCGACGGCGCGAGCGGCGTCCGCGGCTTTGAACACGTCGTCCTTGGTGATCGCCGCGATCGGCGAGTTGGGGTCCTTGGACGCATTGGCCAGCCACACCCCCGCGTAGCAGTCGGCCTGCAACTCGAGCTTGACCTGAGGCGAGTTGGCGCCGGTCTGGTTGCCAGCCGATTGCACCTTGCCCAGCACACCGGTGAGGTTGCTGATGTGATGGCCGTACTCGTGTGCGATCACGTAGGCCTCGGCGGCGTCGCCGCCCTGCGCGCCGAGCTGCCCGGTCAACTGGTCGAAGAAGCCCGTGTCGAGGTACACGATGCGGTCGTTGGGGCAGTAGAACGGACCGACGGCCGACGTGGCGGTGCCGCACCCGGTGCTGACCTGACCGGTGAAGATGTGGGTGGTGGTCTTCTGATAGCCCTGCATCGCCTTGCTCCAGTAGTTCTGGATCGAGTTGGTGTAGGCGACGAAGCGACAGTCGCGGTTGCCTTCGATGTCGGCACCGGTCTTGCACTCGGCGTACTGGTCGGTGGTCTGCTGCGGGCCGGACGCGGTGCCGCCGACGAGCGAGCCCGGGTCGAAGCCGAAAACCATGGCGAGCACCACAATGATCAGGCCGCCGATGCCACCCACGGCCATCTTGCCGCCGGCCCCGCCGCCCGAACTACTGGTGACCTGTGAGCTGTCGAGGTTGGCCGAATCCCGGTACTGCACCGCATCCTCCGTCGCCTGTGAGTTGTGGGCCGAGTGTAGTGGGCGCGAGCGCGGCATGTCGGAGGCGTCGGGGAGTCGGTTTGGAACGCCTCCGGGCCTCAGTCATCATGGGCAGATGCAGATCGTCGGTGTGGTGGTGGCGGGAGGGTCGAGCGTCTTCGTCCGTCCGCTCGAACACGGCGCCGACCCGCACCGGCTGGCCTGGGAGTTGGGGTACCGAATCGTCCGGCCGCTGTCGGCGACGGGGCAGGGCGACGACCTGACGTTCACGGTGCAGGTGTCCGCCCATGGACGAAAAGTGTCCGAGCGTGGCCTGCACCGGCGGCGGGCGCTCAGCCACGACCTGACCGAGGCCGAGATCAGTGCCCCGCTGGTGCGGCAGCGGCTGGCCGCGTACGCCATCGTGCTCAGCGACCGCGGCGTACTGGCCACCGAGTTCTCCGAGCGCACCGCGGTGCCCGGCTCGTGGGGGCTGCCCGGTGGCGGCATCGACCCGGGCGAGAACCCGAGCCAGGCGGTGATTCGCGAGGCGATCGAAGAGACCGGGCAGCACATCGAGCTCGCGCACCTGCTCGACATTCAGACCGACCATTGGATCGGACGCTCCCCCGCCGGCGTCATCGAGGACTTTCACGCAGTACGCATCATCTACGCCGCGACCTGCCCGAACCCCACCGATCCGGTGGTCAACGACGTGGGCGGCACCACGGCGTCCACCCGTTGGGTGCCGCTGCACCAGTGGCAGCGCATGCACTGGGCCGCCGGCACGCGCGCGCTGCTCGACCGACACCTGATGCGGCTGGCCATGCAACTGGGGTATCGACGGCGCTGGGCGGCCGGCTGACGAGTGCGCAAGAAACGAAACGCCGCCGACCCGAGGGCCGGCGGCGTTTCGTCGCGTATGGGATCAGTTGGAGCGGAAGTACGACAGCAACCGCAGCATCTCGATGTAGAGCCAGACCAGCGTGACGGTCAGGCCGAAGGCCGCGCGCCACGATTCGGACTCGGGCGCCTGCATCGCGATGCCCTGCTCGATGTAGTCGAAGTCCATGATCAGGTTGAACACGGCCAGCCCGACGCCGACCGCCGAGATCAGCAGCAGCAGCGCCATGTTGCCGTGGCCGAACAAGAAGTTGACGCCGAACAGCGACATCACGAAGTTGACCAGCAGCACGCCGGCGTAGGCCATCGTGCCGATCATCACCATCTTGCGGAACTTGCTGGTGACCTTGATGCGGAAGAACTTGTACGCACCGAGGGTGGCGGCGGCGGCGACCACGGTGGCGAGCACCGCGGCCGGAACGATGCCGTTCCACAAGGACTCGTACAGCTTGCTGACCGCACCGATGAACACGCCCTCGATGGCGGCGTACGCCAGCACCATCGTGGGGTTGATCACCCGACGGGCGGCCACCAGCATGACCGTGACGAAGCCGACCAGTGCACTGATGATCATGCCGGCCACGAGGAAGCGCGCGGGCATGAACATGAACGTCAAAGCGGCGGTGGCGATGACGGTGCCGAGCGTGATCGCCGACTTGGTGATCACGTCGTCGATGGTCATCACACCGCGGGCGGCCTGCGTCGGATTCTGCGGGCCGTAGGGATTCGGGTACTGACCGGGCTGGCCGTAGCCGGGTTGCTGGAAGCCGCCCTGGTTGGGCTGCTGCTGGTAGCCGTAGGGTTGCTGCTGAAAGCCGCCCTGGACGGGCTGCTGCTGCGGCGTGAAAGCGTCCGGCCTCGACAAGACGGGGTTGGAGCTGCGCATGGTGTTGTTTCCTCCTTGTGGATGCCCATTCATACTAGGCAACGCACGAAAGGGTGGGAACCTTCCACACCACTACTCAGGGCAGGTTCCGGGTGATTGGTGCACGCCGGGCACTGCCGGTGCGCTCGGACGGTGGCCGAACCGACCTGGGCGTGCCCCCGGCGGGGCTCGAACCCGCACTGGGGCGGGTTTAAGCCGCCTGCCTCTGCCGGTTGGGCTACGGGGGCACGTCGGCGTTGAGTCTACGGGTTGGTGCCGTGCAGCAGGCGCAGCGCGATGCCGTCCAGAATGTCGGACTCGCTGATCGTCAGGTCCACCGGCATCCGAGCACCCACCCGGTCTGCGATCAGGGCGCCGGCGCAGATCACGTCCGCACGCTTGGGATGCATGGACGGCAGTGCGCGCACCTGCTCGACCGTGGCGGCCAGCAACTCAGCGGTGAGTCGGTGCAGGTCCTCGCGGGTCATGGACGAGCCGTGCACCGCGGCCCGGTCATAGGCCGGCAGGCGTTGGTTGAGCGCCGACAGCGAGGTGGCCGTGCCCCCGACGCCGATCCAGGTCGCAACGGTGGCGAAGTCGATGCCGGCGCCGTCCAGCAGGGCGTCGACGTGGGCGCGCGCGGCGGCAACCTGCTCGGCACTGGGCGGATCGGAGGCCAGGTAGCGTTCCCTGATCCGGACGCTGCCGATGTCGAGCGAAAGCCCGTGGTCGACGCGCGGCGCCCCGGCCCGGTCGGCCCCGGAGCCGACGATGAGTTCGGTGGAGCCTCCGCCGATGTCCATCACCAGGGCGGGGGCAGCGACGTTCGGCAATGCGGTCAGCGCACCCAGGAACGACAACCCGGCCTCTTCGTCACCGCTGATGATCTCGGGATCGACGCCGAGTCGCGCCCGGGCGCCCGAGAAGAAATCCTCACGGTTGGACGCATCCCGCGCCGCCGACGTGGCGACCAGGCGCACCCGGTCGACCCCGAAGCCGGCCAGCACAGCCGCATACTCGGCGAAGGCGTCGAGGGTGCGGGCCAGCGCGTCGGGGTGAAAGCGCCCGGTGGCGTCCACACCCTGACCTAGCCGGGTCAGGATCAGCCGCCGGTCGAGGTCGACCAGCCCCCCACCGTCCGTGCCCTCGGCGACCAGCAGCCGCACCGAATTGGTTCCACAGTCGATCGCCGCGACCTTCATTGCGCCCCCAGACACGCACCGAACGGAGAATCCTTCAACAACTCAACGGCCTCGTCGCCCAGCGGGTTGACCCCCGGGCCGGCTGCCAGCGCATGGGCGACCAGCACGTGCAGGCACTTGACCCGGGTCGGCATGCCGCCCGCACTGACGGAGTCGATCTCGGGCACGTCGCCCAGGGCGCGCCGGTCGGCCAGGTACGCCAGATGGGCCCGGCGGTAGTGCGCGGCAAGGTCGGCATCGTCAGCCAGCCGTGCCGTCATCTGCGCCATCACCCCTTGTGCCTCGAGGGTGGACGTGCTGGCGACGGCCAGCGGACAGGTCAGGTAGTACACGGTCGGGAAGGGGGTGCCGTCCGGTAGCCGGGGTGCGGTGACCACGACCCCGGGGCTGCCGTCCGCGCAACGCCACGCCACCCGGAGCAGCCCGCGCGGGGTACGTCCAAGTTGTTCTTCGATCGAGGCGAGGTCGGCCGGATCGATGCTGGACGAGGTGGACACCGCCTCATTCTGCCCCGGAGGTGCGGGTGTGTCGAAGCGGACCGGAGCGCCGCCGAGATCGGACGAACCGGATCTGGAGAAGCCTGACCCAGCTGATGGTCGAGCTTGAGACCCTGACCCGTGGAGGTTTCGACGCTCGGCCACGGATCGGGCGTCGGTCAGCGCCCGCCTGGCGGCGGGCGCATTGGGCCCAACCATGGAGGCCGTGCAGGTGGCGGAGCGGTCCACAACAACGTGAAGGATTGTGACCCGATATCGGATCGCAATCCTTCACCTTGCTTCATCGTGCGCCGCGCTGACCCGACCACCCCACCTCGACGAGGGGTGAAGGGACAGTCGACGTGTCGAGCCGGGCTCAGCCTCCGACGCCACGCTCGGGATTGTCGGCGGTCTGCACCGAGCCCCAGAGCCGGTCGAACCACATCTCGGAATGCTCACCGGGCGGCAGTTCGGACTGCGAGTTGAGCACCACGCCGGTGCCGAGCGGTTTGCCGTCGGGGCCG
>RRZU011358684.1_pt1 | contig 11343 bp, 10 predicted proteins | sample 2165561 | NCBI WGS metagenome assembly RRZU01 (sample SAMN10456909, study PRJNA506462) | wastewater metagenome | isolation source: wastewater sludge | place: USA: Moscow, Idaho | reverse complement strand
CTTGCTTATGTTAAAGATGTTAATAAAACAGCTAGTCAACTAGGTCCTATTTTAGGAATAGATGTCAATGAATTAACATCTAAATTACAAACAGCAAAGGATGAAGGACGTTATCAAATTGAACTTGGGACAAAAGGAAATAATTTATCAGCGTCAGTAAAAAAACAAATAGAAGATTGTAATCTTACGGGAATAGAGTTTGTAGAGTCTAATTCGAGATATTATCCATTGGGTGATTTTTGTAGCTATGTTGTAGGGTATGCAAAAAGTTATAATGATCAAAGTGTTAAGAAAATGGTTGGAGAAATGGGACTTGAACTTTCTTATGATAAACAATTAAAAGGTAAAAATGGTTATAAGGTTTATCAAACAGACGCTAATGGATATGCTTTAGTAGATGGAACCTTAAGAGAGAAAGATCCAACCAATGGAAATGATCTTTATTTAACGATTGATAGTGGTCTTCAAAGAAATTTAGATTATTTGATGTCTAATGCTTATAGTGAAAGTGGTGCTGAAGTTGTGACTGCTGGAGTGATGGAAATTAAAACAGGAAAGATTCTAGCAATGTCAACCTATCCATCTTTTAATCCTAATGAAAGAAATATATCAACATTCAACAATTATTTTTTAGAAGGAACAATTGAATGTGGATCTGTTTTTAAACCATTTATTTATGCTGATTCTATTGAAGAAGGTAAATATGATCATAATGCTTATTATAATTCAGGAAGTTATAATGTTTATTATGGAAATAAATTAGTAGCCACAATTAAAGATCATAATGGTGGTCAAGGTTGGGGTACAATTACTTATGATCAAGGATTGTATCATTCAAGTAACGTAGCTATTTGTAATTTATTGGATCAAGGTTATGTTACAAAAGATGTTTTAACAGAGAAATTAAATGATTTAGGCTTTTTCCAAGGTGATACAATGGATGGACTTACATGTTCATCATCAATCAATGCTTATACAAGAAAAAATGCTGGAAGACTTGAATATTTAACGACAGGATTTGGTCAAGGTTCTACGGTCACTCCTTATCAACTTTTAAAAGCATATAGTGTTTTTGGAAATGATGGGAAAACGGTTCAACCACATATTGTAGATAAAGTTGTCAATCCTGAAACAAATAAAGTTGTCTATCAAGCAACACCGAAATATTCAAAACAAATCTTTTCAACAAATACAATCAGTCAAGTAAAAGATTTAATGTTAGGTGTTATTGAAGATGAACAAGGTACAGGGAAGATTTATCGTTTGGATAATGATGTTCGTATGATTGGTAAAACAGGGACAGGACAAGTTGTTGAAAATGGTGGTTATAGTACAACTTTATATATGCATTCATTTGTAGGAATTGCTCCTTATGATGATCCTCAAGTCGTGATGTTTTTAACTTTTAAATCAGGAGATTCATATGCTCAATATATGCCAAATATTGTTAAACAAACAATGAATGAAGCACTTCAAGTAGTAAATCGCTATAATGCTAAAAATACGACAGCAGTTGATCAAAGCTGTACTTTAGATTCCTATACAAATCAATCTGTTAATTATGTAAAATCTAAATTAGAATCAAAATCATTAAGTGTTCAAATTATCGGTAATGGAAGTTCTGTTATTGAACAATATCCACTTGCTAAAAGCAAAGTGACAAGTGGTGATAAAGTATTTATCAAAACAGAAGGAAAAGATATAACACTTCCTAATTTAATAGGATGGTCTAAAAAAGAAGTACAAACTTATGCTTCACTTGCTGGTATTCAATTAACGATTGATGGCACAAGTGGACATGTAACTGCTCAAAGTGTTGGCGAGAATACAGTTGTTCATAGCGGTGATAGTTTAACTGTAGTAATATCTTAAAAGAGGAATGATTCCTCTTTTTTTTCATAGTTTATAATGGTGAGATTTATGTTGTTTCAACAATCTGTTAATAAGATCAAAATCATTAAAATGTGTATTTATCTCATTGTTTTAGCGCTTATTTTTAAAGTGGGGTATATTCAAATCATTGATCGTAAAAATATTTATGATAAAGCATTAGAGTCTTGGCAAAGGTCTTTTCCTGTACAAGCTAATAGAGGGAAAATATATGATCGAAGTGGAAATGTACTGGCAACAGATCTTACAACGGCTTCTTTGGTTGTTGTACCGAGTCAAATAAAGGATCAAGCAACAACAGCTTTAGAATTAAGTAAAATTTTAAATTTAGATGTCAATGTTTTAAAAGAAAAATTAAATAAAAAGGTGTCGATTCAAAGAATTTCTCCAGAAGGAAGACAACTTGATAATCAAGTTGCAAGTAAAATACAAAGATTGCATTTATCAGGTGTTTATTTGATTAAAGATACAAAAAGATATTATCCGGGAAATAATTATTTAAGTCATTGTTTAGGTTTTGTTGGAATTGATAATCAAGGATTATTAGGATTGGAGTTAGAATATGATTCGTTTTTAAAAGGAAAAAACGGTTCGATTGATTATTATATGGATGCTAAAAGTCATAATTTAAAAATGTATCCAAGTCATTATACGTATAGTCAAAGTGGAATGAATATCACTTTGACCATAGATAAAAGAGTTCAAGATGTCCTTGAAAGAGAATTATCAAATGCTTATGATACGTATCATCCAGATGGTATTTGGGCACTAGCGATGAATCCTAAAAATGGAGAGATTTTAGGAATCGCCAGTTATCCTAACTTTAATCCTAATGATTATCAAAATGAGGATAAAGATATTTATAATCAAAATATTCCTATTTGGAAAACTTATGAACCAGGATCAACCTTTAAAATCATAACTTTTTCAAGTGCTTTAAATGAAAATTTATTTGATATGGATAAAGATACTTATTATGATAAAGGGTATGAATATGTTTCAGGCGCAAGAATCAAATCATGGAAAAAAGGAGGGCATGGCCTACAGACTTTTAGAGAAGTTTTACAAAATTCATCCAATCCAGGATTTGTAGAAATTGGTAGGAGATTAGGAAAAAAGAGATTGTATCAATATGTTCAAAATTTTGGCTTAACTGAAAAAACGGGAATTGATTTACCTGGAGAATCATGTGGGATTATGTTTGATTATAAAAACTTTCATGAACTTGAACAAGCGACCGTTGCTTTTGGACAAGGCATATCTGTAACGCCCTTACAATTGGTAACTGCTATTTGTGCTTGTGTCAATGGTGGCTATTTGTTACAACCGCATATTTTAAAAGAAATCAGTAACAGTTCAAATAATGAAATTGTTGAACAAGTTAAAAAGAAAGTAAAAAGACAGGTTATTAAAGAAGAAACATCTAAAAAAGTAAGAGATGCGCTAGAAAGTGTCGTGACGGATGGTGGAGGTAGAAATGCTTATATAGATGGTTATCGTATTGGTGGTAAAACAGGAACGGCGCAAAAGGCGGTTAATGGAAGCTATGTTGGAAGTGGTTATATTCTCTCTTTTGTTGGCGTTGCTCCTATTGATGATCCACAAATTGTTTTGTATGTAGCAATGGATAATCCTAAAAACTGTATTCAATATGGTGGAACAACAGTTGCTCCTATCGCTAGAAAGATGTTTGTTGATATTTTACCTGCTTTAAATGTCAAAAAGGTAAAATCTCAAAGACAAAAATCATATTCTATAATGGATAAAAGAACAATCAAAGTAGAAAATTATATTGGTAAAAAAAGAAGTGAAGTTCAAAATATTTCTTTACGCTTTACTTTTGTTGGTAAAGGAAATAAGGTCATTGATCAATTGCCAAGAAAAGGTGAGTATGTTGAAGAAGGAGATACGATTGTTATTATGTTAGGGGAATAATATGTTTTGAGATTTGTAGATTCATATGATGATATGGGATATAATTTAAATATAAAATAACAAGTGTAAAGGAATTTAGGTGATAGTAATGAATTATGATAAATTTCCAAAAATAAATATAAGTGGATATGAAAATGAAGCTTGTACAGGCAAAACAGAAATAAAAAATATTTAGAAAATCTAGGACAAGAAGAAAATTATTGTTTAACTGTAGATTGTTATCCTGGCGTCGATGACGAAATCTTTGATTTAATTAAAGAAATTTATAAACCTGATTTCGTGATTAAAAGTGAAGATGTATTTTATGAAAAAGATGAGTTTAATAAAATGATGAAGCCTTTTTTAACAGAAAATCGTGTAAGAGGAGTCATGTATTATGGAAAGATGGATGATTTTATTGATGATATAAAATTGGCTCAATATCAATCACTTGCTAGTCATAAAGGTAGAGTTTTGGTTTATGGTGTTGGAGCGAGTTACATTCATAAAGGTGATACTTTGATTTATTGTGATCTTGCTCGTTGGGAAATTCAATTGAGATATCGAAAGGGTATGCCTAATTTTAAACAAGATAATGATGATGAAGATGTTTTAAAGAAGATAAAGAGAAGTTTCTTTATTGAATGGAGAATTGCTGATAAGCATAAAATGGATATTTTTGAAAATATTGATTATTTTCTTGATAGTAATCAAGAAGGGAACCCTAAAATTGTTACTGGAAATGCCTTAAGAAGTGCATTAAAAAAGACAACTCAACGACCATTTAGACTTGTTCCTTACTTTGATCCAGGAGTTTGGGGTGGACAATGGATGAAAAAGAATTGTGACCTTGATGAAAAACAAAATAACTATGCTTGGAGTTTTGATGGTGTTCCAGAAGAAAATAGTCTTTATTTTAGATTTGGAGATACACGTATAGAAATTCCAGCGATGGATTAGGTTTTGTATCAACCAGTAGAGTTGTTAGGAATGAAAAATTATTGTCGCTTTGGTGCTGAATTTTCTATTCGTTTTGATTTTCTAGATACAATTGATGGAGAAAATTTAAGTTTACAAGTGCAGCCTTTAACTGAATATATTAAATCTCATTTTGGAATGACTTATACTCAAGATGAAAGTTATTATTATTAGATTGTAAAGATGATGGTGGTGTCTATTTAGGTTTAAAAGAAGGTATTGATAAAAATCAAATGTTAACAGATTTAAAATGTGCTCAAGAAGGTCGTGTTTCATTTGATACTGAAAAGTATGTCAATAAGTTTCATGCTAAAAAACATGATCATTTCTTAATACCTGCAGGAACAATTCATTGTTCTTCTAAGAATTGTATGGTTTTAGAAATTAGTGCTACACCTTATATTTTTACTTTTAAATTATGGGATTGGGATCGTCTAGTGTTAGATGGTTTACCTAGACCGATTCATATTGAAGATGGTGAAAAAAATATTCAATGGAATAGAACAACATCTTGGGTTAAAGATAATTTAGTAAATCATGTTGAAGTGATTCATGATGGAGATGATTATCTTGAAGAAAGAACAGGCTTACATGAATTAGAATTTATAGAAACACGTCGTTTTACAAGTAATCATCAAACAGACCATGGATTTAATATGTTAAATTTAGTTGAAGGGCAAACAGCACTTGTTGAAAGTCCTAAAAATGAATTTGAACCTTATACAGTACATTATGCAGAAACATTTACTGTTCCTGCAAAGGTTAAAGAATATACCATTAGACCTTTAAATGATGAAATAATAAAAGTTATTAAAGCATATGTTAGAAATTAAGCGGGCAAAAGTCCGCTTTTATATTGCTTTTATTATCGAATATCGATATAATGAGATTGAAATATTTATCGATATTCGATAAAAGAGGTGAGAAAATGGCGAGAAAAGAATTTGAAACATTAACTCCACAAATGTTTTATATTTTACTTTCATTATATGAGCCCTTATGTGGTTTAGAAATTATGGAAAAAGTAAATGAAATGACGGAAGGTGATGTTAGCGTTGGTGCTGGAACACTTTATGCATTGTTGCCACGTTTTGAAAATATAGGATATATTCAATTATTAAAAGAAGAAAATAAAAGAAAAATATACATAATTACTCAAAAAGGAAAAGAAAGACTTGAATTAGAAAAGGAAAAGATGCAAAAACAAATTATTTTGTTTATGAAAAAGGATTATGAAGATGAAATATAAGTATACATTTTTAAAAAATAGATTGTTTTATGATGAAATATTAATTCCTTATCTAGATAAAATGTCTAAAAAAGGATGGAATCTTGTATCAGTTAATTCATTTTTTAAGTTTGAAAAATCCTCACAAGTTTATAAATATCAAGTTGACTATAATCCATTAACGGATGACTATTTAGAAACTTTAGACCATTTAGGATATGAACATGTTTGTTGTATGCAAGATATGCATATTTATCGAAATGTTAATTTAGATGCGGAAGATTTATCAAGTGATGAAGATGTTTTATGTGAGGTAAAATTAAAAATGTTTAAACCATGGGCAATTGCTATGTGCATTCTTGCGGCTATGATCTTTTATGGTTTTACAAGTTTCTTTTCTTGGTTGTACCGTTTTTCTTGGGGTTCGATATTTTTAAATTTAAATGTTTGTTTTAGTTTGTTTCTTATTTATGTAGGCTGTTTTTTATGGCTATTTGCAGCATTGTTTATTTATTTAAAGAGACGTGCTTTAAAGAAAAGAACATATTCTTATCAAAAGTTTAAATATTTAGATGGGTTTGTTCGCATTATTATAGATATTTTAGCTATTTTGATGATTGGAATGTTATTTGTCTTGAAAATGAATAACTTAAGTTCACTTTTAAGCTTTTCGGGTTATTTTATATTAATTACATTATTTGCGACAATTATTAATACAAAAATTCCTTTAATTAAAAATCCAATCAAAAAGAAAATAGCAGTGATTGTTTCTGTTGCTGTTTTTGTAGGAGTCTACTTTTTGTATAATGAAATTGATTTTTCGAAATTAGATAAACAAGAAATGACGATCACTTTGCCAAAAAATAAAAGGATAGATGAAAATAATTCAAATTTACTTGTTGATACGACAACTTTTATTCAAAAAATAGGTAAAGATAAAGATGATGGAGAAGCAATTTATTCTTTTGAAGGTTATTATCAATGTTTAAATACTTTTGTTTCAAAAAATATTTTCAAAGAATTGGTTCTTGAACATGAAAGACAAACAAGAATGCCAAGTGATAAAGAGATTGACCAAATCGTTGAAGAAAAGGGTTCATGGCGTAGCGATGAAATTGGGTATAATACGTATCAAAATGTTTTAAAGAAATTTAAAAAAAGAAAATCAATGTATTTTGATCAAGTTGTTGAAATTGGTCATTATCAATTAGGAATCAAAGGTAAAAAAGTGTTAATTGTATATGATGAAGATATTGATGATTTTTATCATCATTACATAAACTTTATACAAAAATAATGGAATATTGACAAATTTTTGTAATTATACTATTATAATTTTCAATAATAGAATCAAAGGAGAAATGTAAAAGTGGATTCTGCCCAGATAATGAATATCATATCATTAATCATTTTATTAATTTTATCATCGTTGTTTTCTTGTAGTGAAACAGCTTTTTTATCGGTAAGTAAAATTAAAATACGTACACTTGCTGAAGAAGGAAATAAAAAAGCAAAATTAGTAGAGTCTTTATTAGATGATCAAGATCGTTTATTAAGTGCTATTTTAGTAGGAAACAACCTAGTAAATATCGGTGCTTCGTCACTTACAACAGCAACGATTATGGCTATTTTTGGAGATGGTGCACAAACAGTTGCAATCGCAACAGGTGTTGTAACATTGTGTATTTTGATTTTTGGTGAAATCACGCCTAAATCTCTTGCTACTCAAAACGCTGATAAATTAGTTTTTGCTTTAGCACCATTTATTCGTTTTGTTTGTGTAATTACTAAACCAGTTGTTTTTGTATTGAATATTATTACAGGATTTATTATTAAACTTTTAGGTGGTAATCAAGAACATGGCCCTAGTTTAACTGAAGAAGAATTGAAAACAATTGTAACAGTTGGACATGAAGAAGGTGTTCTAGAAAAAGAAGAAAAAGAAATGATACATAATGTTTTTGAATTTGGTGAAACTGAAATCAAAGAGATTATGACACCACGTATTCATGTTGAAAGTTTACCGGATGATTGTACATATGATGAATTAATGAATGTTTATCATGATGCACAGTATTCTAGATATCCTATTCATGATGAGTCTTTTGATGAAATTATTGGTGTTTTAAATATGAAAGATTTGTTGTTTATCGATATTGATAAAGAACATTTTGATGTTAAAAAGTATATGAGAGAGACTTTTGTGGTCTATGAATTCAATCAAGTCAATGATGTTTTTGCTTCAATGAGAAAGGAACATGCAACACTTGCTATTGTATTAGATGAATATGGTGTTATGAGTGGAATTGTTACTTTTGAGGATATTGTTGAAGAAATCGTTGGTGAAATTGATGATGAATATGATGATGCAAGTGATGATATTGTTAAAATCAATGATCATGAGTATTTAGTAGATGGTAGTTTAAATTTAAATGAGGTCAATGATGAAATTGATACTCATTTTGAATCGGAAGATTTTGAATCAATCGGTGGTCTTGTTTTAGGAGAGTTTAGTGGTGTTCCTAAAATAAAAGATAAAATTGAATTTCCAGGAGTTACAATTATTATCGAAAAGATGCATAAGAATCGAATTGAACTTCTTAGATTAATAATACATGAAATGAAAGAAGAGGAAGAAGGAGAGGAAAAACATCAATAAGATGCTTTTCCTTTTTTAAGGAGGCTATATGAAAACAACAGTTGAAATTAAAAAAATGGGAATCAATGGAGAAGGTATTGGTTACATTAATCGTAAAATTGTCTTTATTAAAGGGGCATTATTAAATGAAGAAGTAGAAATTGATGCCAAACAATACAATAATAAAAATTATTATTTTGGTGATTTAATTAGAGTCATTAAACCTTCACCAATGCGTGTTAAAAATCCATGTCGTGCGAATAAAGAATGTATGGGGTGTAATTTATTACATTATGCTTACCCAGCACAATTAAAACATAAAAAAGATTTAATTAAAGAATCTTTAAAGAAGTATACAGAATTAGATCGTTCACAAATTAAGATTGATCAAATTATTGGGATGAATCAAAAAAATGGTTTCCTTACACAAGCCAATTTACCTATTGTAGATTTTAAAGGAAAAGTTACTTTTGGAATTTATCAAAGAGAAACAAAATATTTAACAGTGATGACAGGGTGTATGAAACAACATCCATTAATTAATCAAACATTATTACAATTAGAAGAAGTTTTTAATAATCATCAATGTAAAACATATAATGATAAATTTAGAACAGGTTTAAGATTTATTAAATTACGTGTTTTCCAAGATAAAGTACAAGTCATCATTATTACAGGGAAAGACGGTTTAAAAGATGAAGTGGTAAGTGATATTAAAAAACTAAAACAAGTCAATGGTTTATTTATGTCAATTAATACTTCTAAATATCAAGATTTTGAAAGTCAAGGTTATAAGAAGATTTTTGGAAATACGAAAGAAGAATTTATTTGTGATGGTAAAAAATATATTATGTCTGTTAAAACAACTTTACCAGATCATTTAGAATCTTTTGAAATTAGAAATAAGATTGTTAAAACAATGGTTAAAGGAAGTAAAAAGATTATTTCTATTAATTGTGAAAATGGTATTTTAGAAATGAATTTAGATCAAGAAGTTGTTGCTATTGATGAAAAGAAAGATAATATTGAAAGTGCTACTTATAATGCTAAATTATTAGGAAAAGAAAATATTAAATTTGTTTATGGTCAACCAATTAAGAAAATGGTTACTTTTGCAAAAAAGAAAGTGTATGATACAGTGATTATTCAAGGAGTCAATGGGATTTCTAATGAATTAAAGGATACTTTAAGACTTGGAAAAGTACAAACAGTCATTTATATGAATTCTTCAACATCTATGCTTGCAAAAGATTTGCAAGAATTATCAAAATATTATAAAGTAGAAGAGATCAAAGCAGTAGATAGTCATATGTATCAATCATATGTGACATCAATTGCTAAACTTACAAAAAAATAGGAAGAAGGAATAAAAATGGAATACGATTATACACCAAGAGGTGTCTGTTCAAGAAATATCCATGTAGAAGTTGAAGATGGGATTGTTAAAAATGTTATCTTTACAGGTGGATGTTCAGGAAATACTCAAGGAGTTGCTGCACTAGCAAAGGGTATGAAAGTTGATGAAGTTATTGAACGTTTAAAAGACATCAAATGTGGAGCAAAACCAACAAGTTGTCCAGCACAGCTTGCAAAAAGTTTACAAGAGCATGCTAAATAAGTGCTCTTTTTTTGTTTCTTTCATAAAATAAAATGGTGGTGTTATGTTAATTAGAATCAAAAAAATGCAGTTTCTAGTAGGGATTTGTTTGATTTTGCAAATTATTTTGTCTTCGTTATTTTTACCTTTTCATTTTATAGCGATGTTTTTATCTATTGTCATTATCATTTGGCAAAGAAGATTTTGTGTTTTACAGATTCGTTATCATTACTATGCAGTTATTTTATATATCTATAGGTTGTTTGTTATGCTTGTTTTAACGTATTCTTTTTTTGAAATGTTGTATTTATTTTTAACTTTATATGTTGGTTTGATTTTAATTTTATTATCTTTGAAAACATTTTTGTAATTCTTTTAATCAAGGATGATTTAGCGTATAATATGGAAAAAGGTGGTGGCAACATGATTGGTGAATTGAATATCTATAGTTGTTATAGTTTTCAAAATAGTACGATTTTGATTCAAGATTTATGTAAAAGAGCGAAAGAATTGCATATGGAAGCATTGGCTTTAACAGATATCAATAATATGTATGGTGCGATTGAATTTTCTAATGCTTGTCATCATTATGACATCAAACCTATTTTTGGAATGCAAGGGGATGTACTTATTGATCAAGAAGTTTATCCTTTTTTATTCTATGCAAAAGATCAAATTGGTTATCATGATTTAATGAAAATATGTAGTGATATTAATTTAAGTGAACGTAAAGCGATTGAATTAGAAAGATTATCTTTATATCGTGAACATCTTTTTATTCTTTCTGGATGTAAAGAAGGAATTATTGAAAGGCTTGTTTTAAAAGAGTTAGAATCTGAGGCTTTAAAATATATTGCGTTGTTTAAAAAGATGTTTAAAGATAATTATTATATTTGTATTCAAGATCATCATTTAAAAATGCAATCATTTTTAAATGAACGTTTAAAAGCACTTGCTACTTTACAAGAAGTGAAGGTTTGTGCTTCGAATGAAGTACGTTATTTATATCCACAAGATGCTATAGCGGTTGATTTAATGCAAGCAAGTATCCATGGCGAAAAAATTGATCGAAATTATAAAGTACAAACAAATCAGATG
>RRZU011511986.1_pt1 | contig 11346 bp, 11 predicted proteins | sample 2165561 | NCBI WGS metagenome assembly RRZU01 (sample SAMN10456909, study PRJNA506462) | wastewater metagenome | isolation source: wastewater sludge | place: USA: Moscow, Idaho | reverse complement strand
TGTTCGTCCTGATCATTCCCCAGATTGGCGACACCATGGATCCTGACAATCAGGTTCCCGGTGGGCTCTTTGCAACCCTTGGTATTCCCAAGGCCCAAGAACACGCTGTTATGGCCCATTTTAGTGCCTATGACACCTTGAGAAATGGGCTCGAAATGACATCGGTAACTAAGCACTTCGAACGCCTGTCTTTTGCTTTGCTCGGCATCAAGAGCACATACACCGGCCAATCTCTTTCCTTTATCTGGCACGACATGCACGGCTATGGATTGGCTCTATTGACAGCGACCGTTGTCATGATCGCAATCGCGCTGGCAACCACTACTTGTCACACCCTTTTAAGGAGAACATCATGAAGAACCGAATTGTTTCACTTGTGCTCGCGGGTGTCGTGGGCATCGCTGTGTTAGCAGGATGCTCTGGCCCGGGTGCATCTTCTAGCTCGACGACCTCACAAAGTCCAAGTGCCGCGGCGTCGAATATGCCGTCGGTGCTCGAGACATCGGGGCCCAGTACTGGAGCTGCCACGGTGCTTCCCGTCGATAAAAACCCGATCGTAAATACCAGCGCTGCTCCGGGACTTTCTATCACTTATGCCGCGGTGGAGGACAATGTTGATCCCGACACGAAGGCCCCGATTCCAGATCGCCTCGAATTGACTCTAAAGAACGAGACATCCTCGCCACTTAACCATGTTGAGGTCTATTACACGATGACTGATACAAAAACGAAGGCGGTGGAGAACTACTACGCAGATCTCAGTCATCTCTCACTTCCAGCCGGCAAGGAGACCACGATTTACTTTGATAACACCGGAGAGGTTGGACACTACCCGGAAAACAAGTTCAGCCTGTATCGCAGTTCAGTGAACGAGGTGACGTTCAGTATTGAGGCGAGTGCCGACGGCGTCAAACCAGCCCAGGCTACGGCGGTAAAAGCTGTAGGAACAGGGGAGGTTCCTGGAGAATAAAAACCTGACGTAACGTTTGAGTGAGGGCTAGTTAAGGGCCACGGACTCGGGGTTGTTGGGTTGCGAGATAGGCAACTCCACGACAACCCGGAGCCCGTGGCCCGGACTATTATGCAACGTGATTCTCCCATGAGCGCGGTTGACGATAGCGGCGGCAATGGGCAGTCCGAGCCCAGCTCCCGAACCGGATGTCCTTGCTGTGTCACCCTGGCTGAATCGGTCGAACGCCCTGTCCACAAACTCCGCTGGCATCCCGGGACCGTTGTCGGCAATTGATAGTGTGAGGACCTCCGAACGGGCGTGAAGTATAACGATCACTTCGCCGTCGTCGTCCATAGCGCGGATGGCGTTATTTAGGAGGTTGTCGACAACTCTGCCGAAGTCTTCGGAACGTACTCTCAGTACCGTGGTTGGATCAGCGGAAGCGGTGCCTTCTACGGAACGAATGAGAATGGGATGTCCTTGGAATTCTGCCCGTCCAATCGCGTCTCGTACTTCATCTGTCAATTCGGCGACAGTGGAGTAAGCTGGCGCGGCCGCCTCGATCGACGATAGCTGCAACAGTGATTCGACTAGTCCAGCAAGCCTCGCAACGCTATTTTCCGCGAGTCTGACGTCGTCAACGAGATGTTCTAGCGACTGCGGATGCGTTCGAGCAAGCTCGAGTCTGGCAAGCAAGATAGCCAGCGGGGTGCGCAACTCGTGGCTTGCGTCCGAGACCAACTGCTTTTCGCGTTGCGCGGAGGCGCGCAGGGCGACGATGAGATCGTTGAGTGTGCGGGCGAGCCGTCCGATCTCGTCGTCGACGGACCCTACCGGCAGCATGTCGTTCCCGGGGGAGTCGATCAACTTTTCCGCACTCTGGCGGATGCGACGTACCGGCCGCAGAGCTGCGGATGTGAGAAGAAAAGCTGCAACGAGCACCCCGCACGATATCGATCCGAGTGCTCCAACGATGAGGGCACGCATCTGTGAAAGAACAACGCTCTCATCGGGCGCTGGGAGAGCAGACACAATACGCCACTCACCCACAGCGGACGAGACGTGCTTGACGTATACGATGAACCGCGTCCGGTCGGCAGTCACTTCGTTGATTCCCTCGGGCAGGTGCGTTTTCTGAATAACGAGGGCTAATTCGTGGGGGAGCGTGTTGAGTTGTTGGATTCCCTCAGGGTCGACGACGGCGACATGCTGGTTCAGTCCGGGATCATCAAGACTCTCTGATGGTTCGGAATGGATCGCTTCAACATAAGGAGCCGCCGTGTTGGTGAGAACTGTTTCGGTGCTGCCGCGCAGGATCTGCTCCACTCTCCAGTTGAGAACAAGACCAGAGATGACGCTCGCGATGATGGCGATAACAAAACTACCACCTGCGATCTTGGCTCGGATACCGAGGCGTGGGAACATGTGGGATTCCTTTATTGTCCCTTTGGGACAAGCCGATATCCGATTCCCCGTACTGTTTCAATCTGTCTGTCGGCATGCGCCGATAACAGCTTGCGGCGGAGATAACTGACATATTGGTCAAGCACATTCGGGTTGATATAACTCTCTGTTCCCCAAATCTCCTTGAGTAACTGGGAGCGCGGTACCACAGCTTCCTCTGCCATAACCAAGCTGCGCAGTACATCGAACTCGGTTCGACTAAGCGGTAGTTCTGCCCCGTTGACCTTGACATGATGGTGGAAAAGATCGAGGTCTACCGTCCCCGAAGCAACTCGATCAGGAGTACCGAGTGCATCGCGGCGATGAATCGCACGGATTCGTGCGAGTAGTTCCGCCATAGCGAAAGGCTTGGTGATGTAATCGTCGGCGCCGTCGTCAAGCCCACGAACTCGATCGTCGACGGCGCCCCGCGCCGTCAGCAGGATGACGACCATCCGGGGGTCTTTTACTTTAAGCCATCGGCACAGCTCAAACCCGCTCATCCCGGGCATCATGACATCCAGCACGGCCACATCGAAAGGATGCTCGAGAGCGCATGCTAAACCTTCGAGGCCAGTGGACGCTGTGCGTACGTTGTGTCCATCTTTGGTCAGCCCTCGTGCAACGAGGGCTGCCATTTCAGTTTCGTCATCGACGACGAGGATATCCATCAGCTGTGTGTCTCCCGCCAATAAACAAGTGGCTACTGACCTCGACGAGCCTTACTGTCTCAGAGTTAGGCGAGCCCTTACTGTCTAACAGTTAATTGTCGGCTCCAAGAACTTTCTAAGAATGGGCAGGTGGATGAACCTCGTGACAGATGGGTGCTTGCCGTCATGTACAGTCGCGACATCCGTATTGCTTGGAGGTTTCTTGGTCGGGTATCCCCACAATGGAGACATCACATAAAAAGGAGTTCGAGTGTGAAGCACCCTCAAGGAACGACTGGCTTCACTGTCGCGTTAACAAATAGGCGAGCAACCGGCATTGCTGCGGCCACTTTGGTCGGATACGCGACAGTATTTCTCATTGTCATATTCAGTGGACGCTTTGGTCCGCTGGCAATTGACTCATCCTGGAACAGCGCCATGCAATCCATGCAGGTGCCCGTACTCACGGGCGTTGCTCTTGTCCTGAACCTCGTTGGTGGAACAGTGATATCCGGTCTGCTGATCCCGGTGTTGCTGTCGGTTGTGCTGCTCGTGCGGCATCGCTACATGTCAGCATTGTTCTTAATTACAGCGAGCGCGGTCTGTGCGGGTGCTGTTCAGGTAATTAAAACTCTCGTTGCACGCCCGCGACCAGAAGACATGATGGTGACGAGTGACTCCGGATCGTTCCCCTCGGGGCACTCAGCGAATGCCATTGTCATCGTGTTGGTTCTTGTGCTTTTGCTTGCACAGACGAGGTGGATGAGATACGCGGGAGCGGCCTATATCCTCCTCATGATGTGGTCGCGTACCTACCTCCATGCGCATTGGATAACAGACACAATCGGAGGCGTACTGCTCGGTGCCACAGTGACACTCTTAGTCTGGGTTGGCTTCTCGCAACGGGTCTCAGCTGAGCTCAGCAATCACCGGGACGGGGATCCGCCTGTTCCCCCGGTACGCACAGAATGACTCTCTGCCTACCACTCAGGCGAATGCACATAGTCCTGAATCTTGGACCTGAATGAATCGTAGATTCCCGAACAAAGAACAACGACAAGGCAAAGGACTAATCAATCATGCTTGATCCAACTCCCTATCTTGAACAAGCTGGGCCATGGGCACTCATTGTTATTGGCGCGATTATTTTCATTGAGACAGGACTGCTGTTCCCCTTCCTTCCCGGCGACTCGTTGATATTTGTTGCCGCACTGATGGCCCCGAGCCTGGGCCTTCCCTTGTGGGGCGTGATCGCAACCGTAGCGGTTGCCGCAATCATCGGGGACTCGGTTGGCTACACTGTTGGCAGTCGTTATGGCCGCGGACTCTTTAAGCCTGAGGCGCGAGTGTTTAAGACCGAATACTTGGAAAAAGCCGAGTCGTTCTTTCGACACTATGGACCTCATTCCCTGGTACTTGCCCGCTTTGTGCCGATTGTCCGAACCTTTGTACCTCCAGTCGTGGGAGCGGCGCGCCTGCGCTACCGGAGGTTTCTCACGTGGAATGTGCTCGGTGGGGTGCTCTGGTCGGTTACCTTCTCTCTGGCTGGTCATTTCCTTGGCCAGATACCGGTGATTGCCCACAATGTTGAACTCATTGCTATTGGCCTCGTTCTGCTTTCCGTTATTCCTATTTTCATCGGTCTTGCTAGGGAACGTCGGACTGCTAGGGAAGGTGCTCAAGTCAGAGTGGAGTAGACGGAACGAGCCGACACTGGGTATGCGATGCCGTTTGGGTCCGGACATGGTGACGTGAAAATGTTTACTGGAGATAAATATTGGCAGCAAGAAGCTATATTCCACGGTGATGCGTGCCATGTCTAGAATGTGACCCATGAGAAGTCTGGTTTATCCACCGAAGCTTTCGCCTGGAGATCGGCTCGCGGTACTGTCGCCGTCGTTTGCTGCTCCTGCAGTTGCGCCAGAACTACACGAGCAAGCCCTTGCCCGGTTGATGGAACTGACCGGTTTGATCCCCGTGGAGTACCCGACCACTCGCAAGCTTGGCGCATCGTCCAAGGAGCGTGCTCGCGACTTCAACGATGCCTTGGCGAATCCCGAGATCCGGGCGATTCTTGCAACGGTCGGTGGCTCAGACCAGATCACGGTCGTGCCGCATCTTGATCCAGATCTCCTACGCGCTGACCCCAAACCGTTCCTGGGGTACAGCGACAACACGCATATTCTCAATTGGATGTGGAATCACGGTGTGGCCGGATTCTACGGCGGATCTACCCAGATACACCTGGGTCCAGGTCCATCCGTTGACCCGGTACATCGTGCTTCCTTGATGGCCGCCTTACTTACCGGAGGCGAACTGGAGATCACCGAGCCGGGGGAGTCAGAGGACTTTGGGCGTGACTGGGCCGATCCGCTCGCTCTTTGAAGCGGCCTGGGTGTGGTGGAGACATGAGTAGACACGGAAGGATGGTCTCATGTCGAATGCACGTAAGTATGATCCCGAGTTGAAGGCACGCGCGGTGCGGATGTATATCGCACGCATGGAGCAAGGAGGGATCTCCCAGGCCAAGGCACGCGCTGAGATTGGTGAACTATTAGATGTTCATCCCGGTGCGTTGAGGAACTGGATCCGGAAGGAATATGGGGAAGGAATCACCCCGCCAGCAGGTGGGGAGCCGATCGATGTGGAGGTGGCCCGGTTACGGCGGGAGAATGCCCAGCTGCGTCAGGCCAACGAAATCCTTAAGACCGCCTCAGCTTTTTTCGCGGCAGCGGAACTCGACCGCAAACTTGGCTCCTAGTGGACTACATTCGCCACCATGCCTCTCGTTTCGGGGTCGAGTCAATCTGTTGCGTGCTCAGTGAGCATGGCCGGGAGATTGCCCCATCGACTTTCTACACGTATCAGGCACGCGGGTTCGGGCCTACCAGCGCCGAGCTGGAAGATGCCTACACCGCCAACGAGTTGTTCGACCTGTGGGTGAAGAACCAGAGAGTGTATGGGCGTCGCAAACTGTATAAGGCCGCGCTGAGAGCGGGGATGGTGATCGGGCGCGACAGGGTTGCTCGGCTCATGAAAATCCTGGGTATTGAGGGGGTTCGTCGCGGTCAACGACCGTGGACGATCACCACCCTCAGGGATGAGAAAGCCTGCCGGTTTGCTGATCACATCCAACGACGCTGGGGCCTACCGGATCGTCCGGATCAATGGTGGGTTGCTGATTTCACCTACGTGTGGACGTTGGAGGGATTTTGCTATGTTTCCTTCATTACGGACGTGTACTCGCGTCATATTCTGGGCTGGCGGGTCCTAGAAACTAAGGACACCGTGCTGGTCTCTTCGGCGTTGGAGCAGGCTCTGTTCACCAGGAGACGTCATGATAGTGCGTTCAGCTCGAAAGGAATTGTTCATCATAGTGATGCCGGGTCTCAATACACCTCGTTGGCTTTCACCAAGGATTTGTTGGATGCCGATATCACTGGGTCGATCGGAACTGTGGGAGATGCCTACGATAACGCGTTGATGGAATCAACGATCGGGCTTTACAAGAGTGAGCTCATCGATTTCAAGCGCCCTTCCTGGGATGACTGGCGCCAAGTCGAGAGAGACACTGCCGAATGGGTCGCTTGGTACAACCATGAACGACTCCACTCCGGGTGCGGGGACATCCCACCCATCGAATACGAAACCCTCTACAATCACACACAAGGCACCATACCCATGGCCGCCTAACACACCACTCCACCAAACCCCGGCCGCTTCAGACCTCCGTAACATCGGTTGCGTGCGTGGACGCAACCAGCGCGAACGCGTCTACTCCGCCGATAGGCTGAAGAAGCCACTCAAGCGAGCTGGGAAGCGCGGCGAAGGCAAATGGGAAGAAATCTCTTGGGAGGAAGCCTTTGACACGATCGCTTCAGAGTTAAAGCGCGTCAAAGAAACCTATGGCAACGAGGCTCTGTGGTACCACTACGGTTCCGGATCCACCGGTGGAAACATCGCCAAGCGCGGTACTTGGCCCCGTCTTCTCAACACTTATGGTGGATATCTCGGGCAATATGGCGACTACTCGACGGCTCAGATCACTGCTTCCTACCCGATGTTCTTTGGAGATAACGGGGCGTCGAATTCTTTGGAGGATGCACAGTTCTCCAAACTGCAGGTGATGTTCGGCAACAATCCGCTGGAAACCCGTATGTCCGGTGGCGGCGAGCTCGGTGTGGTTCAGAAAGTCCGCAAGGATTTTAAGGTCAAAACCATCGTCATTGACCCACGCTACTCGGAAACCGCTCTAGCAGCTGGCGACGAATGGATTCCTGTTCGTCCCATGACAGATGCTGCGCTAGTGGCGGGCATGATCCACGTGATGATGTCGGAGGGACTGCACGATCAGGCCTTCCTGGACAAGTACTGCCTGGGCTTCGACGAGGAGCATATGCCGGAGGGTGTTCCTGCGGGTATGTCCTACCGGGCCTACATCGAAGGCACAGGCCCTGACGGTGTGGAAAAGACTCCGGAGTGGGCCGCTGACATCTGTGGCGTTCCTGCCAACAAGATCCGTCAACTTGCCCGCGAGATCGCTAGCGCCAAACCATGCGCCATTACTCAGGGGTGGGGATTACAACGTAGTTCGGTGGGCGAGAATGCCTCGCGCGCAGTCTTCGTGCTCGCGGCTGCAACAGGCAATATTGGAATCAAAGGCGGCGGCACCGGGGGCCGCGAGGGCAACACGACTCTCAAGGTCAAAGCATTCCCGCTGTTCGACGGCGAAAATCCCCCGGTAGAGACTCAGATCTCCTGTTTTAACTGGCCAGACGCTATCGACCATGGCGAGCAGATGACTGCCACTCATGATGGAGTTAAGGGTAAGGACAAGCTTGATGTGGGCATCAAGCTCATGGTCGTCAATGCTTCAAATACTCTCATCAACCAACACAACGGTATTAAACACACCGAAGAAGTGCTGTCCGATACGAGCAAGTGCGAGTTCATCGTGATCATTGATCATCAGATGACCGCAACTGCGAAGTGGGCCGATATCCTGCTGCCCTCAACCACCAACTTCGAGGAAGGTGGCGATCTGATTCCGGGTGGCAGCTGTGGCGATACTGGCTGGGTTATCTGGTCCGATCAGTCAATCGATCCCCTGTATGACTGCAAGTCTGGATACGAAATGTGTACCGAGATTGCCAAGCGTCTGGGTATCGAAGAGGAATTTACTCAGGGGCGCACTCAGGAGGAGTGGCGCCAATGGTTGTGGGAAGAGTCCAAGAAGGACATTCCCGATCTTCCTTCCCCCGAGGAACTCAAGAAACTCGGCATTTGGCGAAAGCATGCTGAGACTCCACGCATTGCGTTCAAAGACTTCCGTGAGGATCCCGAGGCTAATCCCCTCAAGACTCCTTCTGGCAAGCTGGAAATCTTCTCCCAGAAGATGTACGAGATGAGCCAGACGTGGACCTTCGATGACCCAAAGGATAAGCTCACACCCCTCCCTGAGCAGCTGATGACGTGGGAAGATTGGCAGGAGGCCCGCGAGAACAAGAAGTATCCACTCCAAATCATTGGACACCACTTCAAAGGCCGCACGCATTCCACGTACGCCAATCTGCCGAAGACCAACGAGGCCCATCAGCAGCGCGTATGGATCAACCCGATTGACGCCGAAGAGCGGGGTATCAAGAACGACGACATGGTGGACGTGTTCAACGATCGTGGCCGCATGCGCATCCCCGCACATGTCACACCGCGGATCGTTCCCGGCACATTGTCTATCCCCCAGGGCGCCTGGTACCGGCCCAACAAGGATGGTGTGGACACTGGGGGATGCGTCAACCTGCTCACGAAATACCATCCATCACCATTGGCTAAGGGAAATTCTGCCCATCAAGGCCTGGTCCAGATTGAAAAGTCGAAAGCCTGACGGGCGTTCAAGGTTGAGGAGTTTTTATTATGAGTGAGTCATTGACCACGTCGGGTGCTGGCTATGGGTTCTTGTTTGACCAGACGCTATGCAACGGCTGCAAAGCCTGTCAGATCGCCTGCAAAGACAAACACGACCTCCCCCTAGGAGTGAACTGGCGACGCGTCGTCGAATACACCGGCGGTAGTTGGCAACGCAACGGAAACACCTTCACCCCCAACATCTTCTCCTACTACACCTCCATCTCCTGCAACCACTGCCAAGACCCCATCTGCGTTAGGGTCTGCCCCACCACCGCGATGACCAAACGCGATGACGGCACCGTCTACGTCGACGAAACCAAATGCGTCGGCTGCCGCTACTGCCAATGGGCCTGCCCCTACGGCGCACCCCAAATGAACACCTCAACCGGACACATGTCCAAATGCGACCTCTGCTACGACTACCGCGACACCGGCCAAAACCCCGCCTGCGTCGACGCCTGCCCCTCCAGAGCACTCAACTGGGGACCCATCGACGAACTGCGTGAAGCCCACGGTGACCAAGCCGGAATCGCACCCCTCCCCGACCCCTCCCTCACCCAACCCCACCTGGTCGTGATCCCGCATCGTGACGCCCAAACCTGGGACACCGCCACCGGACACATCGCCAACCCGAAGGAGATCTGATGAACGTCCATGAACTCCCCATGATCCTCTTCACCGTCATCGGACAAATGTCCGTCGGAGCCTTCTGGACCCTCGGCGCCATCCACCTCTACGGGTATTCCAAGAAAATGAGCCCCGAGACCATCGACCGGATCACCAACACCGCCCTCTACGCCGCCGGCCCCTTGTTAGTGCTCGGCTTCTTCGCCGCCTTCTTCCATTTGCACGATCCCCTCCATGCTCTCAATACCCTGCGTCATTTCAACACCTCTTGGTTAACCCGCGAGATCAGTTTCGGCGTGCTGTACGGGGCGTGTGGCTTCGTGTTCGCTGCAACCCAGTGGTTCAACATATTTACTCGGCAAGTGCGTGAGGTGTTCGCTGGTCTCACGGCTCTTGCAGGGCTGGGACTCGTTGTTGCTATGTGCGGTGTCTACTATTCCATAGAGACTATTCCCGCTTGGCACACACTAGCCACGTGGTTCTTCTTCTTTGGCTCCACGCTGTTGACCGGACCGTTAGCGGTAGGAATTTCCTTGCTTGTGACGTGGCAAATCCAGATGAGAACTGCTGCCGTCCCTACCCCGGCAGTTGCGAGTGTTGTTTCTTCTCGTGCAACGGGTACGGCAGAAGCGGGTGGCACCCCAGCGCCTTCGGGTCACGACAACCACGTCGTAGCAGTACTCAAGAGGCTACTGCTGGAACGGGTGTTCACCGGACACCCCACACCAGAGGTGTCGGCTCTGACAGCTCGCGCGTTGCAGGGTATCTGCCTTGTGAGTGCACTATCTGGGATGGTCCTCCTGGTCACGTATCCCATCCACATCACCAATCTCGCCAACGGGAACGAGGCGGCCCAGGAGGTCGCCCACCGCATGATGGAGGGTCACTATCTCTTGATCCGTCTGGTCCTGCTCGCTGCCGCAGTGATCCTCGCCGGAATCTTCGCCTTTATCCGAGCTCGTGACGCAGTAACCCCTTCCCGTGCGCTGGCAACCATCATCGTGCTCGCCTTCGCTCTCGCCGTCATCAGTGAACTTCTGGGACGCGGTCTGCACTATGAGGGCCTCTGGCACGTCGGCCTCAACACGCCTCAAACTCTTCTCGGGCACTAAGTACCCACCACAGCTGGCTGGTGAAGGAACCTCCTCATCGTTCCTTCACCAGCCCCATCTCCCCATCCCTGCCCTAAGACCAAGGGGACCGGCAAGAGCCTATCTCTCACCGGTCCTCTTTTTGCATCCACTCACGCGAACACTATCCGGCCCAACAACACTACTGGCCTCTCCGGGCCAGCTGCCGCAAAGCACCACCGGTGACGCGCTGCGTCGTCCACTCATCCATGGGCGTAGCGCCAAGTGCGTGATAGAACTCGATCGACGGCGTGTTCCAGTCGAGCACCCACCATTCCAATCGTGGGTATCCACGCTCAACGCAGAGCGCCGCGAGATTGCACAACAGCGCCTTCCCGTATCCGGCACCGCGAAACTCCTCGTAGACGAAGAGGTCCTCCAGCCAGATGCCGTGGTGGCCCGTCCAGGTCGAGTAGGTGATGTACCACATCGCGATACCCACGATCCGTCCGTCCCGCTCAACCACGTGCGTAAATACCCGGGGATCATCACCGAACAGTGCCTCGGCAAGCATCTCCGCGGTGTTCTCCACGGCATCCGGTTCCTTCTCATAGTCAGCGAGAGCCTGGATACAGGCAAGGATGCCAGCTTCGTCCCCGGGTTGAGCATCGCGCAACACAGCGCCGTCGTTAAGTCT
>RRZU010787808.1_pt1 | contig 11347 bp, 12 predicted proteins | sample 2165561 | NCBI WGS metagenome assembly RRZU01 (sample SAMN10456909, study PRJNA506462) | wastewater metagenome | isolation source: wastewater sludge | place: USA: Moscow, Idaho | reverse complement strand
GCCCAATTCAGACAGGGTCAAAGGCAAACGATTGATGAGCGACCAATTGCCATTCACAGGTTTTCGAGTCAGATTGTCTGCGGAGTCGTTTAAATCGGTCGGATTGGCGTTCAAGCTCACATCCAAATCCGCCTGCGGCAAACTGCTCCAAAATAAATTCGGATTGATGCGCTTGAAGTCCACATGGCCTTGATGAATATACAGGCCATCAATCAACTGCATTTCAAGGTGCCCTTGACCAAACAATTGATTGACGCTGTCCTGCGCCGCATCGGCTTTTAAATCCAGACGCAAATGTTTCAAATCACCTTTGGCAATCAAATGTGCTGCGTAATCGTTGTTCTCATCACTGACTGTGGCATCCAATTGCCCATTCAACACAAAAGGCCTCAGTCCATTGATGTCAAACTGTCCTGTGTACTGCGCCCCTGCTTGGCGCAAATGCGTCAGATTGATGTGGTGTTGCACCTTATCGGTCAAGGCACTGCCCGCAATATCGACCAATTGTGTGGTTTTCAAACCTTGAATGATATTCAACTCGCGCACTTTCAAATCATCCACCGCCATCGCAAAAGGCATGCTGATTTTTTGAATCGGTGTGGACTCTTTGGTGGAGGGAAAGATTGAAATATCCACACGCTGGGCAGCGATGTGCGGCACATTCCAACGCACTGGCAAGACCTCCCACTGCCATGCACTGCTCAACTCATGAATATCAATATGCACCGTGCTCAAATGGATGCGAACAAACTCAGCACTACCACCTTTTGCCAAAGTGCCCGACACCCATTGCGCTTGAACATGCCCCACGCTCAAAACCTTGGCCGTTCGCCACAGCAAACGCGTACCACGTTCACTCTGTGCGGCGATGAATACGCTGGTCGCCAGCAGCGACAGCAATATGCCAAGCACCATAAATATTCGTAACAGTCGTTGCGCCATGGTTTTTGGCTGACGAGTGTCGCTCAAAGGTGCATTCTTATTGGCATCTTGAGGGGATAAATCCTCGGAATTTTGTACGTCATCCATTAAAACATAATCCCAATTGAAATATGCGGTGACAATTTTCTACGCGGATAACCATACGCCAAATCAAATTGTATCGGTCCGACTGGACTGCGCCAACGTGCGCCCATACCCACACCGTGATAGATTGGACGATTGCTTAATTTATCGGTCACTCTTCCGACATCGTAAAACGCCGCCCAACCCCATGCATCGCTGAACCAGTGGGTGTACTCAGCTGAAGCCGTTGCCATAAACTGGGTTGGCAAAACATTGCCCATCGCCATTGAGCTGGGATCACCAATGCTTTGATAAGAATAGCCACGCAAAGAGCCACTGCCACCTGCCTTAAACAACAAACTGGAGGGTACATCATATAAATCATCACTGGTATTGATAAAACCGATTTCACCGCGCAAAACCAAAGAGTCTTTTTTAAAGAACGGGAAAAAATGACGATAACGCCCGTACCAACGCACAAAACTGGCAGTAGAGCCCATGGATTTTGAGGCAAGGCTAACCGATGCGTCCACAGCATAACCGCGACGGGGATAAGCGCGTGAATCAACATTAAATTTTGACCAATCCAAGCCAACAACCCACGCATGGCTGGCATCCTCACCCAAAGTACTGTTGTAATAATCTAAATTATAAGAAATTGCCGTGCGTTCTAATTTACGCGAGTAGCGTAGCCCCACTTGATACGTATCGTCTCGCACTGTCGTGGTACGGTCTTGATCTATTTTACCGAACAGACTCCACTGATAATGCTTTTTATTTTGCGGGGTTGAGAGCGACATTTGCCCGACGCGCTCTTTTTGTTGCCAATCGTAGCGGGTATCATAAATCCAGCCACGTTTAAACACATTGTAGTGGCTGTACTGAAGATTGGAGCGAAAACCTGTGTCCGTACCATAACCAACCATACCTTTAAAATTTGAACTCGGTAACTCAACCACACTGACCTTAATTGGGGTCAACTGCGCATCGTTTGGATTGGTATCAATATCCACAGTGACATTCGAGAAATAAGGTAAATCTTGCAACCTTTTTTGATAATCCAATAATTTTTGACGATTGTATGCCTCACCCACCTCAATCGCATTGACATTTTTAACCACATTTTCACGATAGCGACGCAGACCTACGACCTCTACATCGCCCAAAGTGAAGTAGGGACCTGAATCCAATATGGCGGCCACATCCGCGTTTTTTCGCGCCTCATCAATCATGGCTGAAGTCTCTTTGAACCGCGCGCCCGCGTATGCATCCGAACGAATTTTGCGCAACAACAGGGTTTTCGAAACAGACCATTCGTCTTGGGTAAAAGGCTCATCCTCTTGCAAAGACCAATCAAATTCCAACTCATCCGCACGTTCTTTATCCTGCTGCTTAATCAAGCCTTCAAGGGTCAATTTAGCCGAGCGAATCATCACCTGCTCGCCCAAGTCCACCTTGATGGTGTAACTCGGATTCGCTGGCACGGGTGCGGTGGGCTTTGATTCAGATGGGTTTTGGGGCTGCTCACTGATTCGTTGCGCTTCTTGGCGGGTCGCTTGTGCCGCATCAGCCGCGCTCAGTTGTGCATCCGTGCCCACCGTTAACCCTGTGCGATCATCTATCACCGTGATGCGGCTGTTAAAATAACCTTTGGTTGCGAGCAAGCCTGCCGCTTGCTCCGCCACATGATCGACCAAAAAGTCCAAATACGCATCGCGGATGTCTTCACGTGTGCGATAACGCACAATGTCCAAATGAGTTTCGAGCAAAGTTTTGATTTCTTTGGGTGCTGCCACCTGTACCGAGTAATTGTCCGCATACACAGGTGCACTCAACGCCAAAAGCACTGCCCCAAACAGAGCGCAAAAGGCAAAGCGGCAATGATTGCGCTTATTGTGTTTGTCAGTGCATTGAATAAAGCGGTGTTTCATGGCGTAAATGGTCACAGGGGCAATTATTTCAGGTAAAATATCAGGCAGTGGATTTCTCAAAGTTATCCTGTATTGTAAACAATTCTAACCTTTAACAATGGTGAAATGGAGTAATAAAAATGGCAAAATACGAATCCGACATTACTTTGTTCGTCCAAGAACTCAAAAAACAGCACCCCGAAATCGAGCAACAGCAAGCCGAAGGTCGCGCCCGCTTATGGGACAAACCACAGGATGCGGGCTTACAACGCGCGTTTGATGCGGTTGAAATCACGGGCAAGCGCGCTGGTTACTAAATCCATACATGAGCAGCAATCAATCCGTACCTGAATCCAGCCGCGCTTTAGACTCCGCAATGGCACAGATGGAACAAAGCGCGCCACTCGCCGCATCGGCAACGCCCGACACCCTTGATGGCATGGCGTATGCGCGTTTGTACGGCGAACCGCTGTTCAATATGCCGACGGATTTGTACATACCGCCGAATGCTTTGGAGGTGTTTTTAGAGACCTTTGAAGGTCCGCTGGATTTATTGCTCTATCTGATTCGCAAACAAAACTTCAACGTTTTAGACATCCCGATGGCGCAGGTCACCGTGCAATACTTGGGCTATGTCGAGCAAATCAAAACCTACAATTTAGAACTCGCATCCGAATACCTCTTGATGGCAGCCATGCTGATTGAGATTAAATCGCGCATGTTATTGCCTGTGAAAAAATCCGACACAGGCGAAGAAATCGATGACCCACGCGCCGAATTGGTGCGCCGTTTATTAGAATACGAGCAAATCAAACTGGCGGCGCAAAACTTGGCGCAAAGCCCTGTGGCAGGACGTGACTTTTTAATTGCCAACGCCGATGTCGATGAATTCGCGCCCAAAGCCCTGCCCGCGGTCAATCCCGACGACTTAAAATCCGCATGGCAAGACATCCTCAAGCGCGCCAAACTCAATGCGCGCCACACCATTACGCGGGAAACCCTATCGGTGCGCGAGTTTATGTCTGATATTTTGCGCAAGCTCAATGACCGCCGTTTCATGGAGTTTACCGACTTGTTTGAAGACTTGGTGGCGCAAGGTTCGGCACGCTCTGTCTTGGTGGTCAACTTCATCGCCATGCTTGAACTCTCGCGTGAAGCACTGGTTGAAATCACCCAAGCCGAAGCCTACGCACCGATTTATGTGCGCTTGAGCTACCAGCCTCGTGCCACTTCTACCCACAACGAATCACTCATAGGCTCATGATGAACACACCACACATACAACTGTTTCGTGAACAAACCACCGCTGCCGAATTTGACCATCCACGCTCTGACCGTTTGGTCAACGGCAACCCACAGCGCACCACATGGAACCATTTCACCAACCACAGCGGTGAAGTGTTTGCGGGGGTTTGGGCGAGCGAAGTCGGCAGCTGGCGCATCGAAATGGGCGAGACTGAAGACGAATACTTCTATGTGATTGAAGGCTCAGGCGCGATTATCGAAGAAAACGGCGAACGACGAACCTTCGCCGTCGGCGATGCGGTCATCATTCCCGCTGGGTTCAAAGGGATTTTTGAAGTGACCACACCTTTGAAAAAGCATTATGTGATTGTTGAGCGGCAGGTGTCGAAGTAAACGCCATTCAAAACAAAAGTAGAACCTACCCTTTTTTCATTTCACAATCAAAGAGATTTTTAATGACACTATTGGACGGTATTTTTATTGGTGGAGTGATAGTCGCGACTGGCTGTTTTAATGTTGCAATAAATCAATTAAGCAAATTGTGTAGCAAGCCCTATTATCTAATTAACAGAACAGATTTACTCAGTTTTTTATTTACACCTAATATTGCAAACAACTTAATAAGAAAATACAAATACTTCATGTCTTTTTCTATTAGTGGTGTTTTAGTCGCTTTTATTGTGGGTTTAATACAAGTTTTTTCATAGGAATAACCAAAAAGGTCTGTGCGTAGGGACGATTAACGGTTTGAGTGTAATCGCCCGTTTATCGCTCTAATTCATTGTGCTTGTTGGGCGATGATGCTACGCTAATCGCCCCCTACAGACTAAATTTGTGGTCATTGCGAGCGACGTTTCATCAGCGAAGCAATCCATACAAAACCAATTTTGTTGACATGGCTGGATTGCTTCGCGGTAAATCTGCTCGCAATGACGGCGACACCGTGCAATCAAAGAATAGACACCGTTGATGCACCACAAAAACCCGCCAACCAAAAAACTAAAAACCATAGCGCAGCCATTTCACGCATTGCGCAAATCATACTGCTTCATCTGTTTGCGCAAACGCAGGTAGTCAGGGCACAGCATACCCACCTGCTGCCAAAATTTCGGGCTGTGGTTCATCTGCACGGTGTGCGCCAATTCGTGCGCCAGCACATAGTCCACCAACTGCGCATCTAAAAACACCAGCCGCCAGTTCATGCGGATTAAACCATCGCGCCGACACGTACCCCATGTGGTGCGTGCGTTCGAGAGCACGATGTCGCGATAAGTCAGCCCATGTGATTGCGCCAATTGCTCAGCGCGCCCGTTTAGGTATTTGAGCAAATACGCATCCAATGCGGCTTCAAGAGCCGACGCAATCAACTCGGGTTTATCATGGCGTGGTCGCTTCGCCCACAATTCCTGCGGAGTGGCTTGCCAATCAGGCGCGTACGTCGCGTTGCCCCAACGGATGACGACCATTTGACCGAGCAATGATACTGACTCGCCATCGGTAAAATTCAGTTCAGGCACGAAACTTTTTTGCGCAGGTGCTTGGGCGCGAACACGTACTTTGTGTAAGTTTTTCAGTATCCAATCCGATTTGCTGTGTAAGATGCGCTCAATTTCAACTATCGATACCCGTGGCGCGGCGCGCACGCGCAAACCCTGCGCATCAACCATCATGCCCACGGTTTTGCGCCGAGCGCGTTCAATGCGGTAGTGAATCAATTGATTGTGCAACACGATGCTGCGCGGCGGCGTAGGGGTCGTTGACTTGAGCGTGTTCAGATCGTCCGAACCCAACAGACCATCCCACAATTCGCGTTGCAAATGATTGAATATGCGTTTTAAAGTGCTCAACTATAAATCCTATGAATGAATGCAGTTTTGATTGTACCGCAGATTGTTTCTACACAAGCACGTGACATGAAGCCGCGTATTTGGTTTACAATAGCGCATCTTTAATCCTTTATTTGACGCACCATGACCACGCAAAACCCCAGCCCCAACACACCTTATGTACCACCGCGCGTGAGTTTTACCGCTTTTCCTTTGGGCGCGTGGTTGGTCGCACTCATCGGTGCTGCGATATTCGCGCTCACCTCAACCCACCCCGAAAAAGCGGGCATCGCTCAAATCATCATCGCTGCAAGTTTGGCAGTGGCGACGGTCGCGGGCACTTTGTATGTGATGGTGTTGTTGGCGGTCAAACGTTTTCCGAGTTTCAAACAGTCGTTTGTGCTCGGTTTTGTTTTGGCATTGGTGAGTGTGCTCGGTGCGATTGGCGCGGTGGTGATGTTAAACCAAGCCAAATTGGCGTTTGTGGCAATTGCAGGGTTTTTCTTGCTCGCCAGTTTGGCTCCGTTTTTTATGAAAAAGAAACGCCCTGAATAATCAACGCAAAATCAACGCAGAAACATTGTCTGCACATCCGACAAAAACCGCCAGCCCAAATCAGTCACCCGCAACACCCCCGCATCCTTGACCATCAAATCGCGCGTTTGCGCCTCGGTCAATGCAGGCTCTAAATCGGCAACGTTCAATCCCGTTGCCGTTTGCATTTGCGCCAGCGTTGCACCATCGCGCAGACGCAATGCGTTGAGCATATACTCAAACGGCAAATCCGCTTTGCGCAACACCTGCTCGGTTTCAATCGCACCGCCCTGCTGCATGGCATCTAAGTAGCGTTTGGGGTGCTTGAATTTAGCCGTGCGCACAATTTGATTGTGGCTGCTGATTTTACCGTGCGCGCCTGCGCCGATGCCGATGTAGTCACCAAACAGCCAATAATTCGTGTTGTGTTGGCACTCGTGGCGCGCCTGTGCATACGCCGAGACCTCATAGTGGCGCAAACCTTGACTCGCCAATTCGCTTTGAATCCACTCTTGCATATCAATTGCCGCCTCGTCATCGGGCACGCTCGGCGGATGCTGGTGAAAAAACGTATTTGGTTCAATGGTTAAATGGTAATACGACAGATGCGTCGGGTGATAACTCAAAGCCGTCGCCACATCGTTTTTAAGTTGTGCCAAGGTTTGATTGGGCAGCGCAAACATCAAATCCAAATTGACTTTGTCGAACAACTGATACGCCGTATCAAGTGCCACACGTGCTTGTTTACCCGTGTGAATTCGTCCAATTGAATCCAGCAACCCATCATCAAAACTTTGTACACCAAGCGACAGGCGCGTCACCCCAGCAGCACGAAAATCACGTAATTTATCGGTGTCCAAAGTCCCTGGATTGGCTTCCATGGTTACTTCAATTTCAGAGACTTGTGGCAAACGCGCACGCACCGCAGATAAAATCGCATCCATCGATTGCGCCGACAACACACTCGGCGTGCCGCCACCGATAAAAATACTCGACACACGTCGCCCCCAAACCTGTGGCAAAGTGTTGTCTAAATCTTGGGTGAGCGCATCGACATAAGCAGATTCGAGTACCGAAAAATCCGTACCCGTATTGATTTCATGCGAGTTAAAATCACAGTAGGGACATTTGCGCAAGCACCACGGGATGTGGATATACAGGCTCAAGGGCGGCAAAGCAGTCAATACCACATCACTCACGGTTTGTTTGGCTTTGGGAATAAACTGAATCGGGGTTTCGTTTTTAGAAATACTCATGGGCACATTTTACAGCATCGGCAAGAGAACCACAGACGTAAAAAAACCAAGCCGAAACTTGGTTTTTCGCAGACAGTTCATCCAACATCAACCATCGCCATGCAATAGGTTTTGAATCTTCGCACCCAAACGCATGACTTTTGCCAAAGTTTCAGGTTTGAGTTTAATCATTTCTTCCGCCCATGTACTGGTGGTTTTCATCAACAACAGCGTTTCACGAATACGCTCCATCGCCGCTGGGTCTTCTTGTTGCGCTGATGGGTCTTCTAAACAATCTTGCAAGGCTTGAATCACAGGATTAAATTCACGCACTTTGCGCTCATGTATGACTGTGCGCATCAATTCCCACACATCGGTCGAAGTGCTGAAATAATCGCGTCGATCACCAATGATGTGTACCACATGAATGAGGTTCCAGTTTTGCAATTCTTTCAGGCAATTACTCACATTGGAGCGCGCAACGCTCAATGTTTCGGTAATCTCCTCGGCATGCATGGGGCGACCATAAAAGAACAACAGTGCGTGAATTTGCGCAACCGTACGGTTAACGCCCCATTTTGTCCCCATTTCGCCCCAATGGAGGATAAATCTTTCGGCGATCGGTGTTAGTTTCATACTGAACATAATAAAGTTTCTAAATTATTCTGTCAATGATGAAATTTATATTTCCATGTTTATTACGTGGTTTTTAGATGAAATCCGACAAGAGCACATCAAAAAGTTAAGGGTTGCCACTTTCAGATAAAAACCAACGCTGCGCCGCCACATCAAACTATCACAAAACTCAGTATTTATTTACATGATTGATAATCATCATCTATCGATAAACGTGTTTGGATGCCGCGGCATACGGCCAAGTAACTCTGCAAAACCCGCCACATCTGCAAAACTGCCCGCTTGCAACATTTGTAGCGTATCAGAATCCAAGGCACTGCTCGGTACAAACTGCGCCAATTTTGCCATGATGCGCATTACACTCCATGGAATCGGCACAACCCATGCGCGTTGTCCAGAGATTTGCGCACGATAGCAAGCAATCATTTCACGATAGGTCATGCGCGCCGCCCCGACCGCATCAACCACGCGCGCGGGGCTTGACCATGCAAAGTCTTGGTTGATTTGGCGTGTCACCAGTTGCGCAATATCATCAATGTGGACGGGCTGCATCCAAGACTCACCCTGTCCTGGCACGGCAATGATGGGCATACGCGCGAGCAGTCGAAACATTTTTGCCGAATCACCATCGTGTCCATAAACCACCGAAGGTCGAACAATCAAACTGGGGATAGACAGATTGATTAAATGTGCTTGTGCTTGCCCCTTGGTGCGCATATAGGCGGTTTTCAATTCGCCGCCCGCACCCAAAGCCGAGATATGCACCACTTTACAGCCCACTTGTGCACACGCGGTAAACAAAGCTTTTGGGGTGTCTGCATGAACCGCCTGCATGGGCACAGCCGTAGAGTCACGCAAAATACCCACCGCATTGACCACCACATCAATCCCCATCAAACGAGGCAACCATATCGCTGCATCGGTATCGCGTACAAAATCGACCGAAATATCATCAGCACGTTTGGGTTGGCGTATGGCACGCACGACATGGTGACCTGAGGCAATCAATGCTTGTTCTAAATGCCGACCGATAAAGCCCGTGGCACCGCACAGTAAAATTTTCATAACGCCTCCTCATAGATGAGATATTCGCAAGCAATCAGTTGATTTTATTATTATATCGATAGCGCGGATTATATCGTTTCTAATTGTTTTTCGCTGTACTCTACTACATCAGCGTGCCAACAAATTGAGCCACGCTCGCGCAAATTTTTCTTGTCCAGTACCTGCAAAGTGACAATTGTCAAATCGATCCAATTCACCCAACAATGCATCAGAGTTCACACCTGCAAAAATTTTTCTCTCTGGACTGATGAGTGCCCTCTGCGCTTGAGTCACAGGATTATCGGCACGCCAGTTGGCATCCATCCAGCATTGGCTGGTTTGTGAAACATAAATCGGCGCGTCCATGCCCTGCTGGCGCAATGCATCGGCAATACCTGTGAACAGTTTTTCATAATCTGCTTGAGGTGTGTGTTTACCATAATCGGTTTCGCCTTGATGCCACAGCATGTGGGTCACACGATATTGCGACAGCAGTTTTTGCGCGCTGCTTTGTAACATCTGCTGATACGGACTGCCCACTTCCCACTGACTAATGCCTGAGCCAGCAATACCTGTGGGTGCTAAAATCACTTGGTCTGCAACACCTTGCTGTATGAGTAAATTCCCCAAAAGTGTCCAAGAATCGCCCTCTAAACCTGTGGCACCCAGTAGTGGTGATTTGGCAATATAACATTTACCATCGAAGTAATTGATTATTTTATCGCCGTATTGCGAAGCATAGCGTTGTCCACCATGATTGGCAGAGTTGGACTGCCCTGAAATTAACAACACCATGGTACGTTCGGTTTGTTTAGGACAACTGACCTCAGTTTTATTGGGGTATTTGGTGAGGCGATGAAAAGCATCGCCTTGTATCGGATCACCCACGTGATTGGTTGGATTGGCATTCAGAGGATTGGGTTCATTAAAAATACGTCGCATATCTGCCCAAATGTCTTGGCTACCCAATGCACGCACTTGTAAAAACGAACCCAAAACCGCACCCCCAAGGGTACACAACAACATGACCATCAAAACTCGAAATTTAGTGCTCATCACAATCTAACTTTAAAAATATTTTCTACAGCCAACAGTATATAAAAAACCGAGGCAACACCCTCGGTTTTTGTCACACCCGTTTCATCACCCCAAACCCATGACCTCACGCACATCGCGCATGGTTTCTTGTGCCATCTTGCGCGCTTTGTCCGAACCATCGGCAATGATGCTGCGCACCAAAGAAGGGTCATCGACATAGATTTGTGCACGCTCAAGCAGCGGCTGCTGCTCACGCAACACCGACTCAATCACAGGCTGCTTACACTCCAAACAACCGATTTTAGCGTTGGTACAGGAGTCTTTTACCCATGCGCACGTCGGTGTGTCGCTGTAAATTTGATGAAACGCCCACACAGGACACTTGTCTGGGTCGCCCGCATCGGTCTTGCGCACACGGGCTGGGTCAGTCGGCATGGTGCGGATTTTTTTGGTAATCGAATCGGCATCCTCGCGCATGGCGATGGTGTTGCCATAGCTTTTCGACATTTTTTGCCCATCTAACCCAGGCATACGCGAATCCTTAGTCAACAAAGCCTGTGGCTCAACCAAGATGATTTTACGCGAGCCTTCCAAATAACCGAATAAACGCTCGCGGTCTACATGAGTCAAATTTTTCGACTCATCGAGTAAGGCATGCGCCTGCTCAATCGCTTCTTCTTCGCCCTGCTCTTGAAATCGATTGCGCAATTCGAGGTATTGCTTCGCCATTTTACTGCCGAGTTTTTTCACCGCTTCTTGGGCTTTTTCTTCAAAGTCTTTTTCGCGCCCATACAGATAGTTAAACCGACGCGCGATTTCGCGGGTCATTTCCAAATGCGGTACTTGGTCTTCACCCACAGGTACATGCTCGGCG
>RRZU011802237.1_pt1 | contig 11349 bp, 10 predicted proteins | sample 2165561 | NCBI WGS metagenome assembly RRZU01 (sample SAMN10456909, study PRJNA506462) | wastewater metagenome | isolation source: wastewater sludge | place: USA: Moscow, Idaho | reverse complement strand
GCCAGCGAGTCGCTGGGATCGTTCGACCAGATGTCGCGCCGCCCGTCGCCGGTGAAATCGGCGGCATAGGCCAGATAGGTGGTCGGGATGAACTGGGTATGGCCCATGGCGCCGGCCCAGCTGCCGCTCATATGGGCGGGGTCGATATCGCCCGATTGCAGGATGCGCAGCGCGCCGATCAGCTGGCTGCGGAAAAATCCGTCGCGATACCCCTCATAGCTGAGCGTGGACAGCGCCTCGATCACCGGCATGTCGCCGCGCCGCTCGCCATAGGTGGATTCCATGCCCCAGACGGCGGTGACGACCTCTTTGTCGACGCCATAGGCGGCCTCGACCCGGTTCAGCACGCCGCCATATTGCGCCAATGCGGCGCGGCCATTGGTCTGGCGCTTTTCGGAAACCGCGTTTTCCAGATATTCCCACAGCGATTTCTTGAACTCGGCCTGATTCTGGCTGCGGCGCATGACCTCGGGGTTATAGGTCACATCGGCAAAGGCGCGGTCCAGCGTCGCGTCGCTGATCCCCTGTGCGCGGGCCTGTGCGCGGAAATTCTGGACCCAGCCCTGCATGCCGGCGACCTTGGCGGCGGGCGGGTTCTGGTTGCGGCCCCATTTGATCTCTTGCGTGACCTGGCCGACACCGCCGGGGTTGTAATTGCCCACCGAGCATGAGGCGAGGATCATGGTCAGGGCGGTCAGTCCCGCCGCGAGCTTCAGTGAATGGCGCATCAATGTCCCCTGATTTGCGATTTTGAAACAGCCTAGCGGGGTGACGGCCGCGCCGAAAGCCGAAACCTTCGGCCCGTGCGGCGGCGCGCCTAAAGCGGCCAGGTGATCAGAAGCATCGGCACGGCGACGGCAGTGACGATGATTTCCAAAGGCAGGCCGATCCGCCAGTAATCGGAAAAGCGATAGCCGCCCGGCCCCATGACGATGGTGTTGTTCTGATGCCCGATGGGCGTCAGGAACGCGCATGAGGCGCCGACCGCGATCGCCATCAGATAGGTGTCGGGATTGGTGCCGGTGGTTTCCGCAAGGCTCAGCCCCACGGGCGCGGCCAGAATCGCGGTCGCATTGTTGTTCAGCACGTCCGAGATGAACATGGTCGCCACCAGCAAGAGCGTGACCGCCACCCATGGCGGCAGCCCTTGCGTGGCGCGCGCCAGCCAGCCCGCCACAAGATCGGATGCCCCCGTCGTTTCCATCGCCAGCCCCAGCGGGATCATCGCGCCCAGAAGCACGATCACCGGCCAGTCGACATGGTCATAGATTTCCTCGGCCGTCAGCACATGGCCCAGCACATAACCGACCAGCACGACGCCAAGTGCAATGGGCATGCTGATCCAGCCAAAACTGACCGCGATCAGCGCCAGTGCGAAAAGCCCGATGGCAAAGGTCGCGCGGCTTTCCTTGACCACCGGCTCGGCCCCGTTCAGCGGCATCACATGCAGCCATTCGACGACCTGTTCGGCCCGCGCCTCGGGCACCAGCAAAAGCAGGATATCGCCGGGCTGGATGCGGGTGTCGCGCAGATGCGCGCGAACGGTGCGGCCCTGACGGATGATGCCCAGAAGCACGGAATCGTAATCCTGACCCAGGCGCAGCTGGCGCGCGGTGCGGCCGATCAGGCGCGACTGCTTGGTGGCGACGGTTTCGATCATCGTCTGCCCCTCGCGCGCGATCAGCGGGGCGTCCGCGTCGCGGCCATCGGGATAGGAAAGGCCCATCTCGACGCGCAGCTCCTCAAGCGCGGCGGGGGCGGCATGCAAGAGCAGGATATCGCCCAGATCGGTGGTGACCTCTTCGGGGCGGCCGTAAAGCCTGCGGCCGCGCCGGGTCACCGCCACCACCCCGGCATTGGCCTTATCGGCGGCGGCCTCGATCTCGGCGCGGGTCATGCCGGCGGCGCGGCTGCCCTCGCCCACCACCAGTTCGGCGACATATTCGCGCATCTGTTTTTCGGCGCCCTCGTCCAGATCCGGGCGCCGGGGCAGCAGCCGCCAGCCGATCAGCGCGACAAAGGCCAGCCCGGCCAGCGCCACCGCGCCGCCGACCGGGGTAAAGTCGAACATGCCAAAGGGTTCGCCCGTGGCTTCGGCCCGAAAGCCCGAGACGATCAGGTTCGGCGGCGTCCCGATCAGCGTCACCATGCCGCCCAGAATGGTCAGAAAGGCCAGCGGCATCAGCGTCAGCGCGGCCGAGCGCCCGGCCTTGCGCGCCGTCTGCATGTCGAGCGGCATCAGAAGCGCCAGCGCGGTGACATTGTTCATCACCGCCGAAAGCGCCGCCCCGACCCCGCCCAGCCGCAACAGATGCAGCGGAACCGGCGCCTCGGGTCGGGCAATATAGCGCCCCAGAAGATGCACCGCGCCCGTCCGCATCAAGCCCGCCGAGACCACCAGCACCAGCGCCACGGTGATGACGGCGGGATGGGCAAAGCCCGAAAATGCCTGATCCGCCGGCACGAGGCCCAGAAGCACCCCCGCGATCAGCCCGGCAAAGGCCACGATATCATGGCGCCACCGCCCCCAGATCAGCGCCGCGATCAGCACCGCGAAAAGGCCAAAGAGGGTGATCTGATCCTGTGTCATCGGGTCCCCTTGTCGCGTCGCAGGCTTTTGCGGGTGAGGTGGCGGCTTTGCTCAGGGCCAATGCCTGTCAGGGCGCGGGGTTCCCGCACAGGTGGAAAATGACAGTCCCCCAATATGCGGACAAGGCGTCGGATGCCCGCGGCGATATGCGCCGAGGCAAAGCCGGCACCGGCCAGAAATGCGGGCCTGCGGGGGATTTGGGTGGGGGGAAAGTGCAGGCTTCTGTTGCCAGGTGCCTGCGAACCCCGCCTTACGCTGCTAGGCGCAAGGGCTTAAGTTTCGATCTTGCGAACTGCTTACGCAGCCAGCGCGACCGGAGCACGGTTGTCGTTGGCAACTGTACATTTTGCACCGATAACGGTGGTAGCTCACCGAGACAAAGATCAGCCCGTTCACAGTCTGTCGATCCTGTTTCACCCCCATAAGCCCCCAACGAAGGGTGATTTGGTGGAGGTGTCGGCTTCGCAGCCGAGTCCAGTCCAGCTAGTAAGACAGCCGTTTATGTCCATAGCCCCCGAAGGAGCAGGATCAAGATAAGCGTGGCCAGGGACAGCGTCAAGGTGGGGAGGTGCGAGTGGAGGCGGAGGAACCAAGGCGGGCGGACGGGATTGCGCCGGGGCGGGGGAACCGCCGGTTCCCCCCTTGGCCCGCAGGCGGGCCAATTCCCCCCTCCGGGGATATTTTCATGAAGAAGAAAGAGCGTTTGCAGTGGTAGGGACAGGGCCGCCTGCGGCCCTGTCCCGGGGTGTCGGATCAGAAGCCGGCCTTGATCTTTTCGAATTCGGCCAGCTGCTTTTCGCGCTGCGCCGGATCGTTCGGGGTCTGGGCCAGGATCGGGGCGTCGACGGGCGAGAGGTTTGCCTTGACCGCGGGCTCGTCCTTGATGGTGTCCATGGCGACGGTCGAGGTATGGCCGTAGCCGATGGTGTCCAGAAGGCCCTTGGCCGCCGGCGGGGCGAGCCAGGCGTTGATGAAGTCATAGGCCTTGTCTTCCTTGCCCGGGCCATTCTTGAGGTTGATGAAACCACAGAAGAAGGTCGAGCTGCCTTCCTTGGCGGCGCGCTGGAAGCCGACGGGGTAGTTTTCCGCCTGCAAAAGCACGACCGCGTCCTGCCAGGACCAGGCCACATCGACCGCGCCCGAGGCCATCAGCTGCGATTGCTGGGCGGGATCGGCCCAATAGGCGGCGACATTCTGATGGGCCTTGCGCAGCCAGTCGGCGGCGGCCTGGAACTGTTCGTCGGTCACCTTGGTCCAGTCGGTCACGCCGGTGGCCAGATAGGCCAGCGCCCAGACATCGTCGGCGCTGTCGGGCAGCGAGGTGCGGCCCTGATATTTCGGGTCGATGAAGACGTTCAGGCTTGCGACATCCTCGGCGGGGACGGTTTCGGTGTTATAGGCGATGGCGGTTGCGCCCCAGTCGGTGGGGATGTACCAGACGCCCTGATCGTCCTTGAAGATCGGCGAGTTCAGGAATTGCGGGGCGATGGTGTCGAAGGCCGGGATCTTGGACACGTCCCAGGGTTCGATCAGCCCGGCGTCGCGGTATTTCGATACCATCTGTGCGCAGGGATGGGCGACGTCCGCCTTGAAGCCCGAAGCGAGCTTTTGATAGGCCTCGTCATCGTCGCCATAGAGCGCGAAGGTGGGCTGATCGCCGTTCTTGTCGACATAGCCTTGCCAGATCGCCGGTTCCTCGAAGCCGGCCCAGTCGAAGACCGTGAGTTCGGGATCGGCGGCGCGGGCGGGCTGGCTGATCGCCGTGCCGGCGAGGATCAGCGCGATGGCGGAGGAACGCAGGTGTTTCATCTGGGGCCTTTCGGTCAGTGGTGAGTGGCAGCATGGGGAAACGCTAGCCGGGTGGGGCGGTTGTCGCAAGCTTTGGTTGCGGGGGGCAGGTTGACGTTTTGGTGGGCGCCGTCCGGTTGAAATATGTTTTCAATCAGCTTGTTACCAGCGACCAGAGGCGCCGCCGCCGCGTGATGAGCCGCCGCCAAAGCCCGATGAGCCGCCATCCGCGCGGCCGCGATAGGCGGGATTGCGTGCATCGCGCAGGCGCTGGCCCGTTGCATCGTACCAGATCATGCGCGGCAGTGGCCGGGAACGGGTTTCGGACCAGTCGCAATGCGGGCAGTGCCGCGTCACCATTTCCTGCGCCACGAGATGGCCGCCATCGGGCTGGGCCGTCCGTTCGGGGGTGCTTTCGGTTCGCAAGCCCCGCTGGCCGCATTGCGGGCAGCGGTTGCGCCGCCAGATATTGCGGCCGATCCCGCCCAGAATCAGCAGCCAGACACCGCCAAAGAGAAACGGCAGCAGGCGCTCGATCAGGCCGGGCCGGGCGGGGGTAATGTCGTCGCCCTGTGCGGTCGGGCGCGCGATCTGGTCGATTATGGCCTGCGTGCCCTCGCGGATGCCCTGGGACATGCGCCCGTCGCGAAAATCGGGCAGGATGACCCCGCGCATGATGTCCTGGGCCAGGATGTCGGCGTCGTTTTCATAGCCGCGGCCCAGTTCGATCCGCGCTTCGCGATTGTCCTGCAAGACCAGCAGCATGAAACCGTCATTGCGCCGCGCATCGCCCACGCCCCAATGGTTGAACAGCCGGGTGGCAAAGGGTTCCAGCCCCTTCGTGCCGCCAAAGCGGGTGCGGTCGGGCAGGGTGACCACCGTGCCCTCGATCCCGGTTTCGTCGCGCAGCGCGGTCAGCGCCTGTTCGATGGTCTGCGCATCCTCGGGCATGAGCAGGCCGGCGAAATCGTTGACGGTCGTGGATTGCCATTGCGGCAATTCCTCGGTGCGGTCCTGGGCGCGCGCGGGCGCAAGACCCGCGCACAGGATCACCAGCAAAAGGACGAGGCGGCGCATGATCTAGTCCCCGAGGATCTCGGGGCCGCCGGTGATCGCGGGATCGGGCGTGCCGATCGCCTTGTCGTCGCGGCCGGCGAAATCGACGCTGCGCAGGATGGTCTGAATGGCGGCGATCCGGGCGCGTTTCTTGTCATCCGAGCGGATGACCGTCCAGGGCGCGATGCCGGTATGGCTGCGCGAAAGCGTGTCGCGGATCGCCGCCGTGTAATCGTCCCATTTGCCCAGACCGTCCACGTCGATCGAGCTGAGCTTCCATTGCTTGAGCGGGTCCTTTTCACGGTCGAGAAAGCGCTTGAGCTGTTCGGCCCGGCCCACATTCAGCCAAAGCTTGACCAGCGTGACCCCGTCATCGACCAGCATGTCCTCATACATGGGCAATTGGCGAAAGAAGGTTTCGCGCTGCGCGGCGTCGGAAAAGCCGAAAACCCGTTCGACCACGCCGCGATTGTACCAGCTGCGGTCGAACAGCGCGATTTCGCCCTTGGCCGGCAGCCAGTCGGTATAGCGCTGGAAATACCATTCGCCCGCCTCGCGTTCGCTGGGCTTGGGCAGCGCCACGATATAGGCCGAGCGTGGGTTCAGATTCTCGCGCACGCGTTCGATGGTGCCGCCCTTGCCGGCGGCGTCGCGCCCCTCGAACAGCACCACGATGCGTTTGCCGGCATGGATGACGTCGCGCATCAGCCGCACCAGCTGGATCTGCAACTGCGCCATATGGGCGTCGTAATCGCGCGACTTCATTTCCTCGCGATAGGGGTATGAGGGATCGAGAATGTCGTCCTTGCCCGCCTTTTCGATGGCCTTGCGGATGTCCTTGGGGGCCGATTTCTCGAAGTATTTCGTGATTTGGCCCACATAGGGCAGGTCGGGCTGTTTGCTCATGGTGTTCCGCGATTGCGCAAAGGGGTCACGGTGGCGATTATCGCCACGAAATCCTGAACGAGACAAGGCGCGACAATGTTCCCACGATCATGGACCCGGATGCTGGCGACGATGCTGATTTCGGGCGGCATGCTGTCCGGTCCCGGCCCGGTTCAGGCGCAGGGGCTTTGTCTTTGCCCGCTTTGCGCCCTTGGGCTGCAAAAGCTTTACCGCCAATCGACCGGCGCCATGTCGCCGGCGCTTGAGCCGGGCGATTGCCTGCGGATCTGGACCGGGGCCGAACTGCCGGATGCGGGCGCGATGATCGCCTATCGGACCACGGCCGGCGCCGACAATCTGATGCGTGTCATCGCCTTGCCGGGGCAGCGCATCGCGGTGGTGGCGGGGGTTCCCGTCATCGACGGCGTGCCGGCCAAGCGTGAGCGGCTGGCCGATTACCGGATCGCGCCGGATCTGGCGGCGGGGCCGCTGGCCCTGTGCGGCGAAAGCGGCGGCTGCGATCTGCCGCGATTCCGCGAGACCTTGCCCAACGGCGCCAGCTATGAGGTGCTGGACGCGGTTCCGGGCAGCACTCTGGACGAGATGGCCGAGGTGACGGTGCCGCCGGCCCATGTCTTTGTCATGGGCGATCACCGCGATATTGCCATGGACAGCCGCCTTGGCCCGGAACTGGGGGGGCCGGGCATGGTGTCGCTGTTGCTGATGGTGGGGGTCATGGCGCCCGAAACCGAACCCACGGCGCCCTAGATGCCGGGCGATGCGCGGGGGAAGGTGATGCCGCGCGGCGGCGCCCCCGCGCCGGTTGACGCAAAAAAGGGGGGCGCCGTGACCGGACGACTGTTGCAGGTGAGCGCGATCATCGCCGCGCTGCTCTTGGCGATATGGCTTTTGGTGACGGTCGGGGTGGCGCGGACCTATGATGTTTCGCTCATGAACCGCAGCGGGGCGTTTTTCCTCTGGGGGATGTTCTGGGTGCCCTTTCACCTGTTGGTGGCGGGGTTTCTGGCCGGTCGGCTCATGTCCCGATCTTCATCAGGTCGAATTCGGTCGTCTGATAGATCTCGTTGATCCAATTGCCGTAAAGCAGATGCGCGTGGCTGCGCCAGCGGTTGCTCGGCGGCTGGGACGGGTCGTCGTCGGGATAATAGTTTTCGGGCACGTCGATGGGTTTTCCGGCCACCACGTCGCGGTCATATTCGTCCTTGAGCGTCGTGCTGTCATATTCAAAGTGGTTGAACACATAAAGCGCGCGGTGCCCGGCATCCTCAAGCAGGCAGGGGCCGGCCTGATCGGATGCGATCAGCGTCTTCAGCGCGGGTCTTGCGTCGACCTCGTCCTGACGGACCTCGGTCCAGCGGCTGACCGGGACCAGAACATCGTCCGAAAATCCGCGCAGATAGGGGCTTGAGGGCGCAAGATTGCGATGGCGCAGGCAGCCAAAGGCCTTGTGGTCCAGCATGTGCTTTTCCAGCCCGTGGAAATGCCAGGCCATGGCCATGCCGCCCCAGCAGACGCCAAAGGTCGAATGGACATGGCTTTGGGTCCATTCAAAGACACGGCTCAGCTCGTCCCAATAGGTCACCTCTTCAAAGGGCAGGTGCTCGATGGGCGCGCCGGTGATGATCAGGCCGTCGAATTTCTCGCCCGAGGCCTCGACCTCGGAAAAGCGGCGGTAAAAGGACTGCATGTGATCGGCCGCCGTGTTGCGGCTTTCGTGGTCCGACATGCGGATCAGATGAAAATCGATCTGAAGCGGCGTCGCCCCGATCAGGCGGGCGAACTGATTTTCGGTCTGGATCTTTTTCGGCATCAGGTTCAGCAGCGCGATGCGCAGCGGCCGGATGTCCTGGGTGGCCGCACGCCCCGGCGACATGACCATGACGCCCTCGTTCGACAGAATGTCAAAGGCGGGCAGGTCATTGGGCAGGGTGATGGGCATCATGCGTCCTTTCTGTCGGTCTTTCTGTCGATGGCCGTTCGTTCGATTGCGGTGCCGATCAGCCCGATCAGCTGGTCCGGGGTTCCGACCTCGGCGACTTCCTCGGCCAGAACGGTCACGCCGCGCCGGGCCATGGCCTCATAGCGGGGCTGGCGGTGGGCCAGCGCGCGGGCATAGGTCCAGCGGATGAAATCGTCGGGATTTACCTGATCTTCGCGCAGGCCTTTTTCAACCCGGTAATCGGTCCAGGCGCGGTCCAGGAAATCGGGCTGGTAATACATCGGCTTGGGCGCGCGGTCGAAACGGCGCACCAGTTCCTCGGTATGGGCATCCGAACCCTTGATCCAGACCAGCAGCAATTCGCGTTCCAGCGCGTCCAGAACCGGATCGCGTTCCGCGAAAGGATCGACCACCTCGCAGACCGAGCCGCCGGAATCGCAGACGAAATTCCCCAGATTATAGATTTCGCGCGCGCGGCGGATGAAATGGCCGGTATCCAGCAGCGCCGCGATCTCGGCGCTGCGGTGCTGATCCTGCCGGCGCATGTATTCGTCGAATTCCAGCCCGCCGCGGGTCACGCTTCCCGGTTTGCCCAGATAGGTCGACAGGGGGGCCAGATTTTCGAAGGTGATGTTGCTGGCGATATAGACCGAATCCGACAAGAGCAGTTCGCGCAGGAACGGCACCTTCATCGCCTCGCGCTTGAAATTGTCGGCGATCAGCTCGCCCATATAGCGGGTGCCGATGCGGTAATCGACCGAATAGTGGAACCATTCCCCGGTCATGCGCAGCATCGAGGCCAGATGCGTCTTGCCCAGGCCCGACATGCCGAAAAACAGCACCCGCTTGCGCTGTGCCGCCAGCCACTCGGCTTTGGTCTTGTAAAGCATGGGCATTCCTTGTGTCCTTCGCGGTTAGTTAAGCGCATGCGCGGCTTTAGGGAAGGGGCCGGGCGATTGACTTTCGGACCCGCCATGGCAGGCTTTGCGCCTGCGCGGATATTTCAGGGGACGGGGAATGGCGATCGGGCTTTTCATTGTGCGGCTGTTTCTGGGCGTGCCCTTCATCATCTGGGGCATTGGCAAATTGCGCGGCGGCGATGCCAGGATCGCGCCGCTGATCGCCAAGCTCGACCTTCCCGATCCGAAATTCATGGCATTGATGGTGGCCATCTGCGAGACGGCGGGCGGGGTGGCGGTCGTGCTGGGCTGGCCCTTGCGGACGGCGGCGCTGCTTTTGGGGCTTTGGTGCCTGTTGACCGGCTATCTTGAGCATCGCGGCAACCTGACCGAGTTTCTCAAGAACGTCACCATGGCGGGCGGGTTCTTTGCGCTGGTCGTTATGGGCGGCGGCGCGGTGGCGTTGTTTGGCGGCGATGGGCCCGGCATTCTGGGCTGGCTGCCCTGACGGGCGGGCGCGGATGGATCGGGGCCGGGCCGGGCCGGGTGGGGCTGGGTCTGGCCGGTTAGGGTCTGAACCGGCGAAACGGGGCCGGAAATGCGTCACGGCGGCGCTTTGCCTTTGTCGCCTGTGTTAACGAATCCGCTGTAGCGCGGCCCGGCCTTTCAGGCTATGATTCGCATCAGACCCGGAAAACGGGCGATGTATCGAGGCAGTGACGGCGGTATTCCATGACCGAGATGGTCTTTGGCACCACGCCCATTCGGGCGGGCGATCCGATTCTTCCACGCTGGTGGCGCACGCTTGACCGATGGTCCTTGGCATGCGTGCTGGGGCTGTTTGCCATGGGCTTGCTGCTGGGGCTCGCGGCTTCGGTGCCCTTGGCGGAAAAGAACGGGCTGCCGCAATTCTATTATGTCACCCGTCAGGCGGTGTTCGGCGGCGCGGCGATCGTGGCGATGCTGGTGGTGTCGACGTTTTCGCCGCGCATGGTGCGCCGGATCGGGGTGCTGGGCTTTCTGGCGGCCTTTCTGGTGGTGCTGGTCCTGCCCTTCATCGGCACCGATTTCGGCAAGGGCGCGGTGCGCTGGCTGCGGCTGCCGGGTGGGATGTCGGTCCAGCCCTCGGAATTCCTGAAGCCCTGTTTCGTCGCGGTCTGCGCATGGTTCATGGCCGCCAGTCAAGAGGTCGGCGGCCCGCCCGGCCGCGCCTATTCGGCGGCGGTGGCGGCGATCACGGTGGTGCTTTTGGCCTTGCAGCCCGATTTCGGACAGGCCTCGCTGGTGCTGTTTTAGTGGTGCGTGATGTATGTCATCGCCGGCGCGCCGCTGATGCTGCTGGTCGGCGTTCTGGCCTCGGCGATCATGGGCGGGTTCTTTGCCTATGGCGCGTCCGAACACTTTGCGCGCCGCATCGACGGGTTCCTGGCCTCGGATGTCGATCCGCGCACACAGCTTGGCTATGCCTGGAACGCCATCCAGGAGGGGGGCTTTTTCGGGGTCGGCGTCGGCGAGGGCTCGGTGAAATGGTCGCTGCCCGATGCCCATACCGATTTCATCATCGCCGTCGCCGCCGAGGAATACGGCCTGATCATGGTGATCGCGATCATCCTGCTTTATGGCGGCATCGTCGTGCGTTCGCTGTTCCGGCTGCGTGACGAGCGCGATCCCTTTGTGCGGATCGCGGGCACCGGCCTTGCATGCGCCTTTGGCGTGCAGGCGCTGATCAATATGGGCGTGGCGGTGCGGCTGTTGCCGGCCAAGGGGATGACGCTGCCTTTCGTCAGCTATGGCGGCTCGTCGGTCATCGCCTCGGGGATCGCCATGGGGATGCTGCTGGCGCTGACCCGCGCCCGTCCGCAGGGGCGCATGGGCGATGTGCTGGGCCGAGGCCGGAAATGACCGTGCGATCCCCGCTTTGCCTGATCGCCGCCGGCGGGACCGGCGGACACATGTTTCCCGCCCAGGCGCTGGCCGAGGTGCTGTTGGCGCAAGGCTGGCGCGTCAAACTGTCCACCGATGAACGCGGCGCGCGCTATGCCGGCGGCTTTCCCGATGCCGTCACGCGCGAGGTCGTGACCTCGGCCACCACCGCGCGGGGCGGGCTGATGGGCAAGCTGGGCGCGCCCTTCAAGATCGCCTCGGGGGTGATGGCCGCGCGCCGGGGCTTT
>RRZU013381945.1_pt1 | contig 11350 bp, 9 predicted proteins | sample 2165561 | NCBI WGS metagenome assembly RRZU01 (sample SAMN10456909, study PRJNA506462) | wastewater metagenome | isolation source: wastewater sludge | place: USA: Moscow, Idaho | reverse complement strand
GTGGACCGGGTCATGGGCGCTGGTCTGGTCGGTGACGATATCGGGACGGATGCCGCCCGCCTGCGCGCGGCGCACGAGTTCCGGGAACACCTCGGCCGCGTTACCGATGAGCGCCACGGATTTCGCCTCGCCGGCCTTGGTCCAGCGGTCGATCATCGCCAGCGCCTCGTCCAGCGAATGCGTCTTTTCATCGACATAACGGGTACGCAGACGGAAATCGGCGCGGGTCTCGTCGCATTCGACGGCCAGACAGCAGGCCCCGGCCATCACGGCGGCCAGCGGCTGGGCGCCGCCCATGCCGCCAAGCCCGCCGGTCAGCACCCATTTGCCGGTCAGGTTGCCGCCGTAATGCTGGCGCCCGGCCTCGACAAAGGTTTCATAGGTGCCCTGAACGATGCCCTGCGTGCCGATATAGATCCAGGATCCGGCGGTCATCTGGCCGTACATGGCCAGACCCTTCTTGTCCAATTCGTTGAAATGGTCCCAGTTCGCCCAATGCGGCACAAGGTTCGAGTTCGCGATCAGCACGCGCGGCGCGTCCTTGTGGGTACGGAAAACACCCACGGGCTTGCCGGACTGCACCAGCAGCGTCTGGTCATCCTCAAGCGATTTCAGGCTGTCGACGATCAGGTCGAAATCCTTCCATGTCCGCGCGGCGCGGCCGATGCCGCCATAGACGACCAGCTCATGGGGGTTCTCGGCCACGTCGGGATGCAGGTTGTTCATCAGCATCCGCATCGGCGCCTCGGTCAGCCAGCTTTTGGCGGTGATCTCGGTGCCGGTCGCGGGAAAGATGTCACGGGTGTTGTGACGGGGATTGTCCATGTCGTGCTCCCTCAGGCCAGCATATTGCCGGAAATGATGATACGTTGAATTTCGCTGGATCCTTCGTAAATGCGCATGATGCGCAGATCTCGGTTGATCCGTTCGATGGGAAAATCGCGGGTATAGCCATAACCGCCATGCAGTTGCAGCGCGGTGTCGGCGATCCGGCCCGCCGCCTCGCTGGCCGCGAGCTTGGCCATGGCCGAGGCCAGCGAAAACCGGCCGCCCGCGCCGTCATGGGCCGCCTGCCGCTGGCGCGCGGCATCCTGCGACAGCAACAGCGCGGACCGGTAGGCCACGCCCATATCGGCGATCATCCAGCGGATGCCCTGTCGCTCGGTCAGGGGCTGGCCGCCGATCACGCGGTCCTTTGCATAGGAGATGGCGGCATCCATTGCCGCGCCGGCAAGGCCAAGGCACTGGGCCGCGACCTCGATCCGGCCATTGTCCAGCACCTGCATGGCGGTGCGAAACCCCCGGCCCTCATCGCCAAGGATGGCGTCATGGGGCAGCTGGCAATCGATGTTCAGCGTAAAGACATGCCCGCCCTTGAGGCCCATCGTGCGCTCGGCCGGGCCGGGTTCCAGCCCGGCGGTGCCCTTGGGCAGGATAAAGGCGGAAATGCCGCGATGCCCCTTGTCGGGGTCGGTCACCGCATAGACGACGATGAAATCCGCCTCGCCCCCGTTCGAGATGAAGCATTTCGTGCCCTTCAGATGCCAGCCGTCATCGGTCCGCCGCGCGCGGGTCTTCATGTCGGCGGGGTCGGAGCCAGCGGTGGGTTCGGTCAGCGCGAAGGCCCCCAAGGCCTCGCCCGTCGCCGCGCGGGGCAGCCATTCGTGACGTTGCGCGTCCGATCCGCCGATCAGGATGGAATCGGTCGCCAGATAATGCGCCGTCAGCGCCGAGGCGGTCGAGCCGCAGGCCCCCGCCACGATCGCCACCGCCCGCAAAAGCGCCGGGGCGGAAATGCCGCCGCCGCCATATTCTTCGGGCAGATTCGCGCCCATCATCCCGGCCTGTCCCAGAACGGCCAGCTGGTCATGGACAAAGGCCGCGGTTTCGTCGGTCTCGGCCGCCTGTGGCGCGATCTCATCGGCGCAGATGCGGGTCAGCACGTCGCAGAACAGCCGCTCTTCCTCGGCCAGCATGTGCCAGTCGTCATTCATGCGTGATCCTCCAGTCCGAATTGGCGCAGGACGGCGTGCAGGTCGCCGCCGAGCTGGGGGGCGGAACGCGCGGCAATCGGTTTCGCGCCGTCGAAACGCACCGGCTGGCCGACGCTGGGCGCGGTGCCAAGCGTCGCATGCGGCAACTGGCTCACCAGTTCGCGCGCCTGCGCATGCGCATTGTCCGCCGCCTGCGCGATGTCCCAGATCGGCGCGGTCGGAATGCCCGCGCCGGTCAGTGCGGCGACCGCCTGATCCGTGCTCAGACCGCGCGACCAGTTCTCGATCAGCGCCCGGACCTCCGGTTCATGCGCGGTGCGGGCCTCGTCGCTGGCAAAGCGGGGATCGTCCGCCGCCCCCGGCGCACCGATCAGCGCGGCCAGCGCGGCGAACTGTCTGCTGCTGAGGACCGCGATCACCACCTGCCCGTCGCGGGTCGCGAAACAGCCAAAGGGCGTGGACAGGGGATGGCGGTTTCCGACCCGCTGCGGCACCTGCCCGGCATAGAAATGCAGCGCGTGGCTGGTGGTCAGCATGGAAAACAGCGCGTCATACATGGCAACGTCCAGCGTCGCCCCCTGCCCGGTCCGTCCGCGCTGTACCAGCGCCGCCATGATCGACCAGCTCGCAAACAGCCCGGCGATCAGATCGGCCATGCTTTCCCCGGTTTTCAGGGGCGCGCCGCCCTCTTCTCCGGTTCCGGCCATCAGGCCCGACATGGCCTGCACGACCAGATCATAGGCCGGCAGATCGCAAAACGGCCCCTGCTGCCCAAAGCCCGAGACCGAGCAATAGATCAGCCCCGGATTTTCCGCGCGCAGCGCATCCGCGCCAAGGCCCAGCCGCGCGGCCACACCAGGGCGAAAGTTTTCCACGACCACATCGACCCGCGCGGCGATGGCCTGCGCGATCCGCAGATGCCCCGGATCCTTGAGGTCCAGCGCAAGGCTTTGCTTGCCGCGATTGTTCAGCGTGAAAAGCGCGCTTTCGCCGTCCCGGAACGGGCCGATATGGCGGTAATCGTCGCCCTGGGGCGGTTCGATCTTGATGATCTCGGCCCCCAGATCGGCCATCAGCGCGGTGGCATAAGGCCCGGCCAGCACCCGCGACAGGTCCAGCACACGGATCCCGTCCAGCGGCTTCATGCCCGCACCTCGGGCGCCAGCGCCGCAAGCCGCTCAAGAATCGCGCGCAGGGTCACGCGCAGCGCCCCGGCCTTGTCCTCGTCATAGGCAAAGGGCGGCGCCTCGGTCGCAAGATGCGTCGATTGGGCCAGCTCCATCTGGATGGCGTGGACCCCGCTTCCCGGCTGGCCGTAATGGCGCGTCGTCCAGCCGCCCTTGAAGCGGCCGTTCAGCACATGGCTGCGTCCGGTGGCGGCGCAAAGATCGTGAACCGCGCCCTCGATCCGCGGATCGCAGGACGCGCCGCCATTCGTGCCGATGTTGAAATCGGGCAAGGTGCCATCGAACAGGAACGGGATATGGCTGCGGATCGAATGGCAATCATAAAGGATCGCCACGCCATGACGCGCCCGCACCCGCGCGATCTCGGCCGCGAGGGCGGCGTGATAGGGGGCGTGGAACTGTTGCTTGCGATGGGCGATATCGGTCGCGTCCGGTTCGCTTTCCCAGATCGGCTGACCATCGAAATCCGTCAGCGGCACCAGCCCGGTCGTGTTCTGCCCGGGATAAAGGCTCGCGTCATCGGCACCGCGATTGGCATCGATGACATAGCGGTGAAAGACCGCCCGCACCGTGGTCGCACCGGGCAAAAGCCCGTCATAAAGGCGGTGGATATGCCAGTCGGTATCGGCCAGAACCTGTCCGCGCGCGTTCAGCCGGGCGCGGATGTCATCGGGCAGCCATGTCCCGGTATGGGGCAGGCCCAGGATGACCGGGCTGTCGCCGGGCGCGACCTCGACCGGGATCACGGCCGCACCTCGTCCAGAATGCCCCCTGCGACGGCGCCGGTCAGCTCGCCCTCGCGGATCAGGTTCGCGGCCTCGGTCAGGTCGGGGGCCAGATAGCGGTCCTGATCCAGCGGCGGCACGGTCTCGCGCAGCCGCGCGATCACCGCCTGAAGGCTGTCCGAGGTTTTCAGCGGCGCGCGGAATTCGACCCCGGCCGCGGCGCAAAGCGCCTCGATGCCGATGATCTGGGCAAGGTTCGCGTTCATCCGCCGCAGCCGGCGCGCGCCATGGGCGGCCATGCTGACATGGTCTTCCTGATTGGCGCTGGTGGGGGTGGAATCGGTCGAGCACGGCGTCGCAAGATGCTTGTTTTCACTCATCAAAGCCGCGCTGGTGACCTCGGCGATCATCAGCCCGCTGTTCAGGCCGGGATCGGGGGTCAGAAAGGGCGGCAGGTCATGCGACAGCGTCGGATCCACCATAAGCGCGATCCGGCGCTGGGAAATGGCGCCGATCTCGGCCACGGCCAGCGCGATCTGGTCGGCGGCAAAGGCCACCGGCTCGGCATGGAAGTTCCCGCCCGAGACGATCATGTCGGCCCCGACCAGCACCAGCGGGTTGTCGGTGGCGGCGTTCGATTCGATTTCCAGCGTGCGCGCGGCCTGCGCCAGAATATCGATACAAGCGCCCGTCACCTGCGGCTGACAGCGGATGCAATAGGGATCCTGCACGCGGGTATCGCCGTCGCGATGGCTTTCGCGGATCTCGCTGCCCGCCATCAGGTCGCGGATGACGCGGGCGGCAAGGATCTGGCCGCGATGGCCGCGCAGGCTGTGGATTTCCTCAAGGAAAGGCGCGGTCGAGCCCATGATCGCATCGGTCGACATGGCCGACACGACCAGCGCCGCGCGCGCATTGGCAAAGGCGTCAAACAGCCCCGCCAGCGCAAAGGCCGTGGAAACCTGGGTGCCGTTGATCAGGCCAAGCCCCTCTTTCGCGGCCAGCACCACCGGCTTCAGCCCGGCGGCGGCCAGCGCCTCGGCCGCTGGCATTTCGCGGTCCTGATAGGTCGCGCGCCCCTCGCCCAGCATGGCGGCGGCCATATGCGCCAAAGGCGCAAGATCGCCCGATGCCCCGACCGAGCCCTGCGCCGGGATCACCGGCAGCACGTCGCGCGCCAGCATGTCCTCGATCAGCTGGATCACCTCGGGGCGGACGCCCGATGCGCCACGGCCCAGCGACAGCAGTTTCAACACCATGATCAGGCGCACGGTTTCCGGCTCGACCGGCTCGCCCACGCCGCAGCAATGCGACAGGATCAGATTGCGTTGCAGCGTGGCGGTATCCTCGGCCGCGATCTTGATCGAGGCGAGTTTGCCAAAGCCGGTATTGACGCCGTAAACCGCCGCGTCGCCGTCGACCGCCGCCTGAATGCGCGCGGCGGATGCGGCGATGCCGGGCCGCGCGCTGTCGGCCAGCCGCACGGCCAGCCCCTTGCGCCAGACCTCTTCGAGCTGCGCCAGCGTGGTTTCCCCCGGGGTCAGGATCATGGGGATCAGGTTCAGTTCAGACAAATTCGCCTCCGACGATGCGGGCATGAAGGGGGTTGAAGCCGATGCGATAGATCAGCTCGGCAGGGTGTTTGACGTCCCAGATCGCCAGATCGGCGCGCAGCCCCGGCGCGATCGCGCCGCGATCCGCCAGCCCCAGCGCCCGGGCGGCATTGCGGGTGACGCCCGCCAGACATTCCGCGGGGGTCAGGCGGAACAGCGTGGCCCCCATATTCATCGTCAGCAGGATCGAGGTCAGCGGCGAGGTGCCGGGATTGCAATCGGTGGCCAGCGCGATGGGCACACCCGCATCGCGCAGGGCCTGAACCGGCGGCAGCTGGGTTTCGCGCAGCGTATAGAACGCACCGGGCAGCAGCACCGCCACCGTCCCCGACGCGGCCATGGCGTCGATGCCATCGGCGCCCAGATATTCCAGATGATCGGCCGAAATCGCCCCATGCGCCGCCGCCATAGCCGCACCGTGCAGATCGGACAGCTGTTCGGCATGCAGCTTGACCGGCAGGCCAAGCCCGGCGGCATGGTCAAAGATCGCCGCCATTTCGTCGCGCGAAAAGGCGATCCCCTCGCAAAAGCCGTCGACGGCATCGACCAGCCCCTCGGCATGGGCGGCGTCCAGCCCCCCGATCACCACATCGCGGATATAGCCGGCGCGGTCGCCCGCATATTCCGCCGGCAGCGCATGCGCCGCAAGCCAGGTGGTCAGGACATGAACCGGGCGGGTTTCGCCGATCAGGCGCGCGACGCGCAGCATCTTGATCTCGGTCGCGATATCCAGACCGTAGCCCGACTTGATTTCCAGCGTGGTCACGCCCTCGGCCAGAAGGTGATCGGCGCGGGCCTGGGCGCTGGCCAAAAGCGCCGCCTCATCGGCGGCCCGCGTCGCCGCGACGGATGACACGATGCCCCCGCCGGCGCGCGCGATCTCTTCATAGCTCGCGCCTTCCAGCCGCATCTCGAATTCGCGGGCGCGGTCGCCGCCAAAGACGATATGGGTATGGCAATCGATCAGCCCCGGCGTCACCAGCCGCCCCTCCAGATCGTGGCGCGGGACGCCGGCATATTCCGCCGGCAGATCGGCCTCGGGACCGGCCCAGTGGATGCGCCCGTCCGCCATCGCCACGACACCCCGCGCGATCAGGCCATATCCCCCCGATTCGGCATCCATTGTCGCCAGACTGGCATTGGTCAGAAGCTGCATCCCACCCTTCCCGATTGCTTTCCCTGTGATTCTATGTCTAAACTTAATGAAACTCTATGTCTAAACTTATTTTCGCAAACGAGGCAGGCGGATGGTTCATATCTGGGCAGAGCGGGCCCTGTTGCCCGGCGGCTGGGCGGAAAATGTCGGCGTGACCCTTGATCGGGGGCGAATCGCCCGCGTGACCCCCGGCGCCGCACCAGAGGGGCAGCGGGTCGGCCTTTTGCTGCCGGCCATGGCGAACCTGCACAGCCACGCGTTCCAGCGCGCCATGGCCGGCCTATCCGAGGCGCGCGGCCCCGAACCCCGCGACACGTTCTGGACCTGGCGCCAGATCATGTATCGCTTTCTGGACCACCTCACCCCCGAGGATGTCGAGGCCATCGCCGCGCTGGTCCAGATGGAGATGCTTGAGGCCGGCTATGCCACCAATGTCGAATTTCATTACCTGCATCACCGCCCCGGCGGCGGCCATTACGACAACCTGGCCGAGATGTCGGAACGCATCGCCGCGGCCGCCGCCCGGACCGGCATCGGCCTGACGCTGTTGCCGGTGCATTACCAGTTCGGCGGCGTCGACCGCCGGCCGCTGGGTCCGGGACAGATCCGGTTCGGCACCACCCCCGACGAATTTCAGCGCCTGCTCGATGGTGCCGGGGTGGCGCTGGCCGCCCTGCCCCCGGATGCGGGCATCGGTGTCGCGCCGCATTCGCTGCGCGCCGTTTCGCCCGAGGCGCTGCGCCTGTGCGAAACCCTGCGCCCGGGCCGGCCGTTTCACATGCATCTTGCCGAACAGGTTCCCGAAATCGACGAGGTCGGCGCCGCCTATGGCCGCCGCCCCGTCGAATGGGTGCTGGACCATCATCAGCCGGACCGGAACTGGACGCTGATCCACCTGACCCACATGACCGAGGACGAAACCCGCCGGCTGGCCGCCACCGGCGCGGTCGCGGGCCTGTGCCCGATCACCGAATCATCGCTGGGCGACGGGATTTTCAACGGCACCATCTGGACAGAGGCCGGCGGGCGCATCGGCTTTGGCTCGGACAGCAATATCCGCATCTCGCTGATCGAAGAGCTGCGGACGCTGGAATACAGCCAGCGGCTGCGCGACCGGGGCCGGGCTGTTCTGGCCACGCGCGAGCGCTCGACCGGGCGGGTGCTCTATGAGGCCGGGCTGGCCGCCAGCCCGACCGCCGCCGGGCGCGAGACGGGCGCCATCGCGCCGGGGCTGTGGGCGGATCTGGTCGCGGTCGATCTGCACAATCCGGTCATGGCCGGGCGCGCCGGCGACCAGCTGCTGGACAGCCTGATCTTTGCGGGCCATGACGGGCTGATCCGCGATGTCTGGTCGGCCGGCCGCCATATGGTGCATGAGGGCAAGCATATGGACCATGACCGCATCATGTCGGAATATCTGCAAACCATCGCCCGGATTCAGGACAGAATGTGACCGCACGCTCCGCCACGACATCAAAGGCTCAGGCCATCGTCAACGAAGTCCGCCGCCGCATCGTGGACCGCGAATGGCGTCAGGGCGACCGCATTCCCGACGAGGCCGAGCTGGCGGTACAGTTCGGCGCCGCCCGCGCCACCGTGAACAAGGCGCTGCAACTTCTGGCCGAAGAGGGGTTGTTGGACCGCAAGCGCCGCGCCGGAACGCATGTCACGGTGAACCCGGCGCGCAAGGCCACGCTGACCATCCCCATCGTGCGCGAACAGATCGAGGGCACCGGGCTGGAATACAGCCACCGCGTCCTCGCCCAGCGCCCAAGCCCCGCCCCCGCCGATATCGCCGCCCGCATGGCGCTGTCCGAAGGGACCATGCTGATCCGCATGCGCACCATCCATTACGGCGATGGCCGCCCGTTTCAGGTCGAGGATCGCTGGATCAATCCCGCCGCCGCGCCCGGCGTCGAAAAGATCGACTTTCACCGCATCAACGCCAATGAATGGCTGGTGCGCAATTTCCCGTGGCTGCATGCCGACATCGCCTTTTCCGCCGAAAGCGCCGATGCCCGCGATGCCCGCCATCTGGAAACCCGGCAGGGCACGGCGCTTTTGATCCTGCAACGGACCACCTTCAACGACCTTGGCGCCATCACCACGGTGCGGCTGGCCTTTCATCCCGGCTATCAACTGATCGCCACGCCCTAGTCCCGCTTGGCTTTCGGGCGGCCTTCGCCTAAGAGGTCGGCCAATCCCACAAAGGAAAAGCCATGGCCAGCGCCAATCTCAACATCATGATCAAGGCCGCGCGCAAGGCGGGCCGCAGCCTCGTGAAGGACTTCCGCGAGGTCGAAAACCTTCAGGTCTCGGTCAAGGGCGCGGGCGATTTCGTCAGCCGCGCCGACCGCGAGGCCGAACGCATCATCAAGGAAGAGTTGCGCGGCGCGCGCCCGAACTATGGCTGGCTGGGCGAGGAAACCGGCGCCGAGGCTGGCGAGGATCCAACCCGGCGCTGGCTGGTCGATCCCCTGGACGGCACCACCAACTTTCTGCACGGGCTGCCGCATTGGGCCGTCAGCATCGCGCTGGAGCACAAGGGCGAGATCGTCGCCGCCGTGGTCTATGACGCCGCCAAGGACGAGATGTTCACCGCCGAGCGCGGCGATGGCGCATTCCTGAACGACCGCCGCATCCGGGTTTCCGCCCGCCGCCAGATGATCGAATCGATCTTTGCCACCGGCGTGCCCTTTGGCGGGCGCGGCACCCTGCCCGCGACACTGCGCGATATGGCGCGGCTGATGCCGCTGACCGCAGGCGTGCGCCGCTGGGGCGCCGCCGCGCTGGATCTTGCCTATGTCGCCGCCGGCCGCTTCGACGGCTACTGGGAACGCGGCGTGAACTCCTGGGATATCGCTGCCGGCATCCTGCTGGTCAAAGAGGCGGGCGGCTTTGTCGAATCGATCCGCCCCGAGGAAAACCCCGTCGAATCGGGCGCGCTCGTGGCCTGCAACACGCAGCTTTTTGGCGAATTCGCGGGAATTATACGTCAGCGCGACTGACCCGGCTTGACCTTTGCCGATGGCAGGCGCATGGCCGGTATACCAAAACCGGAACATGCGCGATGCCAGACAATCCCCAGACGGGGCCGATGATGGCCCCTTCGGCCCAGCATCCTGCCGTGCCGCCACCGCTGGCCCAGCCGCCACGGCGGGACCGGCAAGGCACCGCGATCATGCTGATCTGCGGCTCGGCCTTCATCTTTGCCGCACAGGACGGGATCTCGCGCTATCTGGGCGCGACCTATTCGCCCGTCTTCGTGATCATGCTGCGCTATTGGTTCTTTGCCGTCTTCGTGATCCTGCTTTGTGCCCGCGCGCCGGGCGGGCTGTCGCGCGCCGTGCGCAGCAAGCGGCCGGGCATCCAGATCTTTCGCGGCATCCTGCTGGCGCTTGAGGTCATCGTCACCGTCGAGGCCTTCATCCGGCTGGGCCTGATCAACACCCATGCGATATTTGCCTGCTATCCGCTGCTGATTTCGGCGCTGTCGGGGCCGGTTCTGGGCGAAAAGGTCGGCTGGCGCCGCTGGGCGGCGGTCGCGGCGGGGTTTCTGGGCATCCTGATCGTGCTCAAGCCCGGCAGCGGCGTCTTCAGCACCGATGCCATCCTGCCTTTTCTGGGCGCGGTGATGTTCGCGGTCTACGGGTTACTGACGCGGCTGGTCGGGCGCGACGACAGCGCCATGGTCAGCTTTTTCTGGACCGGGATTTCGGGCGCCGTCGCGATGACACTAATCGGCATCTGGCATTGGGAGCCCATCGCGGCCCGCGACATCCCGTGGCTTTTGCTGCTGTGCCTTGGTGCCGCCTGCGCGCATTTCATGCTGATCAAGGCCTATGAACTGGCCGAGGCATCCGCCCTGCAACCCTTTTCCTATACGCAGCTGGTCTGGGTCAGCCTGTTCGGCGTGACCATCTTTGGCGAGACGCTGGCCCCGAACGTGGCGCTTGGCGGCGCCATCGTCGTCGGCGCGGGCATGTTTACCTGGTGGCGCTCGCACCAGCGCGCGCGGGCCGGGTTGGAGTGATCGCGCCACCCGCCGCGGCCGGATCGGCTGCGGCCTGATCGACCAGCACCGGCGGCCCCAGCACCTCGGCCAGAACGCCGCCCGCCGCGAAATAGGCCAGCGCGCGCGGCCCCGGCAGCGGCCGGGCCGAGCGTGCCAGCTGGATGCGCGGCGCCTCGGGTGCCGGCTTCACCCCGCCCCCGGTCAGGTCCCATGTCGGCACCAAAGGCACCGGCCTGCCCTGAATGCGGGCGCGATAGACGGGCAGCGCCTCGGCCACGCGCATGACGTAATTGCGGGTCTCGTCAAAGGGGATCATCTCGACCCAATCGACCGGATCGACCTCGCCGCGCAGGTCGCCGAACTCGCCCAGCCAGCGGGCCGAGCGCCCCGGCCCGGCATTGTAGCCCGCCGCGACCAGCGCGATCGAGGGGCCGAAGCGTTCGCGCAGCCCAGCCAGATAGGCCGCGCCCAGCCGCGCATTATAGGCCGCGTCGCGGGTCAGCCGCCTTTGATCGAACGGCTCGCCGATCTTGCGCGCCATCGAGCGCGCGGTGTCGGGCATGACCTGCATCAGCCCCAGCGCCCCGGCATGGGAGGAAACGGTGTGATTGAACTCGCTTTCGCGCCGGGCGATGGCCATGACCAGTTCGGGCGGCAGGT
>RRZU010887014.1_pt1 | contig 11351 bp, 8 predicted proteins | sample 2165561 | NCBI WGS metagenome assembly RRZU01 (sample SAMN10456909, study PRJNA506462) | wastewater metagenome | isolation source: wastewater sludge | place: USA: Moscow, Idaho | reverse complement strand
CGCACTGGGTGAAGAAGCCGCCGCGGGACTGGTACAGGCCGGACAGCGTGAGATTGGCGGAGGGGTCGATGCGGGTGACGATCTCGAGAGCCACCGAGTCGGCCGAGACGTCGATCTCGAGGCCGGAATCGGTATGGCGCAACTGGCCCTCAGCCGGCGCAGCGCCGTCGATGGTGAGGGAAACGAGCTCGAGGGTGTCACCGAACAGCACAATCGGGCCGGCGGGGGCATCCTCGTTGCGCACGCACTGCAGGCGGCTGGTGACCTGCGTGGCCTTGGGGTCGAGGTGGAAATCGAGGTCGACGGTGGCGACGGTGTAGGCGAGGGGCTGGTAGGCGGAGCGGAGGATGGGGGTGCCGGGGGTGGACATGGGGATCCTTGGGTGTCAGTGGGAGCGAAGTTACGATGACGCTGGGGCTCGATCGTCTCGAACTCCTGCTTCGCCCAACTTATCTGCACGCTCCGTGTATTCGTCACTCAGGACGATAGGGTACAAGGGAGGGAAATGTGTTCAATGGGATGCATCAAGACATCCCACTGATCAATGATGGATCTTTTTGCTCAGGAGGTGAACTCCTCCGTGCTCAAATCCGTCTCACGCACGCAAGAATTAGGCATCAGGACTGCTGGCAATGTAGTCTTTCATCCAGTCTAGGGTCTGTCGCAGGCCCTCGTGCAGACTGACGCAAGGCGACCAGCCCAACTCACCATTGGCACGGGAAATATCCAAGACACTTTTCGGAATGTCGAAGCCACGAGGCGGATGATAGATTACCTCAGCCTTCTTACCGGAAAGTTCCTCAATAGCAACAAGGATTTCCCGCAATGAAACCCCCTGCCCCGCACCTATATTGAATACGGAATAACGCCCACGGTAAGCTGCTGCAGCTCTCATGGCCGCAACGACATCCTTCACGAATACATAATCCCGAACGACCGAGCCGTCGCCCCACAAGTCAAGAACATGATTTCTCAGGATGCGCCCCGAAAAAACGGCGACCACACCCTGAATAGCGTCAGGTCGTTGCCCTGGCCCGTAGGGATTTGCGATGCGCAACACCACCGAACTAACTCCGTATAGTTCCCGATAAAGCTGCAGATACTTTTCGATTGCCAGCTTGGTAATGCCGTAAGAGCATAAAGGATCGGTAGGATGATCTTCTCTAACTACATCCCCCTTCAAACTACCATACACCGTTCCGCCAGACGAGGTGAAGACGATCCGTACATTGTGACGCCTCGCAGCCTCTAACAGGTGTAGCGAACCTAGCACGTTGCCCGTCACATCCGAGATGGGATCGTCATTGGACGACTTGGGGACGCTTGTAGAGATTAAGTGATAGCAGACCTTGACCCCCTGCAGAATCTCGCCCCACCGAAGTTCCCGCTGGAAATCACCCGCGATGCACTTGAGCTGGGGATGCAATGGCGTCATCAGCTGCAGCGCCTCCGCCCGGTCATATGCCAGGACCTCATGACCATTTTCCAGCAAATCATCGACCAAATGCCTGCCAATGAAACCGCATGCCCCAAGCACTAAACAACGCATGATTCGACTCCTCCAGAACTCCATTGCTGGGCGTCAGCAAGAGGGGACATATAACCTGGAACCGCAGCCAATGCTTGAGCAAAGGCTAAGTCCGAATGCTCGCTTTTCACATACTCGCGGGCCCCTGCAGCCTTCGCCTCTGCCTGCGCAGGAGAGTCCAGAGCCTCCTCGATTCGGTCGACATAGAGCGCGACGTTTTCAATTTCCGCCACCGGGTAACCACGCTCCTCGGTCACTATATCGCCGACGCCACCTACGCGAGACGCCACGATAGGAATCGAGGCAAGAGCTGCCGCGATGACCATCGTCGGCGTCCCATCCCATTGAGAAGTGTAAAAGAAAACTGGAAACTCTGTGAACGGCAGACTCTCGACGCCATCGAAACCGCCTTTCATGCGCACGTTCTTCAGTTGCCTGAGACTGTCGACGACTCCAGTTTTATAATCGAGCATCGCATCACCATAGACGTGGAACTCAACATCGGGCAGTGCCTGTGCAACAGCCAGCAACAGGTCGGGGCGCTTCTGGCGATCGAGTCGCCCAGCCCACAGCACCTTGCGCCCTTGCGGCTTCCGGACCGCCGGGACAGAAAACGATGCATCAACTGGACTCTTCAAAACGCGGAACAGTTCGGGCCGATAACCATAGGTCTTATGAAGCAGTTTAGGAAAAGCATGATTATCGGAAAACACGTTCGTCAGCCGGCGATAACAATCGGGCAGATACTGGCGGGCAAACCCCACAGGCTGACCGTATCGATCGAAATCGTCGCAGTAGATCGATGCGAAGATGCGGGTGCGCTGTGTTATCGCCAGGCCGTAACGGCAGACGACCTCCCAAACGTGTCGAGAATTGATGATGTGCAGGGTGTCAATCTGCAGCTGAACCAACATCCGCACGAGCAGTTGCAGCAGTTCATCATGGGAAATCTCGCCCACGAAGCGCGATGCGTCGGCCACGTCGACACCGGCAGGAATCCGCGATAACCACGGCGAGTCGCCTGGCTCTGTCATGATGACCAGAACCTTGCCACCCTGCGTCCGGGCGCTTGCTTCAATGTGCTTTAAGGTCACTAGATCCGCCCCGCCGCGCTTGAGCCAGGGGATCGCGAAGCAATGAGTGTAGTGGTCGGAAGAGCAGCACTCCATCAACTCCCGATATATCTTGCCCGGGCGCGGCATGACGGGAAATGAATAATAACGGCAATTAGCCAGAAACTGATCCGTCGGATACAGAATGGGATCGACATCCCGCGCCAAGTCCTTCATCTCGTCCAGCACCCAGCCAGGAATCGCGGGGGGCATCCAGACCACGCTCTGCGGAACCGGCCCGATCTCGGACGGAGCCGGGATGTGGGCGCCATACTCGGGGAACAAGGAGGTCTTGATCCGGTAACTCATCCGAATGTAGTTCTGGCGGAACCGGCTACCGAACACAGCGGTCAGCGAACGATCGAGCACCAGATGCACGAACCGGAGGAACATGAATGTGTTGCGACGGTTCATGGCGCGTCCTTGCTGAGAGCGTTACGTGCGAAAAGGCGGGTGGGTGGCACGATGGCACCCGATGCGGTGGTTGATGCCACGAGACTGCTCTTCTTACGGCGATAAAAACCCACCGCCCCCCAAGCGAGACGATGTTCATACCCTGCGGCAATCGACTCACAATTCCAGTGCCAGTCCTCGTAGCCGAACCCGGTCTGGAGCGGGCGCGTCACGGAATAAGGACATTTCAGATAAACAGAACGCTTGGCAAAAGTCCATGACGTCCAGTAGTTGTTCACGAGCAGCCCGTCTTGTTCATAGTACTGGCCTGCCTGATCGACCTGCCAACAATAAGCTGCATGCGCACCGAAATTGACGACAAACTCAGGGTGTAGAATAGCCTGATCGCCGTATTCTTTCAGGTAGAACCAGGCACGCTCGATCCAATTCTTCGAAAAATAGTCGTCGCCATCCAGAATAGCCACCGCAGCTCCCCGCGCCAGTTGAATTCCGGAATTTCGGGACGCTCCCAGATCGCGGTTGACCACCTCCACGATCTGGACCTTGCCCGCAGCGGCAGGATGCGCCATCAGCACTTCGCGCGTCTCGTCGCTGACCGAATCCAACACCCACACGTACTCAGTGGTGATCCCCGCCACTTCAGCATACTTGCGGCAGCGCTCGATGGAGTTCAGTGTTGAATGCGCAAGCACACCTTCGCCATGAAAGGTGATCAGCAGACTCACATCAACAGCATCATTTCTATTCATTTACCAAATTCTTTCAAGCTTTATGGATCTTTGCGGTCTGTGAACTCACGCGTCCAGGCCAGGCCAACTGATTATTTGACCATTTTACTTTCCAGCATGCTGGCAAGTTCGGGGTTGTTCTTCGCCTTTGCCAGATCGAGTGCGGTATAGCCATCAGTCTTCTTGATGCTGAGGTCGGCGCCGGCATCCAGGAGCACCTGGACAAGCTCCTTGTTTTCCTTCCAGACAGCCTCCATCAGCGCAGTGCTGCCCTCTGAGGTCTTGGCATTGATGTCAGCCTTTTTCCCCAGGAGAAGCTTCACGACCTCGACCTGTCCTTGAGACGCGGCGCCTATTAGCGGAGTCAGGCCAACCTGTGTCGCAATATTAGGATTGGCATTGTTATTGAGCAGCAACTCGACGACTTCCTTCTTGCCGGCCCATGCCGCGGTGTGAAGCGGAGTATTGCCGGCGTTATCCTTCGCGTTCGGATCAAGGCCGGCCTTGAGCAGCAATTCGAGGCTGCGCTTATCTCCCTGAGAGGCCGAGTAAGTCAGGCCTTCGGCCGAGACGGACACGCCATTTTTGCTCAGCTCGGCGATTGCATCATCCTTGGCACTGCAACCGGCAAGCCCAAGGAATGCCACGGTAGACAGCAAAACGATTTTTCTTTTCATCTCATCTCTCCAAAAAATCAAAAAAAGTCAAAAAAACCAAGCTTCCTAGCAAGCTTGAAAAAACGGCTCTGCTTTAGCCGGGCAGTCTTGCCCCGGGCTATTTCGAGGTTGACGGCAAGGCGAGCATTATCCGCACCCAGCGCTGCCAACCGGCTTCCAACGTCGGCCAGCGCGGCCTCGAGTTTTCCAATCTCCAACTGCTGCGCATCAATATGCTGCTGCCGGGCATCGAGTTCCATCCCTTGCGATTTCCATTGAGACTCAAGCCATTCCTTACCTGCGGACAAAGCTTCCAGTTCCACATCCTTCGCACGGAGCTGCTCCTGCAATGTCATCCGCTGGTACTCTAACCAATCCTTGTTCGCCGTGAGACTGACCAGTTCGGATTTTGCAGCTTCCCATTGCCCCTCCAGCCAAGCCTTGCCCTCCAGCACGCTTTCGAGTTCGGCAGCCTGGCGCACCAACGCTTGTTGGCCAGCCTCCCACTGGGCCTCCAGCCAGCGCTTGCCCTTCAGCACCGTTTCGAGTTCGGCAGTCTTATGCGCAAGTGCTTGCTGAGCCACCTCCCATTGGGCCCCTACCCAGAGCTTGCCTTCCTGCACCTGTTCAAGCGCCGCGGACTTCCGTTCGAGGGCATCCTCCAGAGCTCTCCATTGCCCCTCCAACCATGCCTTGCCGGCCTCCAGGGTGGCCACGGCCTGTCGAAGATGCTCCCGCTCCGCTTCCGAGGCCCGCCACTGGGTTTCGAGCCACGCCTTGCCTTCTTCAAGCATTTTCACGGCGTCAAAAGCCTCGGCACTTGCATTGCGCTGACGCAGCAACTCAGCCTGGAGAGACGCAGTCTGCGCCTCCAGCCAATCTTTCGCGCCGGATAGGTGGCTCAGTTCATCGTCGCGAAGCCGAATCTCCTGCTGCAATGCACCCCACTGCTGCTCAAGCCAGCCCCTTCCACGCTCCAGTTGATCAAGTCCGGTCTGCTGCTCCAGAAAATCCCGCCGCAAATCAGCAAGCAAATGCTCGACAGCGGCGAACGACTCCAACCGGAACACACTATCCGCGTGGCATTCATCGTAAAAAATACCCGGGCGCTGGGCTAGATCGCCCGCGTGGGCCGCCGCTGCTACCAACCTTCCGCACAAAGCAAGGGTGACGGCGAGTTCCCGAATCTCGAAAACCGCTGGCCTGGCTTCATAGCCCCGTATCAGTCGCTCCCCCAAGGATTTGCTGCTCTGCTGGAAAGCATCCCACCATATGCGCTCGGCCTCGGCCCCCCGCCCTTGCCCTGCCAGCAGAAGCCCGAGGAGATAAGCAGCCTCGGCAGGCTTGGTGAGCAAAGTGGCGCTGTAATCGGATACAGGTGCTTTGATCACGCCACCAAAATAGCGCTGCGCCGTGTCCCGAACACCCCTCGACAAAGCTAGCAATCCACCGACATACATCAACGAAACCCGCCAGCGCAGAACGTTGGGATTGGACTCGTCCCCGACATGGGCGAGATAGCCGTCGATACGCTCCAGTAACTCGTTGTCCAACGCTTCATCACTATTCGCCAGCGCGCCATAAGCCAGGACGCACAGCGCGGCGCCTCTGTCGGCGGCGCCAGTTTCGGCGTCGTTCCAGACTGCTTCGGCCCAGCGCCTGCGAAGGCTGGTGTTCTCGGTGCGCAGCCCGATGGAAACCATTGATCGAATCAGCCATGGATTGGAATAGTCCCGCACGAACGTCAAGGCGTTTCCGGCCTCGCGCTGCTCGTCGGCAGAGAAAACATGCTCGCGGTAGGGCACCCGGCGACCGTCCAATGGACTCTTGGCAGCCACGGCCAGCAACCATTCGGCCTCGATCTCGTCCTGATCAACCGGAATATCGATCAGAGAGCGCGGTCTTTTCAGCCAAATGCAACCTCCTCCCGGTTTCTTGATGCGATCAGCCGTCTGCCCAATCAAGCGCTCAAGGTCAAAATACTGGCTCAGCTCAGCGACAAAGCGTGTTTTGTCATAAACGTGAAAATGGAAGGGATTCGGATCCAGACCCGTTTCGTCACTCCAATCATGGGGCACACTGCAGGTAAGACGCCCACCCGGGGTCAGCACCCGCTGAAACTCAGCCAGGAGGCGAACGGGATCCTGGACATGCTCGAGGGTTTCGAAGCAAAGCACGTGATCAATCGAATCATCCGGGATGCCAGCAAGGCAATCCGGCAGCATTCCCCGACGGAAAGATGTGTTCTCTCCGCCAAAATTGAGCTGGGCGTAGTCGATGCCATATTCACTCGCATCGATGCCAATGAAACTACGGGCTCGCGTTTCGCTGCGCACCACATAAGTACCATAGCCGAGCCCACACGCGGCATCCAGCACCGCGTCACCCGGGCGGATGAATCTGGCGGCAAAATGGTAACGTCCGACGTGCGCATCGGAGCGGCTGCCCGATTCGCGCAGCATGTCCATGTGAAGATCACGCTCTTCCCGCAATGAGTCCATCGGGTAGCGCGACCAGGCGTCTGCGGGAACCTTCTCGAGAGGGATGAAAACCCGTGCGCCATCACGCTCGAGAGAGGCGTAATCATTGCTCCGGTAATACAGCGGATGCTTCCGAAATCCTGCATCAAAGCAGCCGATCTCCCAACCCCGACGGGTGCGCAGCGAATCGTCTTCTACTTCGTCGATACCGATGGACAATATCAATGAACGTCGCGTCACACGCTTGATTTCTGCAAGAACGATAGGGAGCGACTGAGCTGAGCAAGACTCGAGCCCGTCAAATAAGACAACCGCGTCGAAGCTCTCGTCCGCAAACGGAAGACTGCCTGGCGAACCGCGGTCGAAGACACTCAGCGCATGGCCGCATGCATCAAGGCCCGCCGGGGAGAGGGCGCGCAACAGCCTGCCGGGCGCGCTCCCCAAGACAAGCACCTGACACGGGCCGCAAGTAACCGCGATCTGCGTCACCAAGGCCTTCAAATCGACCATATTTTTTTTCTGCTCAACCGACATCGGAGATTCCCAACACGCTCATGCGGATCGCCCGAAAAAAGCTTACGACCACGCCCGACTCACCAGCTTGCCCGCATCTTCAGATCGGTCACGCCACCAAAGAAGTACTCGTCGCGTTTCATCAAGACTTGGAAAAACGCGGCCTCGTCAATCCAGTGGAGAATCCGCTGGGTCATGTAGTCGGGAGTCTCTTCATAAGAAATAGAGCCCTGAACTTCGTACAGATTCACGCCCAGAGAGCATTGCATTTCCAGCTCGACATCAAAAATCTCGCCAGACTGAGCCGTGCGGGACCAGAAAAGTTCATCACCACTTTTTCGGGCACGTACAGCCATGTCCTGATTGAGCGTACCCCATGAATAAATCTTGACCCCCTCCTTGTTACGGATACGAACGCCGACGTTCAGCTTGTCGGTGGTAATCGTTGACTGGCAAGTAATCCTGATCCGGATGATATCGCCAGGATAAAAAACAGTCGCTTGCGCTCCATCTCCCCCATAGATCTCGACCTTGAGAATCTTAGCTTCTCCATCGCCGAACGAAAGTCGATCAGATCTCGAGGGCACCACCTGTCCGGCATCCTGCGCTTCGCGTGCTGATGCCTCAACCGCAGCTTCAGGCTTGGCGACATTCGTCTGAGCTGCTTTATCGGCGATCCGTTTGGCAATTTCGCCGAAATAGGCTGACTCATCATCATGCAGCTGCCGGCGATACTCAAGAACGACCTCTGATGACACACCATGCGCTGCCACTAGCCCTTTTTTCAGCAAGACGGCGCGGTTCGTCAAGGTCCGCACACTTTCCTGATCGTGCGACACGAAAAGCAAAGTGACGCCGTCACTCAACAATCGCTCTATCTTCTGGAAGCAGCGCTTCTGGAACAAGGCATCCCCCACGGCGAGCGCCTCGTCGATGATCAGGATGTCAGGCTGGACCTGGACCTGGACGGCGAAAGCCACGCGCAACAACATCCCGCTCGAATAGGTCTTAACTGGCTGATCGAGATAATCGCCCACATCGGCGAAGGCTGCGATGTCGTCGAAAAGCTCATCGATGCGAGAGCGCTCGAATCCGAGCAACGCACCATTCAGGTAAATGTTCTCCCGCCCCGAAAACTCGGGATTGAAACCAGATCCGAGTTCCAGCAACGCCGCGATACGCCCGTTCGTCTTCACTTCGCCGGAAGTCGGCGCAAGCGTCCCAGTAATGATCTGCAGCAGCGTGCTCTTTCCGCTACCGTTACGCCCGACGATTCCGACCGCCTCACCTTTGCGGACATCAAAGGACACATCCTTGAGAGCCCAATATTCCTTCGCATAACGCCGCGTCCCCATGCTGAGCATCTGAAGGAGACGATCGCGCGGCCGCTCATAGATGGAGTAGCACTTGCTAACATTGACAACCGAAACGGCAAAATCAGAGGACATCGGCAAACCCCTTGCGTGTTTTCTGAAACCAGGCGAATCCGAGCCATGCTGAAACTATCCCCAATCCCAGGTTGACAACATAGGTCTGTACATCGGGAATTCGCCCCCAATATATGACGTCTCGTAGCATCTCTATCGAGGCGGTCAGCGGATTCATAAGCAGAATGTCCTGAAACTCCGGAGGCAAGGCCGAAATCGGATAGAACACTGGTGACATGAACATCAGCACGCCGGTCAACACAGTCACAACCTGCGAGACATCGCGAAGATAGACGCCGAGAGATGCCAGCAGCCATGACAAGCCGAGGGTCAACAACACCAAAGGCAAGAACACGAACGGCAACAGCAGCGCAGTGACCGGCGGCACACCGAAAAAGATAAAATAAAAAATAAACCAAACTAGCGTACTGACCAGCCCGTGAAACAAGGCAGCCCCCATAGTCACGACTGGGAGCAAATCCAGAGGAAAGACAATCTTTTTTACGTAATTAGGGTTTGAAACGATCAAGGTCGGCGCTCGATTAAGACATTCTGAAAAAATACCGTAAGCGATCAAGCCAGCAAACAGCACCAAGGCGAATTCAGTCTTCGATTCACTGGCCACACTCCAGCGGGCCTTAAAAACGACACTAAAGACAAACGTATAGACAGCAAGCATCAGAATGGGGTTGAAAAAAGACCACATTACGCCCATCACTGATCCACGATAGCGTCCAAGCACTTCTCTCTGGATAAGGACTTCCAGCAACTCCCTGTTTCGCCAGAGCCCATTGAGAGCACTATGAGGACTAATGGAGAAATTATTTGATTTCATGTCATTTAAAAATCCAAAAATACTTTATTCGCAACGCCAAAAAAATTAAAAATTTAACTTAAATCAAAAAATCAGAGCCTTCCCAAAAAGGCTGACACATAAAGCGAAACGCTGCCAACCAAGGTCTGACGATAAACTCCTGACGCTCTTAAGCCAAGCAAGCGCTCTAAAGGCCCTTTTTTTCGAGCATCCAGAAAACCCCCTAGACATCTCCTACTCTCAGGGGTCAACTGACTTCCAAGACGTTCCAAAGCAGCGACATTCCGATCAACCCAGCCACGATACACACCTTTCAGGTGCACCTCCCGAATACGCCGGAGCGAAGCGAGCACACCGGCACCTGATCCAACCAAATTCCGATCATGCTGCCTGTAGCGCAGCGACGGGGTCTGATCGAAATAAATCTCACCTCCACATGCAGCCACGACCAAGTAAGCCCACCAGTCATGCATGACTACATCCACATCTGGCCCAGCTTCTATCAACAAACTGCGTGCAGCATCATTGAAAACCATTGTGTTTCCGCCAGCAATGCTCTGTACAAGAGCATTCTCAAAGGCCGGCCTCCGGGCAAAGGCGGGGGAAAATCCGAGTTCTGTCTGATTAGACTCATCCACTAGAAGTGTTCTGGAGCAATATAGCGCTGGTCTTTCATCATTCAGCCTACTGAGCCAAGCTACAGCACGTTCCAGCTTGTCGTGATCCCAGACGTCATCCTGGTCAGAAAACGCATAATAATCTGCAGATATTTCACTGTTACACACTAGAGACATGAAGTTGGCGACGACGCCATTCTTTCTTCCTCGCAAAATGGATAGACGAGCACCCAACTCTGCCTTCCATCGCTTCAGGCAACGCCAGGTTTCATCGCCGACAGAATCGTCTGAAACCCACAAATTCCAGTCGGAAAAGCTCTGCGAGCGGATGGACGCAATTTGATCATCAAGAAAGGCATGCCCTTCATACGTGGCCATTAATATCGCTACCACTCGACGAGAAAGGGCAGGCCGAACTGCTGAACAGGTGGGTGACAGAGTTTTTATAGAAGACACGCGCGATTACGTAATCAAGAACCGACAAGGCAAAGAAGCGCTGTCAAGACAAATTAAAACCTCGATAACTGAAATCTATTCTCATCTTTAGATAAAAGGCTGAACCAGAACTCAAAGAGCGCATTACTTTTGACTCTTGATAAGCTCTCCCAGCTCACCAAGCTCACACAAAAATTTTTCAACTAGCGTGGCTAGTCTGGACAACAATCCGATCACCACACCAATTAAAAACACTCGCTCCCGGCACGCAGCGCTCAAAAGGCACGACGGATGCGCGAGACCCCCCCATCCCTTCCCATCACCTCCACCACCCCATCAATCGCTGGCGTCTGCGTCTGCCCGAGCAGCAGCACCCGCAGCGGGATCGCCACCTGGGGCATCTTCATCCCGTGTTCCGCGCAGGTCTCCTTGATCGCCGCCGCGATCGCAGCCTTCTCCCACGCAACCTCCTCCAGCTTCCCCTTCAGCGTCGCCAGCGCCGCACGGGCCGCATCGGTGAGGTGCTGCGCAACCAGCTCCGGTGCCGGGTGCAGGTCGATGTAGAAGGCCTCGGCGGCATCGGCGAGTTCGTTAAGCGTGGCGACCCGGTCCTTGTAGAGGCCGATG
>RRZU011973826.1_pt1 | contig 11352 bp, 11 predicted proteins | sample 2165561 | NCBI WGS metagenome assembly RRZU01 (sample SAMN10456909, study PRJNA506462) | wastewater metagenome | isolation source: wastewater sludge | place: USA: Moscow, Idaho | reverse complement strand
CGCCGTCACCAGCATCAGCGATTCCTTCATCAGCTTGTCGCTGCGCGGAATGTTGGCGTGCGTGCCCACGACAATGTTGTCGGTGAACGAGCCCGCCGCATCGCCCAGAAGCTGCATGGATTGCAGCACGTTATAGGACATCATCGGGTTATAGACGTTCAGCTCGAAATGGCCTTGCGAGCCGGCGAAGCCCACCGCCGCGTCATTGCCCATGACATGGGCACAGACCATGGTCAGCGCCTCGGCCTGGGTCGGGTTGACCTTGCCCGGCATGATCGAGGAACCCGGCTCGTTTTCCGGCAGGATCAGCTCACCCAGACCGGAACGCGGGCCGGAACCCAACAGACGCATGTCATTGGCGATCTTGAACAGCGAGCCGGCGACCGTCTTCAGCGCGCCCGAGAAGAACACCATCGCATCATGCGCGGCCAGCGCCTCGAACTTGTTCGGCGCGGTCACGAAAGGCAGGCCGGTGATCTTGGCGATCTCGGCGGCAATCGCCGTGTCCCAGCCCTTTTTCGTGTTCAGCCCGGTGCCGACGGCGGTGCCGCCCTGCGCCAGCTCATAGATGTCGCCCAAGGCAAGCTTGACCCGCTCGATGCCCTTTTCGACCTGATGGGCATAGCCCCCGAATTCCTGACCCAGGGTCAGGGGCGTTGCGTCCTGCGTATGGGTGCGGCCGATCTTGATGATGTCCTTGAACTCGACCGACTTGGCCAACAGCGCCTTATGCAGCTTTTCCAGCCCCGGAATCAGCACGTCGCGCGCCTGCATGGCGATGGCGACATGCATCGCGGTCGGGAAGGTGTCGTTCGAGGACTGGCCCATATTCACATGGTCATTCGGGTGAACGGGCTTTTTCGACCCCATCACGCCGCCCAGAATCTCGATGGCGCGGTTGCTGACCACCTCGTTGGCGTTCATGTTCGACTGCGTACCCGAACCGGTCTGCCAGACGACCAGCGGGAAGTTGTCGTCGAACTTGCCCGCCACGACCTCGGACGCGGCCTCGACCATGGCCTTGCCGATGGCCGGGTCCAGATTGCCGCTGGCCATGTTCACCTGTGCCGCCGCCTGCTTGATGACGCCAAGCGCGCGCACGATGGCGACGGGCTGTTTTTCCCAGCCGATGGGGAAATTGATGATCGAACGCTGGGTTTGCGCACCCCAATACTTGTCGGCGGGAACCTCAAGCGGGCCGAAGCTGTCGGTTTCGGTGCGGGTCTTGGTCATGGAAATCATCCCTCACGGTTTCGCGTGGGTTTTAGCCGCAGCGCACAAGATTCGCAAATAGTATGCGAATGTATGCAGTTAGCGCTGACAGTCCGCATCCCCGCACCAGGCGCGGCTCTGGCGAAAGATATAGACCCGGGCCGGCGGCAGGTTGTTCCAGATGCGCGGGCTTTTCATATGGCTTAGCCCAAAGCGGCGGCGCACGGATTCGGATAGCGGCGCGACCGGGCCATAGGTGATCTGGACGAAGGGCGCGCCGGGTTTCATCATCTCAAGCGCCGCGCCGACAATGGCGGCTTGCAGCGCGTCGGGCATCGGCAGCGTCGGCACCCCCGAGATCACCGCGTCAAAGGGCCCGCGCCCGACATTGACCATTTCCTGCGCCGGCAGGTTGTGGACCCGCACGGTGGGAAAGCGCTGGCGCAAACGGTCGCAAAACGCGGCGTTCAGTTCATAAAGCTCAAGTCGTTCGGGCGGCAGGCCGCGATCCAGGATCGCCTGGGTGATGGTGCCGGTGCCCGCGCCGATTTCGGCCACGGCCCCCATGGCCGGGGTGACCGCGCGCGCCATTTCGCGGGCGGTGGCGCGTCCGGTGGGCGCGATGGCGCGCACCTCAGAGGGACGGCGCAGAAACTGGCGGATGAACAGCGACAAATCGGACAAGGCGGCCTCCTGCAAAAATGCCGAGACCGCCTTTATTGCTTGCAGGTGACAGGGTGATGACGGGCTATTTGCGCCATTTGTCTAGGCTGACCACCTCGGCGCCGCCCTTGGGGCGCTCTTCGGTCGGCTCATCGTCGTCTTCGACGTCAAGCGCGGATTCGTCGTCCAGATCGTCCTCGTCGCCCTCGTCATCCTCTTCGTGGTTTTCGAAACGCAGGCCGAATTCCACCGAAGGATCGACAAAGGTGCGCAAGGCGTCGAAGGGAACGTAAAGCGGTTCGGGCGAATTGCCGAAATTCAGCGTGATATGAAAGCCTTCGGGCGTGATGGTCAGGTTTTCGAACCAATGCTGGATGACGATGGTCATTTCTTCGGGATAGCGCTCGCGCAGCCAGTCGGCCATCTCGACATCCGAATCGCGGGTATCGAAGGTGATGAAGAAATGATGATCGCCCGGCAGCCCCTCATCGGCCACGGCCTGCAAGACATCGGCGATCAACCGCTGCATGGCGCGGTGCATCATTCCACCGTAATCGATTCCGCGTGCCATGACGCCCTCCGTCGTGATTGTTGGCCAGCATAGGGAATTGGGACCGGTTGAAAAGCCCCTGATCGCCCTTGCCGACATGTCCTAAAAGCAAGGCCAGCGCCCAAAAAACAACATTCGATCCACCCTGACGGGTGCCGATCGCTGCCGGAACATGAAAGGGAAATGGCGCGGTTGACGGGGCTCGAACCCGCGACCCCCGGCGTGACAGGCCGGTACTCTAACCAACTGAGCTACAACCGCGCATCTTTACCGGCGATATTCAAAGTGGTGGTGGCGCGGTTGACGGGGCTCGAACCCGCGACCCCCGGCGTGACAGGCCGGTACTCTAACCAACTGAGCTACAACCGCGCAGACCACTTTCCCCAGATCGCCGTCCGGGGTGCGAGGGGGTTTACGCACGCCACCCGCCCCCGTCAAGGCCGATCTTGCGGAAAAATGAAGGGCGCCCCCGAAGGGACGCCCGGAAACCGCCGGATGCCGGTCTGCGCGTCTATTTGCGCACGGTCTTTTCGTCAAAGTCGGGCAGCGCCTCGAGCTCTTGCTTGGTGTAATTGGTGACAAAGAACGTGTCATTGCCGATGCTCAGCAGGTGAATCGCATCGGTTCCCAAAAGCACCTTCTTCGCGCCGATGCCCAAAAAGCCGCCGATATCGGCGATATAGCCGACAACCTGTCCCGAATCATCCAGAACGATGTCGTTGACCTTGGCGATATCCTGCCATTCGGCGGGACGTTCCTGAAGCATGGGATCGACCCATTCGGTCGCCGAGGGCTGGCCGGTCGTCCAGATCCGGCGGCTGGTCACCCAGCTGCTGAGAACGCCGGGCTCGGCCTCGGAAATCGCGGGCGGGTTCACATCGGGCGGCGTCACCTGCGGCACGGCCTCGGTGACCGCGTCGGCGGCCTTTTCGGCCTCATCGGCGGCGGCACCCGCATCCTCGGCTGCGTTCTCTGCGGCCTTGCCCGCGCCGCTGGCGGCGTTGTCGGCGGCCATGGCCGCGTCATCGGCGGCCTGATCGGCGGCGGCGGCGGCATCCTCGGCCGCCTGATCGGCGGCAAGGGCGGCGTCTTCGCCCATATCCTCGGCCATCTCTGCCGCATCGGCGGCGGTGGTCTCGGCGGCGGCAGCGGCTTTCTGGGCGGCCTCTGCTGCCTGATCGGCGGCGGCGGCCGCATCATCGGCGGCTTTGGCCGCGGCATCGCCCATGGCGGCGGCAGTGCCCTCGACCTGTTCGGTCACGGCGGCGGGCGGGGTCTGGCTTTCGGCCTGTGCGAAAGCGGCGCCCGCAAGGGCAAGCGTGGCTGCGGCAATGACAAGTGGTTTCATGGACCATGTCCTTTTTCGTTGATCGTCTTCTGAAACGGCGCATGCCGTTCGATGAGGCAACAACGTCCCCGTGCCGGCATCGTTCCCCGGGCCGCGAACACGGCGCGATCACATGGCGGATAGGCGCCGAGGATGGCTGATCCGGCCGCCGCAGACCGGCCCCGGCGCGCCGGTCGTGCCGGGCCCGGACGTGGCCAGCCCCCGCATCACCCGCACCGCCAGCCAGCCAAAGGCCTGTGCCTCCAGCATGTCGCCATCGAGACCCGCCTCTTCGACCGGGGCGATGCGGGGCGTGAGCCGCGCCGCCAGCGCCGCCATCATCGCCCGATTGTGCCGCCCCCCGCCGCAGACCAGCACCCGTTCCGGCGCGCGCGGCAACAGCGCCACCCCCGCCGCCACCGCCGCCGCCGCCGCATGGGTCAGCGTCGCCGCCGCATCGGCATCCGACAGGCCCGCGACCTCGGCCAGCAGATCCGGGAACGCGTCGCGATCCAGCGATTTCGGCAAAGGCCGGGCAAAATGGGGATGCGCCAGAAAGCGGGCGATCACCCCCTCATCGGGCCGGCCCCGCGCCGCAAGCGCGCCGCCCTCGTCCCGGGCCAGCCCGCGCCGCGCCCGCATCAGGTCGTTGAGCGGCGCATTGGCCGGGCCGGTGTCAAAGGCGATGCAGGCCCCCGGCGCCTCGGGGGCGGGGGCGGCCGGATCGACCCAGGTCAGATTGCCCACCCCGCCCAGATTCAGAAACACCACCGGCGCACGGGGCAGATGCCCGTGCCCCATGGCCCATTCCGCGCAGGCCCAGTGAAAGAACGGCGCAAGCGGCGCGCCTTCGCCCCCCTGACGCACATCCTCGGACCGGAAATCCCAGACCACCGGGCGCATGAGCCTGCGCGCCAGCGCGGCGCCGTCGCCCGCCTGATGCGTGCCGCGCCTGGCGGGATCATGGGCCAGCGTCTGACCGTGATAGCCGATCAGCTCGGCCTCGGGGAAACCCTCGGCCAGCGCGGCATGGGCCGCGACCGACAGCGTGCCGGCCCCCGCCACGTCCGGCCCGCCCGGCCATTGCCCCAGCGCGCCATGCAGCACGGCGGATTCATTGCCCGAATAGGCGCGATAGGCATGGCGGCCGAAACCCGCGATGCGCACGCCGTCGGTTTCGATCAGCGCCGCGTCCACCCCGTCCAGCGAGGTGCCCGACATCATCCCCAGCGCCCGCGTCATTGCCTGTGTCATGGCTTTCCCTTTGCCCTTTCCCCCGGTATATCCGCGCCATTCGAAAGGAACAGCCCATGACCTACCGTGCCAAATCCGAATTCCTCCATGTCATGACGGAACGCGGCTATCTGGCGGACTGCACCGATCTGCAGGCGCTGGACGACGCTCTGATCGACGGTCCGGTCACGGCCTATATCGGCTATGATGCGACGGCGGCCAGCCTGCATGTCGGGCATCTTTTGAACATCATGATGCTGCGCTGGTTCCAGAAGACCGGCAACCGTCCGATCACGCTGATGGGTGGCGGCACCACCAAGGTGGGCGATCCCAGCTTCCGCAGCGAGGAACGCCCGCTGCTGACCCCGGATGCGATCCAGTCGAATATCGACGGCATGCAACAGGTCTTTGCCCGCTATCTGGATTACGGCGACGGCGGCGCGATGATGCTGAACAATGCCGAATGGCTCGACAGCCTGAACTATCTGGATTTCCTGCGCGATATCGGCCGCCATTTCAGCGTGAACCGCATGCTGTCCTTTGAATCGGTCAAGTCGCGGCTGGATCGCGAACAGTCGCTGAGCTTTCTTGAATTCAACTATATGATCCTGCAAGCCTATGACTTTCTGGAACTTTACCGGCGCTATGATTGCCGCTTGCAGATGGGCGGCTCCGATCAATGGGGCAATATCGTCAACGGGATCGACCTGACCCGGCGGGTGCTGGACGGCGAGATCTGGGGCCTGACCTCGCCTTTGCTGACCACCTCGGACGGGCGCAAGATGGGCAAATCGGCGGGCGGCGCGGTCTGGCTGAACGGGGCGATGCTGTCGCCCTATGAGTTCTGGCAGTTCTGGCGCAACTCGACCGATGCCGATGTCGGGCGTTTCCTGAAGCTTTACACCGATCTGCCGGTGGCGGAATGCGACCGGCTCGGTGCCTTGTCGGGGTCGGAAATCAACGCGGCCAAGATCATCCTCGCCAATGAGGTCACCACGCTGCTGCATGGCGCGGAAGCCGCGGCCAGCGCCGAGGCCACGGCCCGCGAGGTGTTCGAACAGGGCGGCGCCGGCGGCGATCTTGAGGTGGCGACGATCAGCGGCGCGCTGTTGCCGATGGCGATCGTGCAATTGCTGACCCAGACCGGCATCACCGCCTCGGGGAAAGAGGCCAAGCGCCTGATCGCCGAGGGCGGCCTGCGGCTGAACAACGAAGCGGTCAGCGACCCGCAGCTGGCCGTGGATGCGGCATTGATCGGGGACGGGCTGAAAGTCTCGGTCGGAAAGAAAAAGCACCGCATGGTGCAATTGGGATAAGCAGGCGGGCCGGGGTAACACCCGGCCTTTTTCGTTCCTGTCCCGGTGCCCGTGACCGTGACCGTGACCACGCTTGCGCGCAAACGGGGGGCTGGCAACGGAACGCCGCCGCCCTTGCCTGATCCCGTCGCTACATGCTGCCGGGGCGCGTCATCCGGGCCAAAAGCCCGTCACGGATGACGAAGTGATGATAGATCGCCACCAGCGCGTGTCCCCCCGCCACGACCAGCAAGGCATTGGCGAGCACGGCATGCAGATCGCCCGTCGCCTCGACCCCGCCGAACCAGGTGATCGCCCCCGCCAGCGGCACCAGAAACATCAGCGCATAAAGCAAACGGTGCCCCCAAGCGGCGGCGCTTTGCATCAGCCCCGAACCGCCCGGCGCGGGCGCCCCGCCCCCCAGCCGCAGGCCAAGGCGAAGCGCGCACAGCAACAGAACAGCCACCCCGACCCAGACATGGATCGCCGGATTGATGCCCAATTGCGGAAGCGGGGTGTTTTCCAGGCGCGCATCGAGCGCGCGCCCCATGCCGTCGCTATAGATATAATTGAACAGAATCAGGACCGCGATGATCCAATGCAGCGAAATCTGCGCGCCGCTGTACCCCTGGCGAAGTTTCATGACCAACCTCGTGTCAAACATGAGGCATTCTAGGGGTTGAAATATTACAATTTCCTTACGAAATCCGCGGCGATTTCCACGGGTTTCGGCGAAGCGCAATCAGGCCCCGGATGCGCGCCGCGCCGCCATCAGCACCCGGTCCAGAGATTGCAGGAAATACGACCGCTCCGCTTTCGAAAACGCGGCCCCGCCCCCCTGATGGAACGGATTTGCGGCCCGGATGTCCTGCATCAGGTCGCGCGTGGCCAGACGCGGGCCGATATTCGTCTGGGTCAGCACCTCGCCATTGGGCTGGATCACCTGCGCGCCGGCCTTGATGCAGCGATCGGCCAGCGGCAGGTCCGAAGTCACCACCACATCCCCCGGCCCGCAATGCGCCGCGATCCACTGATCGGCGACATCCGGGCCCTGATCGACGATCACCAGCGACACCAGCGGATTGGCCGATGGCCGCAGCCCGCCATTGCAGACAAGCACCATGGGCACATGCAGGCGGGCCGCGACACGCTCGGCCTCGGCTTTCACGGGGCAGGCATCGGCGTCGATATATAGCTTGGTCATGCCCCCCTTTACCCTTGGCGCCCCGCCCAGAGCAAGCGGTCCGGGGCACCCGGCCGGCGGGCGGGGGGCGGGGGCCGAACGAAAAAGGCCCCGCGACGGATGCGCGGGGCCTTGGGCGGTCTGTCGGGCAGATGCGCCGATCACTCCTGAACGGTGACCTTGATCATGTAATCGGGGTCGATCACCGCGCCATTGGCGGCCGGATCGCCCTTTTTGACAGCGTTCAGCACCTCCCAGCCATCGACCAGCTGGCCGACGACGGTATATTGCCCATCAAGGAAGGTCGCGGGCGCAAGGTCGATGAAAAACTGGCTGTTGGCGCTGTTGGGGTCCTGCGAACGCGCCATGCCGACGGTGCCGGCCTGAAAGCTGACATCGTTGAATTCGGCCTGAAGGTCGGGCATGTTCGAGCCGCCCATGCCGGCGCGGGTCGTGTCGCCGCCTTGCTTGCCAAGGGCGACATCGCCGGTCTGGGCCATGAAGCCGTCGATCACGCGATGGAACACCACCCCGTCATAGGCCCCCGATTTCGCCAGCGTCACCAGACGCTCGACATGTTTCGGGGCCTTGTCCTTGTACAGGTCCAGAACGATCTTGCCCTTGGACTGACCGGCGCTGTCGGCGACCTCGATCACCAGATTCGGGCCGGGGCCGTCGCTCACCCCGGGCAGGCCCTCGGCCTGCGCGGCGCCAGCGGCAAGGATGAGCGCGGGGATCAGCAGCTTACTGGACATCGGCAGCCACCTTGACCGAGATCATCCGGTCCGGGTTCGCCGGCGGCTCGCCGCGGACGATCTTGTCGACATGTTCCATGCCCTCGATGACGCGGCCATAGACGGTATATTGGCCGTTCAGGAAATGGTTGTCCTTGAAGTTGATGAAGAACTGGCTGTTGGCGCTGTTGGGGTTCATCGAGCGCGCGGCACCCAGCGTGCCACGGTCATGCGGCAGGCGCGAGAACTCGGCCGGCAGGTCCGGCAGGTCCGATCCCCCGGTCCCGGCGCGGCCCGGATTATAGTTGTTTTCCATATTCGCATGTTCGACATCGCCGGTCTGGGCCATGAAGCCGTCGATGACGCGGTGGAACGCCACGTTGTCATATTTCCCGGCGCGCGCCAGTTCCTTCATCCGCTCGGCATGTTTGGGGGCCACGTCGGGCAAAAGCTCGATCACCACCGGGCCATCCTTAAGCTCGATGATGACCGTGTTCTCGGGATCCTTGATCTCGGCCATGGGACTCTCCTTCGTCATGGTTCGCAATGAGACTTACGCATTTCATCCGCGACAGACAACGCCACCGCGGCGCGCGGGTTGCCGCCGGTCGGTTTGCGCCTCGTGGTTGACGGCAATGTCATGATGCGGGAAAACCCGCGCACGGGCGCGTGAACCCATCAGGAAAGGATGCGACATGGCGGATTTCAACACGATCGACGACCTGGACCTTGACGGCAAGGTGGTGCTTGTTCGCGTGGACCTGAATGTCCCTGTCGAAAACGGTCAGGTCAGCGATGCCACCCGCATCGAAAAGATCGTGCCGACCATCAAGGATATCCAGGCCAAGGGCGGCATCCCGGTGCTGATGGCGCATTTCGACCGGCCCAAGGGCAAGCGCGTCGACAGCATGAGCCTGCGGATCGTGCTGCCGACGCTGGAACATGCGCTTGGCCAGACGGTGAAATTCTCGGACGAGGCCATCGGCGGGCCGGCCAAGCGCGCGGCCGCCGATCTGAGCGCGGGCGACATCCTGCTTTTGGAAAACACCCGTTTCTATCCGGGTGAGGAAGCGAACGACCCGACCTTTGCCGCCTCGCTCGCCGCATTGGGTCAGGTTTATGTGAACGACGCGTTTTCGGCCGCGCACCGCGCCCATGCCTCGACCGAGGGCGTGGCCAGGCTGTTGCCGGCCGCCGCCGGCCGCCTGATGGAGGCCGAGCTCAATGCCCTGAACGCCGCGCTTGGCGATCCGGTGCGCCCGGTGGCCGCGCTGGTCGGGGGCGCCAAGGTCTCGACCAAGCTCGAACTTTTGTCGAACCTGATCGAAAAGGTCGATCACCTGATCATCGGCGGCGGCATGGCCAATACCTTTCTGGTCGCCAAGGGCGCCGAGGTCGGCAAATCGCTGGCCGAACGCGACATGGCCGACACCGCGCGCGAGATCATGGCAAAGGCCGAAAAGACCGGCTGCGCGATCCATCTGCCCGTCGACGTGGTGGTGGCGCGCGAATTCAAGGCGGGTGCCGCCCATGAGGTGCTGCCCGACGAGGAATGCCCGGCCGATGCGATGATTCTGGATGCCGGCCCGCAGACGGTCGACGCCATTCGCGGCGTGTTCGAGATGTGTCGCACGCTGATCTGGAACGGCCCCTTGGGTGCGTTCGAGATCCCGCCCTTTGACGCCGCCACCAATGCCGCCGCCAAGGCCGCGGCCGAGCTGACGCGCGAGGGCAGGCTGGTTTCGGTCGCGGGCGGCGGCGATACGGTCGCGGCGCTGAACAAGGCCGGCGTCGCCGGGGATTTCACCTTCATCTCGACCGCCGGCGGCGCGTTTCTGGAATGGATGGAGGGCAAGACCCTGCCCGGCGTCGCGGCCCTGCAAAAACGCTGAGGCCACCGGCCGGAACGGATTTGGGACAAGGGGGCCGTACGGCCCCCTTTTTCGTCATCTGCGGCTTTGGGGCGGGCACGATCCGCGACATGATGCCCATGACCGCCCCCCTTTCGTTTGTCCCGGAATGCGGTGTGGCGGCGACAAAAGGGACGAACCGCCCCAAGGCGGGGCGCCGGCATCCGGGATCGGCGTGGCCTCAGTTCGCGGGGGCGGCCGCGCCGGATTCGGTTTGCGTGCCCGTAGCCGCAGCGGTGCCGCCTGCGGCACCCTCCGCCGGGGTGCCGGTGGTCGGGGCATCGGTGGTCGGGGGCATGTTGCGCCCGACATCATGGGCCTCGGGGTCGGTAAAGAGCACATAGAGAAAGGCCCCGATCGCGATGGCGATCGCCAGGCCCAGCACCATGAAGAACGGCCGGTTCTGGCGGATCTGTTCGGGGATGCTGTCAGGATCTTCGTTGGCCATGGGATTTTCCCCCATATTGGTATCTTTTCAACGCAGGCGATCCGCATCGGGTTCCGTTAGCGCAATCCTGATTGCCCCTGAGCACCGGTCTGCTAAGCAGCCGGCAATTGTAAATGGAGTTCCCGATGCAGATGACCGATACCGTTCGCAAGATTCTGGCCAACTACGAGGGCGAAGCTCCCGGCGTCAAGGCGCAGCTGGCGCGCATGCTGATGACCGGCAAGCTGGCAGGCACCGGCAAGATGATCATCCTGCCGGTCGATCAGGGCTTTGAACATGGCCCCGCGCGCAGCTTTGCGCCGAACCCGGCCGGCTATGATCCCCATTATCACTATCAGCTGGCCATCGATGCCGGTCTGAACGCCTATGCCGCGCCGCTGGGCATGATCGAGGCGGGCGCCGACACCTTTGCCGGCCAGATCCCGACGATCCTGAAAGTGAACTCGGCCAATTCGCTGATGTCGGACACGGCGGGCAAGAATCAGGCGATCACCGCCTCGGTGGACGATGCGCTGCGGCTGGGCTGTTCGGCCATCGGCTTTACCTGCTATCCGGGTTCGGACCTCGCACTCGACATGTTCGAAGAGATCGTCGAGATGCGCAAGGAAGCCGCGGCCAAGGGCGTGGCGACTGTGATCTGGTCCTATCCGCGTGGCGAGGCCATCTCCAAGGACGGCGAAACGGCCATCGACATCGCCGCCTATGCCGCACAGATCGCGGCGCTGATCGGCGCCCATATCATCAGGATCAAGCTGTCGACCGATCACCTGATGCTGCCCGGGGCCAAAAAGGTCTAT
>RRZU010451604.1_pt1 | contig 11353 bp, 14 predicted proteins | sample 2165561 | NCBI WGS metagenome assembly RRZU01 (sample SAMN10456909, study PRJNA506462) | wastewater metagenome | isolation source: wastewater sludge | place: USA: Moscow, Idaho | reverse complement strand
CGCGTCATCGGCTACGACGTAAGGCGGCTGCGCGACGGGCTCTACCTCGGCATGGTGCCGCTGACGATGCCCGTGCGCCAACTTCACACGTCGGCGACGTGGTGGACGATCAACGAAAAGTCGATCAAAGCGAGCAGCATCCTGCGGGCCGATATTCCAGGGGCGCTGCATGGCGCCGAGCACGCGTCGATCGGCCTGCTGCCACTGTTCGCCACCTGCGACCGCTGGGACCTCGGCGGCCTCTCGACCGCCGCCCATCTCGACACCGGGCAAGCGACCGTCATCGTGCACGACGCCATCTCCGGCGGCTCCGGCTGCGCGGAACGCGGATTTCGGGCCGGTCAGGAGTGGATGCTCGCCACCCTCAAAACCATCGAATCCTGCCCGTGTATCTCGGGATGCCCACGCTGCATCCAGTCGCCCAAGTGCGGGAACAACAACGAGCCGCTCTCAAAGTCCGGAGCAATTCTGCTGCTGAAAGCCCTCACTCAGGCAATGGGCGGCAACGTTGGAGTGCCGCCTGAGATTGACGAATAAGTCTGAGAAAGTCCATCGGGCGTCCCATGATTGATCGCGCCGCCTGCGGTTGGCAAATAAGAGAGTGCGCTGACGATCGAAACATGCAGGTTGCGAACCCACACACGTTCGCTTCATCGGCCCCTGCTTCATGTGCGTTCGTTATCAGGGAGGCTTGTCCGCCGGGCCGGCACGCGCACGCACGTCGATCGAGTAGCCACTCATCGCGGCATTCGTCCGAATAATGACGACGACGTGCTCCCCCACTACCTCGCACCCACTCACGTTGCGCTGGTTGCGCAGCGCAACTTCCTGAGCCTTGGTACAGGCGGCTGCCGCTCCCGCGCGGCGCAATTCCTCGGCACCCGCGAGTGCGGCAACATCCGCGATATTCTGTGAGCGGTCGCGCGTCGCGACGGCGTCGCCGATGGCCATAATCCCCATAATGGCGAGTGCACAAGCAACGAGCAGTCCCAGCACCATGATGGTTCCCGCACCGTGTTCCTGCGAATCCGGATCGCTCTGGGGGTGCAGTCCATCCGGATTGGCGTATCCCATCCAACGGTCGTGACCCATCGGCAATGACACGGAATTTAGCCCAGCTTGGTGAGTGTTCATGGCAGCGCCACCCCCGGCTCGATAGGAACCAAGATGGTGGAGGACGCACGGATATCTAACCATCCGAGCACCCCAGCAGGTTCAACCGAGGCTATGACCACGACGTACTCGCCCTCACTCCCCACTTCAATACTCGCTCTGTTAGCACCAATAACCTCGAGGGACGACACATCGTATGGCTGCCCCACAGCGGCATTACGTGCCACCGCATACGACACGCTTTGGGCCTGGAGATATGCGGTGATGAAGGATGCGCTGACCAGGAGAAGAATCGCGATGAACGAAATCGGTATGAGCCCTACAGCAAGCTCGCTTGTGACCATGCCTTGTTCCTTCCAATCGCCGCGCCGTTTACACGAAGCGCCACATTGTGACCCATATGCCTCATCACTGTGCAACGCACAGGTTTCTTCAAGCAGTTGCTCCCAAATCAGCTCACGCCCCTCGCCATGTCCCAACACATATGCTTCCTGAGAGATCCGCCCTCGCATCAGCTCACGCCCCTCGTCTCCACCTTGATCATGTGCTTCACAGCGCCCAACGCATGGGCCTCCGCATGCCCTTGCTTCTGCATGATTGCCATCCTCCTTGCACGAGATGCATGGTGTCCGCGAGGCCTTGGCCTCGCGGACACCATGCATACCATTCGCTCTACGTCAGCGACGAGAAGATGGCCTTGAAGATTGACTCAATAGCTTCCCTGACCCACGGCTGCTTCATGAGCCAGAGAAGAAGACCAGCGAATGATGTTGCCGCCACCGTTCCAACTGCGTATTCGGCCGTGGCCATTCCTGCTTCGCCACTTACATCTTCAAGGGGAAGGACCATGTGATTCTGGTTCATTGTTGTTTCCTTTCGGTGAGGGACCCTCGTTCCGGGTCCGTGAAACAAGCATCTACGAAAGAGCAACACCTTCGCTGAGCGAAGTCTTCTCCTGTGAATGGGCGCTGCACGAAGCCGATCTGTGGATACAAGTAGCAGGCTTTAACCACACAAAAGGCCCTGATCCGGCAAGAAGTTATCTCACCAGATCAGGGCCACAGATATCCCACCAATAGGCCATAGCCCATTGGTGCAATCTTTTAGCAACCAATACGGTCCTACGGACTACACCTAATCACCCTCTGATCACCAGAAAATGGCTAAACCTGCTGCGGCGATCACCGGCACAATGCCAAGAAAAACAAAAGCAGGCAAGAAACACAGCCCCAGCGGAAGAACCAGCTGCGAACCCAACTTAGCGGCGGCCTCTCGCGCATGACGTTCCCTCCCCTGCCGCAGCATCTGTGCGCCCCGTTCCAAAAGAGGCAACGGGGCAGCGCCATCCTCCCATGCTGGCTGCAGAGCATCCTTCAGCACATCGAAACGAGCGGGCACACCATTCCACGCTTCGTCCCACGTGGCACCCATCATCAGGAGCCGGCCAGCAACTTGAAGTCCGGAGGATTCCTCTTCCTCTCCCAACGCCATCTCCAGGGCAATGAGCGCCCCCGGAATCGAGGCTCCTGCTTTGAGAGCTGCCTGTAGTAAATCCGCAGACATTGCCCCATCAAGCAGATCCATGGGTTGTCGCTTCTTCTCCCGAGGCCGACTGACCACGCGCATCGGCAAATACACCACACCAACTACTCCGATGAGAATAATGAAAAGCAGGATCATAACGCCGCCTCCTCGGCGCGCGCAGCGAGCCGCCGCACCCACAGAATTCCGACCACCTCAAACATTAGGCCCACCAGCAGGCACCCCATCCCAATCATCGATCCCGTCAGAAAACCAAGGGGATCGGCGCCCATCACCATCCCTAACCCCAGTCCCAGCAGCGGCAGCCATGAAAGCATTCGGGCACTCGCCTTTGGGCCCGCCAAGGCAACGCGCCTCGCCGCACTCGCCTCCGCCGCTTCCATGACCCCGTGCGCACAAGAATCCAACACGTCAGCAGTGGGCGCCCCAGTCAAATGACTCATGCGGCACACGGCGACCGCCGGAGGAATGCCTGTCCTCATGTCACCGCTCTTACGCAATGTCCGTGCTGGCATCCCCCATAGCCGCCGCAATGCCCCCGGAACGCCATAACTATCAAGTTCCGCATCTCCTGGCGCCACCAACCCCAGTCTCGTCAGAGCTTGCCGCCAGGCTGCCTCCGTCGTCGCCCCTGAACGCAGTCTGGTGGCCACTTCGGAGACGAGAAGCCCCGGCTCAACCGCAACTTTTCGCGGGCGTGGAGATCGCGCCCTTCGCCTAGCGCCGGCACCTGAATCTGCACCTGCACCGCGAAAGCGCCGCAACCGCACTTCCGACGCAGTGGGAGTAACTTTGCATCCCGCCCACACGAACAAGCCCAACGACACAATGACCATTGCGATCACGGCAAACCCGCTGTCTCTTCATCCAGCCCGAGCCTCCGCGCCAACGACGGCCATCCCGCCCCTCGGATAAACTCACGCCCGTTCCACGCGAGCGCATCTTGAGCTCCTAGCTCACCTCCACGCCGCTCCAGAACAGCAATCTGCCACACCTGACGATGTGCACCATGACGCTCCACATGAATAACCGCATCGAGCGCGCTCACCGCCTGTGCCGCCACCACGGGCTCGTCCATATCAGCCAACGCCCCCAGCGCGACCAACCTGGAAGGAACGTCAATCGCCGAGTTCGCATGAATAGTGCCCCACCCTCCCTCGTGACCAGTATTCAGAGCCGAAAGAACATCACGCACCTCGCTCCCCCGGCACTCACCCAGCACAATCCGGTCAGGACGCATTCGCATCGCTGCCCGCACCAGATCGCTCATCGAGACCTCACCAGCGCCTTGCACATTGGCATGCCGCACCTGCAGATGAACCACGTGTGGATGCCGCGGCCGCAGTTCCGCCGATTCCTCAATCACCAAGATCCGTTCACTCGCCGGAATCTCGGCCAGAAGCGCGGCGAGAAGCGTCGTCTTCCCTGACCCCGTCGCCCCCGAGATCATGACGTTGGCCCGCATCACAACCAGCCGGTCAACCAGCGGCCGAATACTCTTGGGAACCATCCCCAATCGGGTCAGATCATCAAGACTGAATGTCACCCGGCGTTGCGTTCGCAATGAGATGAGCGCTCCCTCCGCCGCCAGTGGAGGGAGAACCGCGTGCAATCGCAGCCCTCCCTCGAAGGTTCCGTCGACAATCGGACTGGAGTCATCAAGCCGTTGGCCGCAGCTGGCGGCCAGACGAACGGCGAGTGCGCGGACGTCGTCGTCGGAAAAATGCCCAACTAGCCGCTCAATCAACTCGAGTCCCCCACCGCGGTCCACCCACACTCCGTGGGTTCCATTGATGAGGATGTCGGTGACGCAAGGGTCGTCGATGAAGGGCTGGAGTACCGGGCCTGCTCCGCCCACCGCGTGCTGGATTTGCCTACCTGCGCCCAGGATGTCGCGGATTCCTACGGCGGTTGGAAGGGCTACTCCCAGTGCATCGCCGACGTCGGCGCCACCCGCAAGTACGTTTCGAGCCTTGCGTATCTGGCCTTCATTGAGGCGCGACGGCGGGCTGAGTCGCGTAGTCAACTGCCCCGCTCCAGGCGTCACCATCCCACCTCCCCGCGCCATCACACCAACTCCAGACACAACGCCTGTATTCGAGCAACATCACGGGCCGTATTGCAGCGCCGCCTATCACCTAAACGCACACCATGGTCAAGATCCTGCTCCAGGTTGCGCAGCCGCCGCAGCGGCACCACCCTCTCACACCCGAGCTCCACCGCGATCGCCGCAGTTTCGGCACCGCCACTGACCCCATTCATTACAACGACAGGCACGATTCCCTCCGGTACCCGATGCAAAACTCGGCGGGTGTGCCGCAACCCCCGAGACGTTGGGTGGGCGACAACAACAAGAACATCGCACCATTCGAGCCAGCCGCGGGCGGCTGAATCCACCTCAATCACTTCCCGTGGCAGATCAAGGACCGTCACCGCATTGACCTGCGAGAGCGCGGAAATCGCACGTTCACCTGAAGCCCCCAACAAAGGCACGGCACCGCGTTCATCAGCGCTCAGCACGTGCACCTCACCCAAGCAGGGCAACGCCGCGTTCAGACGCCCAGGCACAAGCGCACCCGACGACTCCGGAAGATCCACCCACCGCAATCCAGAACTCTTGGACATACCGAGCCCCTTCTCAATGCCGAGGGAGAGGGGGTCGAGGTCGATGAGACCGGTGGCATCACGTTCGCCAAGACCACGCGCCAGCCACGAAGCAAGAGTGGAGCAGCCCGCTCCACCATGCGCTCCCACAACACCCACGACGGCTCCTCTGCGAGTGGAGCCCGCTGCAAGCATGAGTTCAAGCAGATCCTCAGCCTGCTCGGGGAGTGCAATCCGCACTTTCCCACTCGCGAAATACGGTGCATAGGAGGGGTGAAAACTTGCTTCAACCTGGGGAGTCGTGCCTGGCACCTCGACAATACGCAGCACCGCGCCAGTTTCGACGGCGGCTCGCGAGTGGGCCACCTCCACTCCGGCGAGTGTGGCCAGCCGCGCCACTTCACCTCGCACCGCATCGCTGCCAGCCTTCAGAGCGGCGATAGCCACCCGCCCCGGTTCAATCGGACTTTGTTCTCGTTGCACCAGCTCGGCTGGGCGGGATTCTCGTCTAGTCATGCACCAAGCATTACCGCTTTCATGCCTCGCCCGCTGGCGCTCAGCAACTCCTGTGGATGGGGAGTGCATAAACCGGTTCTGTGGAGAAAAGTAGCGCACCGGCATGCGCACCGGCATGCGCACCGGCATTTGCCTGTGCTCACGACTGGCGCGAAGCGCCCAACCTTGAAAGAGTAACGGTATGTCTTCCACACAGCCAACCAACCAGCTAGACCACACCAACTCACCTGCCCCAACCAACCAGCTTTTCCGCCACGCTCCACGCCTCCACACTCGCCGCATCCCACTGCGAGTGGCCGCCCTTCTCGCAACCGTTGCACTCATGCTGGGCGCCTGCGGAAACACCTCCGGCGGCAACTCACCGCAAGCCGGCAGCGAGTCACCACAAACCAGCGCACCCACAGATATCCCGGGGTCCCCCACAGTCGCCGAGGTCAAAGAAGGTTTTGCCATCATTCTCGACGACGGCCTTTCCCAGCTCAATCAAGAAATCACCGACGAAGTGCGCGAAAACTACACGCAGTGCCTTGCCAACGAGACGTACAACAATCTCTCCCCCGAGGGCCGCGAAACAATTGCCAACCTCGGCGACGACGCCGCGATCGCCAACCCCGATCGTGTCGTCATCTCACAGGCATCCACCACCTGCAGAAAGCACATCGACAAGCTCATTATCCCCGGATCAGATTCCACAATCTCACGGTCAAAATAGAGCGGTCCCGCCGCGCCGTCGTCGTTCTTAATACGCCCCAGCTGGTCTTTTAGGCCACGTTCGCCAGACTCGCCGTCGATATCCCCAGAAAACTCCACCAACTGTCGTAGCGTCAGAATAGACCCGATCAAGGAGGCTGAATGTCCACCCCGACCGATCCATACAGCTCGAATTCCCGCCGTCCCTTCCAGGACGACGAAATTCTCGCGCCCCTCACCCCCGAGACTACTTCCTCGCCCGAAACGACCATCCTCAGCAAGCAGGTGAAGCCACCGGCATACGTGGACGACTCGTGGACAGACACGGACATTTTCCCGCACACCCAGGGCATGGATCCAGCCTTTGACCAGCAGCCGCGTCAACCCCAACCGCTCGGCGCGCCCCTCACCCCCGAGACCCCGCCCGAGGCACCCCCCATTTTCGACGACATCGTTATTGACGACGACGTCGTATCGCCCGCGAGTTCGCAGTCGCCTGCGGGTGCCTACTTACCCTCTGGTGCCTCCTCGCCCGCGACCTCTGGTACCGCCCACACCGAGGTGATCTCGGATTACTCGGAGCTCGACTACTCGTTCGGGGCCGATGACGGTACCGAGGACAATTCCGGTGCAACCGTGACCTACCCCGTCGCTACTCAGCAGACCTCGGTGATCCCGACGGAGAGTCCCGCGAATGCGCCCACGGAAGCCGCCTTCACCCCACCCACGACTGTCGCAGCAGCCGCGCCTGTCGCATCCGTCGCTACCGCCACGCCCGAACCGGCCCCCATGAACACGTGGGCAGCTCCGGCTACCACCTCCCCAGTAGTGGCCGAGCCCGCGCCGGCACTCCCCATCGCTCCTTCGATCCCCGATGCGCCGCGCGGCCGTGGCTGGACCCACACCTGGGTTCTTCTCGCCACACTGCTTCTTGTTCCCGTCGGCTACTATCTGCTTGCCGACTCGATCTACAACCTAGAGCTTGGCCCGATCGGCAAGTGGGCTCCAGAAACAGGTTTGAACTGGCTTATCCTGGCAGAACTCGCAGGAGGCCTCGCCGCCGTCGCCGTCGTATGGTTCATTGCCCGGCTGTCCTCTCTCGGAGCCATGGTGATCGGTACTCTCCTGGCGGTGGCCGGACTCATCTCCGTGCTGGTTCCTTCGATTGTCCGGAGCTTCGTGGTGAACCCGCTGGTTGATGTTTTCGGCTCGGACAATTCACTTGTCAACAACATCATTTTGCATCTCGGGGTGGGATTGGGCGCAGGAAGGATTCTTACCTTTGGCGTCCTGCTTCTCATGACGGGCATCGTCTCTCATTCGGCGCGGCGGCGCGGTGAGAAGTACGGTTCCGTCGTCACGCGGCGCGAGATCACTCTCGGCTCGGCGAAGTAGGGAGGGCTGGCGGATGTCTGCTCCCGCAGATACCTCATGCGTTTTTATGGACGGGCCGTGGACCCACCGCTTCGTCCAGGCCAACGGATGCCAGTTCCATCTCGCCCACATGGGTGAGCATCGCGACGACCTCCCCCTCGTGGTGCTAGTACACGGCTATCCGGAGTACTGGTGGGCGTGGCGGCACCAGCTGGAACCCATCGCGGCTGCCGGGTACGAGGTGGTGGCGATTGACCAGCGCGGCATCGGTGGCTCGGACAAGACCCCCGAGGGTGCCGACGCCCTCACCCTTTCCCACGACATCGGCGCCATCGCCCGCTCACTCGGCGCCTCGCGCGTGGTTGTGGTGGGGCACGGACGCGGCGGCGCATTGGCGTGGGCAACCCCGGCGGTGGACCCCAACTTGGTGGAAGGCATCGTTACCTTCTCGGCGCCGCACACCCGCACGCTGCAGCGCGTGGGCGTGCACCTGACGCTGCACACCTGGCGTCACGTGGCCAACACTCTCATCCCGCCACTCGCGCGCCGCGCCATCAAGGCGGACAACTACGTCAAGAAGCTGCTGGTGGAGTGGTCCGCCAAGGGGAACGACGGCGCTGCCTCCCAGTCCCACCTCTACGCCGCGGCTATGCGGCTGCCCGAGGCCGCGCGGTATGCCACCGAGCAGTTGCGCTGGTCCTACACCGCGCAGCAACGGCCCACCGGGCGCAAGTATTTCGAGATCACCAAGAAGCCTGTGAGGGTGCCAGTGTGGACGGTGCAGGGTTCGTTGGATCCGCTACTACCCGGGCGCGCTTGGCGCAAGGACTCTGAGTTTGCCGAGGGCAACCATCGCCATATTGTAGTGCCTGGCGTGGGCCATTTCGTGCCCGAGGAGGCGCCGGAGGAGTCGACGCGGATTATCCTCGACTTCCTGCGGGCGCTGAATGCTTGATAGCGCGGTAAGGATAGTGCGGGCCGTTCTTACGGATACCAGTTCCTACATGGGCGTGTGGCGTGGCTCGGCGCCAAATAAGGCAGCGAGCCACGCCACACGCCCACAAAGAAATCTAATCCCCCACAATCAGCTCATACGACGGGCACAGGTCCGCCATCGGGCACGCCAAACATTCCGGCTTCCGCGAGTGGCACACCTGCCGCCCGTGGTAGATGACGCGATGGCAGATGATCGTCCAATCCGGCTGTGGCAGGATCTTGGCCAGATCCATCTCCGCCTTGACCGGATCCTCCTCGCGGGTCCAGCCCCAGCGCCGCGACAGCCGCCCCACGTGGGTGTCCACGGTAATGCCCGGGGTGTCGAAGGCGTTGCCGAGCACCACGTTGGCGGTTTTGCGCCCCACGCCCTGCAACCGCACGAGTTCCTCCAGGGTCCGCGGCACCTCACCCCCAAAGTCATCGCACAGCGACGCAGCGAGCCGCTGGCACGACTTTGCCTTCGCCCGGTAGAATCCCAGCGGCCGCAGGATCTCTTCCAAGCGCTCCCGATCCGCACCGGCCATCGCTTCAGGGTCGGGAAACTCCCCGAACAACGTTGGCGTCACAGAATTGACCCGCACATCGGTAGTCTGTGCCGAAAGAACTGTGGCCACAAGAAGCTCAAAAGGGTTGCGAAAATTCAACGCACATTCAGCATCCGGATACAGCTCAGCGAGGCGTTCACAGATGCGTTCGGCGGCCTCGCGGCGGTCCCGAAGGGCCCTCGGACGATAAGGAAGTCGGTTTTTCGCAGACATACCTCCAGCGTATTAGTGCGAGGAGTGCCTGTGAGATGGCAAGATGTGATGTGTATGGCATATTGTTGAGCTTTGTTCAATTGCACACGGCACGGCACATCGCCTCAACCCTCAGAGCTTTAGACACTTACTAGAAAGGGAACACATGGATACGAGCGTTCTCAAGGGCGTTCCACTCTTCAAGGATCTCGAACCCGAGGATCTTGATGCACTGGGCGAGCTCATGAGCGAAACAAGCCTCAAGCGTGGAGATTCGCTCTTCCGCGAGGGCGACGAAGGCGACCGCCTTTACATCCTCACCGAGGGCAAGGTGAAGCTGAGCCACTCGTCCGACGACGGCCGCGAGAACCTCATTGCCGTTCTCGGCCCCGGTGAGATTATTGGTGAGTTGTCTCTGTTCGACCTCGGGGCCCGTTCCTCCACGGTCACCGCAATTGCACCCACGAAGCTGCTCTCGCTGTCGCACAAGGACATGATGGTGTTCCTCGCTGCGCATCCCGAGCTCTCCCAGTCCATGCTGCGCGAGTTGGCGCGCCGTCTGCGCCACACCAACGAGCAGATGGCTGACCTCGTCTTCTCCGACGTTCCCGGCCGCGTTGCCAAGGCCCTCCTGGACCTGGCCAACCGTTTCGGCGAGCGCACCCCAGAAGGCGTGTACGTCCCTCACGACCTCACCCAGGAAGAACTGGCTCACCTTGTTGGCGCCTCCCGCGAGACCGTCAACAAGTCCCTCGCGGACTTCGTGTCGCGCAACTGGATCCGCCTTGAGGGCCGCGCCGTCCTCCTCATCGAGATCGGTCGCCTCCAGCGCCGCGCGCACTGACGCCCGCATTTAGCCAAGAGGGGAGCACTTCAGCGATTGAAGTGCTCCCCTCTTCGTATCTTCAGTTTTGAACGACGACGAAATCCGACGTACGAGAACGTGTTCTCGTGACGGAGGATGAGGAAACCCGAGACTACGAGTGCTAGCACTCGATAGCGAGGGTAACGAAATCCGCTGCGGGCTTGCCCCAGGATGAGGAAGTCGGCTGACCCCACAAGGACCCAACAAAGTCCGACTCACTCAGCTACGCGGCACACCAGCTCAACCTCGACCGGCGAGTCGAGCGGCAGAACCGCGACACCAACTGCGGAACGGGTGTGGGCGCCGTCGTCGCCGAAAATCTCGGCAAACAGTTCGGAGGCGCCGTTGGCGACCTGCGGCTGCCCGGTGAAGTCAACAGTGGACGCGACGAACACGGTGACGTGGCGGATCTGCTTGATGGCGTCGATGCCGCCGGAAACGGATGCTGCGGCGGCAAGCGCGTTGAGGGCGGCGATTCGTGCTAGACCGTAGGCGTCGTCGGCTGAAAGCGACTCACCGACCTTCCCCGTCGACACCAGCGTGCCACCAACAAAAGGAAGCTGGCCCGAGGTGCGCACTTCGCTACCGACGCGCTGGGCGGGGATATAGGCGGCCACGGGCGCGGCCACCGCGGGTAGTTCAATACCCAGCTCGGCGAGGCGAGCCGAAGGAACGAGCGTCATTGACTCTCCCCCACTCAGTCGCACGGACGCTTGAGGTAGGCCACCAAATTCTGGCCGTCAGGACCGGGGATCACCGTGACGAGTTCCCAGCCCTCGTCACCCCAGGTGTCGAGGATGGCCTTGGTGTTGTGGATAAGAAGCGGAATTGTTGCGTACTCCCATTTTTGCATGGCTCGATCTTATCGAGAATGAGCGCCGCCATATAGAAAATGCACGCCATTCGGCGTGCATTG